>Ga0182015_10006068_pt1 | contig 12254 bp, 7 predicted proteins | sample 712P3MmetaG_FD_120478 | JGI IMG/M metagenome (GOLD analysis project Ga0182015, IMG submission 120478) | Permafrost microbial communities from Stordalen Mire, Sweden - 712P3M metaG | ecosystem: Environmental > Terrestrial > Soil > Wetlands > Permafrost | place: Sweden: Stordalen | collected...
GTGGAGCGGAGCGAACGCCGCAGCGGATTCCAACTTTTGCAGCACCTCGGGCGTTATGCGTTGGTGCTCGCGCAGCGACGGGCCGCCGTGGACGATGCGATGACCGATCGCGGCAGGCGCGGGAACATTCAGGCGCGAGATGGCTTCGACGACCGTGCGGACGGCGGCATTTTGGGTTGCGGATTGATTCGATTCGTCAGTTACAGATTGGCTCGATGCGTCTTGAAGACGCAGATGACCCTGATGGCTGCCGATGCCGCTGAGAATTCCACGGTACAAAGCTTGAACGTCGCCGGCGTTTTCCGTTTCAGTAAAGATTCCGAACTTTAACGAGGATGAGCCGCCATTTAGCGCGAGAACATTTGATTTCGTTATGGGCATCGCGTGTCATCCGGCTGTCCACTTCCAGTTTCTAATTTCCGGAAGATCTTCTCCATGTTCGTTTAGATAAAGTTTATGGCGCTGGATGGACTCGGTGAAGCGTTGCTCCGCTTTTTCATGGATGGCCGCCAGGCGTGGAACGCGGCGGACCGCATCGTAAGCGAGTTGATAGCGATCCAGGCGATTGAGCACGGTCATGTCGAAGGGCGTTGTGGTTGTGCCTTCTTCGACGTACCCACGCACATGGATGTTGGAATGATTGGTGCGACGGTAGGTCAGGCGGTGAATTAACGTCGGGTAGCCATGGAACGCGAAGATCACCGGCTTGTCTTTCGTGAACATGGCATCGAAGTCCTCGTCCGCCACTCCGTGCGGATGTTCGGAAACGGGCTGCAGGGCCATCAAGTCGACGACGTTCAGGACGCGGATGCGAAGGTCGGGAACATCTTTTCTGAGCAGCGAGACGGCAGCCAGCGTTTCCAACGTCGGAACATCGCCGGCACAGGCCATTACGACGTCCGGTGAGCCCTGATCGTTGCTTGCCCATTCCCACACGCCAAGGCCGCTTGTGCAGTGATCTACGGCTGCGTCCATGTCCAGCCAGTTGGGCGATGGTTGTTTGCCGGCAATGATGAGATTCACGTAGTTGCGGCTGCGCAGGCAGTGATCTGCGACCGACAGCAAACAGTTTGTGTCGGGCGGGAGGTAGATGCGGACTACGTCTGCTTTTTTGTTCACCATGTGATCGATGAAGCCAGGGTCTTGATGCGAGAAGCCGTTGTGATCCTGGCGCCACACATGCGAGGTGAGCAAGTAGTTCAACGAGGCGATCGGCTTGCGCCACGGAATCGTGCGCGTCGTCTTCAGCCACTTGGCGTGCTGGTTGAACATGGAATCGATGATGTGAATGAAGGCTTCATAGCAAGAGAAGAGTCCATGGCGTCCGGTGAGGAGATAGCCTTCGAGCCAGCCCTGGCACATATGCTCGCTCAGGATTTCCATCACGCGGCCGTCGATGGCCAGATGTTCGTCGACGGGAAGGCATGCGGCTTCCCAAGTTTTGCCAGTGACGTCAAGAATGGCATCGAGACGGTTGGAGGCGGTCTCGTCCGGGCCAAAAACGCGGAAATTTTTAGCGCCGAGATTCATCGTCATCACATCGCGCAGGTACTGGCCAAGAATTCGCGTGGCTTCCGTTTCCGGACTTCCTGGAGTTGTGATTTTTACGGCATATTCGCGAAAGTGGGGAAGGCGGAGCGGTTCCAACAGCAATCCGCCATTCGCATGCGGGTTCATGCCCATGCGACGGCGGCCTTTGGGCGGCAAGTCCACTAGGCTCGGAGAAAGCCGGCCCTCCGCGTCAAAAAGTTCTTCGGCCTTGTAGCTGTGCATCCAGTCTTCGAGAATTTTCAGATGCTCGGGCTTCTCGCGCAATTCCGAAACCGGTACCTGATGCGCTCGCCATGTGCCTTCCACGGGCTTTCCGTCGACGAACTTCGGCCCGGTCCAACCTTTCGGCGTGCGAAGGATCAGCATGGGCCACCGTGGGCGGTCGGTATTCTTTCCTACCCGCGCCGATGCCTGGATGACCTTGATCTCCGCGACGATTTTGTCCAGCACCGTGGCCATTTTCTGGTGCATGACCGCGGGGTCGTCGCCTTCAAGAAGATATGGCGTGTAACCGTAGCCTCGAAAAAGAGACATGAGCTCGTCTTCGGTGATACGAGCGAGAATCGTGGGATTGGCAATCTTATAGCCGTTGAGGTGAAGGATCGGCAGCACCGCGCCGTCGGTCGCGGCATTCAAGAATTTGTTGGCGTGCCAACTCGTGGCACACGGGCCGGTTTCCGCTTCGCCATCGCCGACGATGCAGGTCACGATCAGGTCCGGATTGTCGTAAGCGGCGCCATATGCGTGCAGCAGGGAATATCCGAGCTCTCCGCCTTCATGGATGGAGCCGGGAGTTTCCGGAGCAACATGGCTGGGAATACCCGAGGGCCACGAAAACTGGCGAAAGAGTTGTTTGATTCCGTCGCGGTTCTGGCTGATGTGCGGATAAATTTCGGTGTAAGAACCTTCCAGGTAGGTGTGCGCGACGATCCCAGGTCCGCCGTGACCCGGGCCGATGATGTAAATCATGTTGAGGTCTTGCTCGGTGATCAGGCGATTGAGATGTGTATAGATGAAATTGAGCCCGGACGTTGTGCCCCAATGCCCTAGAAGTCTAGGTTTGACGTGTGCGAGGGTCAGCGGGCAATCGAGAAGCGGATTGTCCTTGAGATAAATCTGGCCAACGGAAAGATAGTTTGCGGCGCGCCAGTAGGCGTCCATTCGCGCGAGAAGTTCCGCGCTTAATACTCCCGGCATTTGTTGTGTCTCCCGTGGCGGCGCTTCTGTCCGACAGCGTCAGCATAAGCGGAGCGAGCAAACCCAATGGTACTCGCTTTCGTTGGTGTCGAAGCGTCGATATGTACGCTAAAGGACAGAGGAACGCGAAGAACCCGGCCAGGATTGGAGGGCGGGAAGGAAAACGAGTCGCGCCCGGGGCTCCAGGAACGTCGATTCGTTAAGAATTCATGGGATTTTGATCTTTGAGCGTAAGGAATGGTGTCCGGCTAGATTGTGGAACGCTCCATCGTGCCGGCGACTCGCTGCGCGTGCATCGAAATAGTTTTCCACGTTCTCGCCTGGGCAATGCAAATCAGATGAAGAATGGTGAATAACGGTACGAGGAACGTTGGAATCAGGCTTAGCGGCAGTACCGTCATCGCGACCATCGGGATGCTGTGAGGACTGAGCAAGTGGGCAGTGGTGCCCAGGCTGACGGCGGCAACCAAGTCCAAGATCCCAAGGGTTTGCCAAAAAATGAAGGCGTCGCGGTGACCAGGATCGGCAAGCTTCCAGGCGACGAGGAACGCACTGGATCCGATAAACATGTCGCCATAGCCTGCGGCCAGCGCGAAGATCGCCGGGAGGACGCGGTGAGCCTCTAAGAGCACGAACGTGAATCCGATCGTTCTCCACGACTGCACCGAGGTCAATATCCTGGGATTTAGAGATAGTGCAAACCGCCGAAATGCTTCCGAGGCTGCGAACCATAGAGAGAATATGGCAATTGGCGTGATTGCCGCGACCGCTACCGCAACCCCGATGCGATTCGCATCCGTCCTGAACATGTACAGAGCCGACGCCGACAGAGCCGCGAGGAACCACACGGTGATGAGGCCGAGGGTGAGCTTTCCATAATTCTTCATATCGACTCTCCTGTGTTCGTTGCCACGCCAGTTACCTGGCGCGTGAGTTGTAGAAGGTTGTTCCAGGTTTCGTCCCCAAGCTGACGACGCAGTTTTGATTGAACTTTGTCCCAATCGGGTAACGCACGCTGGAGTAGCTTCTCTCCGGACTTGGCCAGACGAAGGCGGCGCTCTCGCCTGTCTTTACCGCGACGCTCTGCGATCCAGCCTTGCCGGATCATGATTGCGAGCGTGCGCGTCAGGCTGGTGCTATCCATCGCCAGCATTTGGCCTAACTGCCCCTGAGAAACCTCTCCGGCACGGGAAAGCACCTGCAGGATGGAAAGCTGCGAAGCCCGCAGACCAAAAGGACGGATCGCTTCTTCATAAACTTGGGTGAGCGCCCGAGAGGTCCGGCGGAAGCTGCCACACATGCACGGCAGTACCGGTAAGAAGGATGGGTCCATGGAGAATAGATGCATATACATATAGTATGGTTACATCGAAATGAGTGGCGGGGAAGGGCTTCGAGGTTCTTTGGGTTTAACTTGCTGTTACCGCGCCGGCCTGGCGGCTAGATGGGCTTCTCTGCGCCTCTAAGAAGGCACACGCACGGAGAAACCGAAGTTCCGTTCCATCAAAGTATTCGCTTACAGATTACTCAAGATGGTGGTGCCATCCGGCGTTCCTAACCCTGTGCAGGCGTCCCAGCCGGGTCCTGCGTTATATCCCTTTACGGTATCTGTGATCGCGTTGGTTCCCACGGTGACATCGTGGACAACGCCCTTTGCGACGTTGGCGTAGAGGAATGGATTCAGGAAGCCGACGTTCTTCTGTTTCGCCTGATTCAACAGCGCCACCAGCGCGGCCGTCAGCGGCGCAACCGCGCTGGTTCCCCCCGACGCACCCTCCGACCGATCTACGCGCGTGAAATAATTGGTGGCGCTCATGGCAATGTCCGGCACGCCGCGGCCCGGTTTGCCCGAATCGATCGATACCGGCAAACTTGCCGACGTCTGATACGTCGGCACGGCAAAGATTTCGCTGATGCCGCCGCCGCTGGCCCATCCACCGCCACCTGCAACGCTCGCGTCAAATGGCGTTCCATCGTTCCACACTACGTCTTTGCCAGAGTCGATCTGCGTTCCGCCGCAGCCAAGCACCAGGTCGTCGCACGCGGGATGGTCGACGTGGATCTTCTTGTCCCAATCCTGGGCATCGAGGTCAGCCGTGCCGTGGTCGCCGGATGCAATGCACACGGTTATTCCCAGCGCTCCGGCCGCGGCGAAGAGTTCGTGGTAGGCGTTCACGCCTTGCTGGTCGGTGGTCACTTCCGGGCCGCCCCAGCTGATGGAAATTACGCTCGGCTTGCGTTCCGTGTCATGCACCGCGGCGCTGATCGCATCGATGAATCCCTGGTCGCCATTGTTCGGCGCGAAATAAATTGCGAATTTTGCTTTCGGGGCGACCGCTCCGGCAACTTCAATGTCGAGCATGACTTCGCCATCGGCGGAATCGGCTGTGGTTGGAGCGTTGGCTGCATGATCCACGGAGACGGAGGCTACGCTGGGCGTATTGCCGCCGATCTCTTGGAAGAAAATCTTCAGGTCGCTGGTGTGGTAGCCACCGCCGAGTTCGATGATGGCGATGGTCTGCCCGGCGCCGTCGAGCGTCACGCCGTTAAATGTGGTGGGAAAATTGTACCGTTTGGCAAATTCGGTTGACGCCACGCCATTTGCGCCGCCGGGCCCGCTCCGCGGGGTCGCCTGCTGGACGGGTGATCTTCTTTGTTTTGGGCGCGTGTCGAATCCGAAGACGCCGGTGACAACGTTATTCAGATCTTGCGGAATGCCAATCTCTCCCTGGCGGCCGCGGTATGTCCCCGTCGAGTGGTGATACATCTGCACGTCGGCGTGAAATGCTGCGAGCAGGCCGCTGAGCTTTCCTTTCAGCACGATCGATCGCTCGGCGGAACTGCGATGCACGACGAATAAATCATGTTGCTGCGCGAAGGCTTCGATCTTGTCGAGATCTTCCTTCGACGCACCATGTTGCGCCGCCAGTTCCTCGTGCGTAAGGTAGGTCCTATTCGCCAACGGCTGATTGGCCTGATCGTAAACGCGTTTGGCTAGCGCGGCAGGATCTCCGGTCGACCGCACTCGAACGGTTACGCTGGTAATCTCCGACGGATTTACCGGGCCGGCGGGACGCGAATTAGGCAGCAGTTTCCGCGCACTGCCGGGGAGGGGGACATAGACGGCCATGGTTGTTCTCCTTTGTGACGAATCGGTTCAGAAATACAAACAAGAGGACGGCCGGGAATTTTCTGGATTATCTGAGGGCCTGGACTCTTAACGCTAGCGACCGCTCTCCGAAGAGTCAAGCCGTCCCTTCGGACAGGCTCCGGCGGTGTCGTGAGGCCCGGAAAACGTATTCGCGGAGCCGTAAAGCGAACTCAGAACGGCAGGGCGGATAAATCGACATTGCCGCCGGAGAAAATCACGCCGAGTTTCAGTTTTCCCCCGTCGGCGCGCGCGGGCAGCCCTAGATTTGCGAGGACATCGGGCTTTAGCAGCGGCGCGATCGCCACGGCGGAAGACGGCTCGATAATAATTTTCATGCGCTCCCACACCAGGCGCATCGTCGAGATGATTTCAGCTTCCGTGACGCGCAGAATTCCCGCGACGTGTTCCCGCAAGATGGCGAACGTGCGTGCTGAAAGCGATGCGCGCAGGCCGTCCGCTATGGTGTCGGTGGAATCCATCGACTGCAGCGTTCCCGTCTGGATCGAGCGATACGCATCGTCGGCCTGGGCGGGTTCGCAGCCAAACACGCGCACGTTTGGGGAAATGCCAGTCGCGCCGAGGCATGTTCCGCTGAGCAATCCGCCGCCGCTGACGGGCGCGAAGACGGCGTCCAGATCGGCTACTTGTTCGAGAAGTTCTTTGCCGGCGGTAGCCTGACCCGCGATTACGCGATCGTCGTCGTAGGGATGAATCATCAGCGCGCCGGTCTCGGCGAGGATGCGATCCGACGCTTCGGTACGAGCCGTCATGGTCGGTTCGCACAGCGTCACGCGACCCCCGTAACCCTCGATCGCCAGGCGCTTCACGGCTGGCGCATTTTTTGGCATGACGATCCACGCAGGGGCGCCGCGCCACGCCGCCGCGCAGGCCACCGCCGCGCCGTGGTTGCCGCTGGACTGCGTCACGATGCCGCGAGCAATTTCTTTTTCGCTGAGCGAGAAAATCGCATTGGACGCACCGCGAATTTTGAACGAGCAGGTTTTCTGGAGATTTTCACACTTGAAGAAAACGCGCGCGCCGACCATTGCGTCGAGCGAGGCGGAAGTCAGTACCGGCGTGCGATGAATGTGTGGCGCGATGCGTGCATGCGCTCCGCAGATCGCTTCCCAATCTGGCGCCGTAAGGCTTGCCGTCCTGGCTGGTGGGGAACTCATATGTTCCATTTTCTCTGCCCCTGTTACCGCTGGGGTCTTCGCGCGACGCTGATTCGAGAGGCGATCGTGCCGTTCATTAGATTTCCACTCACGCCGCAATCTTGAACCGGCGCCCAGTCTTTCCGGTTCGCACTGGCACTGTCGCATTATGGCACAGCGTTCGTTTTGTTCGCGTCGCGGTTGCTATGGCTGCGCTTAACCTATCTAAAGATCGGCCACTACAACGTTGCAGCTGTGCATGAACGATTTCTCACTTGACCCCGCCCCCAGCTTTGGTAGCCTTAGGTTCCCCTTCTCCAATATTGCGAGAACCGCCGAGTTGTTTTTCTCGCGCGGAGGAGGCCACGACTATGGATGGATCCGAACGACGTCTGCTTACCCGCTACAACGTTCGCACGCCGCTGCGTTTCCGCGCCATTAATCTGACTGCGGATAAGAGCGATCATTTTACGGAAGCGCTGAACGTTTCGCGTGGAGGATTTTATTTTGCGTCGTCAGCTCCGCTTCAGATTGGCACGCCGATCGAGGCCACCCTCCACATGCCCGCCGAAGTCACCGGCAACAAGGCGGAAGAAACAAAGTGTACCGCTCGCGTGGTGCACGTGAAGAATCAGCCTTATGGCGACGGGCGCATCGGCTTCGGCGCAGAAATTGAAAAATTCCACAATGCTAGCGCGCAAGAGCGCTGGATCAGCTAATCACTGCGCCATTATTTTTCCTGAGAAACTCTAAACGCATTGTTCATGTGCCATGATGGCGCAAGCTTCACGGTGGTCGGAAGGTTCTGAGTGACGCCGGAGGCCCGCGGCGTGGCAATGAAAGGCGCCGGCTTCGGAAAGCGGCCGCTACAAACCCAATCAGGGCTTGAGCGGAACGTTCACCGTTGTCTTCGCGCTTCCTACGTTGTCGAAGTGGTCGTAAGCGCGTACCGCAATCGAATGCTCGCCTGGTGTGAGGGCGTCGGGTATGGAGAAGTCGTAGCGCTCCTCGATGGCGTCGCTGATATTTCCGACTGGAGCAACGAGCACCCAATCATTTCCGTCGACGCTGTATTGGGCGCGTTCGATGCTGCTGGTTGCGTCACGTGCGATGAATTTGATCTGAGCACTTGCGGATGCGGGCGGCGCATTTCGCGCGCTGGCCACGGTCGCTTCCAGGTGTTCGATCATGGGCGGCGTGTTGTCCACCACAAAGCGTTCGCTTTCACGCTCGGTGTTTAGTGCAATCGCCGGCGGATTCGATGGCCCGTCGCCGGCCACGACTTTCAGGTAGTAAGCGCCGTCGGGCAGGGAAGTGGCGTCCCAGGAATAAAACTTCTGGTCGAGTTTTTCCTTGAGCAGCTTCCATTCTTTTTCGTTTTCGCCGCGATAGTAGACGGCAAAACGCAAATCGTCGTCGTTGTCGTCGTGCGCGTTCCACAACACCGACATGAATCCTTTTTGCGAAAATCCCTGCGGAGGTTGCTCGAATCTCGGCGAAATGCCGCTCTGCGAGATCACTACGCCGTTGGTATTGGACGGAGGCGGCGATTTCAGATTCACGGTGGGTTGCTGGCCGGACTGCATGATATTGACGCCCTGAACGCGCACGCCGGGATCCTGGATGGCGATGCCGTCGATCACGGGTGCGACGTTGCGAGGCAGGTACGCGAGGCTCACCCACTCGATGCCGTCGCCGGGCCTTCCATCGTGGATGACGGCTTTCCATTGCGCGAAACGCGCCGAGGGGATTTCTACGTTTGCGCCAGGTTTTGAATATGGCCCAAACCACCGCGACCATTCTTTGCCGGGATCTTCAGTGTTTCCGGAGCGGACAAAAAACTCCAAGCGCGGTTCGTTGGACGTTGCCGCTGATTTGACCGGCTTTGCCGGCGGCGGACTCCACCAATCGAGCCGGCCCCATTGCGAAAAAAGTCCGGCGTCGAAGGAACGGGATTCGTAGGTGCCTTCCGGTTGATAGTCGGATCCGACAGCAAAAACTTTTCCAGGATTCGCGGTACATAAGAAGATTTTGCCGTTCGCGCCGCGTGAAATTCCCGTGATTTGCGCCGAGCCTGCTTTTGCCAGTTGCGCAAAAACGCCTCGGCCATCGACTTCGAGCAAAGCTCCGTTGTTACCGGTGCCGGCTAACAAGCGGCCGTCGGAATTGACCGCGAGCGCGTAGACAAGATCGTCGCGCGACGTCCAGAGTTCTTCCGGCGCGCCGTCAGGAGAAATTCTGTAGATGCTGCTGGAGAGCAGCGGTGGGAACGGAACGAAAGGTGTCTGGCCTTGTTGCGCGTTGCCAACTACGCCGCCGCCGGTAATGGTGGTCGTTCCCTGTGAGGTGGTGATGATGGCGGTGGCCTGGCCGCCGACGCGCTGCTTTTCGCCAATGGCCGCGGCATAGATATTTCCGTCCGGCGCGACGGCGAGCGCCGTGACTTCGCGCTTCGAAGTCTCGTAAAGAACGAAGCCTTCGGCGATAGCGGCGTCTTTATCCTTACGCGGATTCTTGTTGGCCAGCGGGGTGACGCGAAGAACGCGGCCGCTGGGTTCCGTGCCAGCAAGCAAATTGCCCTTCGTGTCGAAGGCCATTACGCGAATGTGGGCTTCGTCGCTGCTATAGAAAAGTTCGCTCTTGCCGTCAGGCGCTACGGCGAAAATTTGACCTTTGTCGCCGGTGGCCACGTACAGCGTGCCGTCCGCGCCAAACGCCAGATCCCAGATATATTTTGTCTTCGGGTCGAAGAACACGGATTTGTCGCCCGACGAGGAAACGCGATAGACCTTTCCATCCGGAGAAGTCGCGACATACAGCGTTCCTTTGGCGTCGAACGCGATGGCTTGCACGGCGAGATCTGTGGACTCAAACGCCGTGGTGGGTTTGCCGCTGGCATCGAAGCGAAAAACTTTCGCCGGAGAGCCGCCGCCCGCGTACAGAACACCCTTTGGATCGACTCGCAGTGACCACAGAAAGGAGGCGTCGGCATCGGCGAGCAGGGTGAACTTGGGCGACAGCTCGAGCCGGCCGTCGCTGCGTACGGCAACTCCATTCGACGTTCCCTTCAAAAATTCGTCATACGAGGATTGGCGCCACGTCCGCGTGTGTTCTGCATGGAGAAGGGGCGAAAAAAACGAAGCAACGAAGTAAAGAAGTAATGATGAAACCGCGATTCGGGCGGGCGACAGAATGTTGCCGCTGGTGAGCACGCGGTCGCGAAACGCTGAGTTCGGGTTGTGGTGGCTGAGCATTTAGATGATCACCGGATTTGGAGATTCAAGGAGATGACGCCGGAAACGGGGCCGCTCAACGGAACGGACGCTTCGCTGGCGAGCGATTCACGCAAGACTTGCACGGTTCCGGGAGCGGGCCTTCCGTCAATGACGTTAATTTCGGACAGCGGCGCGTTCGGCAGCTCTTTGTCGTCCCACAGGATGGTCGGCGACGGAACGAAGAGGCCCACGTATAACCGATCGTTGCGGCGCTCGCGATTTAAGAGTGCGATGAGCTGGTCGAGTCCAGCGGGACCACCGCTGCCGGCAAACTGAAATCCTCGAGAAGCGCGGTTGAGCGTGTCGCCGTCGGTTACCAACACGCGAAGTGTGGTGCCGCGCGAGATCTGATCGGGCACACGCACTGTCGTTTCTTCGATGTGCGCCGAACCGCGATAGGGATGCAGTAGCACGCGCACACGCAGCGTTTCGCCCGGAGCGGCTTCGCCTTTTTCCAGCCATGCGCTGTCAATATTGAAGGATTGCCGCCCTGGAACGCTTTCCACCCGCAAGGCGACGCGTTCTACGGAGGGAACCTCATACGCGTTCGAAAAGAGCCGATTGAAAATACTCTGCACGCTAAGCGCGATGGGCAGTCCGTCCTGGCTGAGCGTGTCGCCGGGCGCAAACGTGTTTTCAATCTGTACCGGCGCATGACCCTGCAGCTGAATTTCGCCGGAGAGATGCAGCGTGGTGCCTTCGCCGTAGACCGAGTTTTGCGTGAGGCCGTTGAACGTCGTCAAAGCCACGAGGAGAGGAGTGAGCTTGGGATGATTGACGATCTCGAAGTGCAGTTTTTTCTCGCCCGAAGCCCCCGTGATGACGAGATCGAGCGGAATCATGGCCGGCGGTGCGCCAAGTTTTCCGGTGACGGCGGTGAGATGGTCGCCGGTGATCGTGCCGATCGATCCGCCCACGTTCACTATCTTCGTGGAGGCTAGCGACGACGCAAGCGTGGTGACCACGCGGCTGCGCGCCATGGGCAGTGCGATATCGCCAAGGCTTAAAAAAGGATGGCCGCATAGATATACGCGATCATCGCGAACCGCAGTGACCGTGCATGCGGAGTTGATCGAAGCGTCGCCTTGGACCAACACCATTCCGGCCATATCGCCGGCGACTAATTTCTTGTCGTCGGGTTGCGCCGCCGCCGTGCCGCCTTGCGCGGCGACGAAGCCGTAATTTTGAATCTGCGGCGCGAATTGCTGGAGCGTCGAAGACTGGAAGCCGGAGAAAACCAGCGGCGTTGCGATGGGCTCAAGCGAGGAACCCGACGGCAAACCGGTGCGAGAAGCGGCTTCGTTGGGCAACGTGAATTGTTGCGACGAGATCGCCGGCGCGTTGTCTTGCCCCGTCGGATGCAGAATATCTTCGATGGGCGTGACGCCGCCGATCGCTTCCTTCGTGAAAACGCCAAGTTTCAGAGACAGCGCCCCAGCCAGTTTGCCCTCCAGATAGACCGGGCTGCCGCTCATACCGGCGACGACGCCGGTGTGCTCGACCTTGGGGCCCTTAAGCTCAATCAGAATGATCGATTGGCGCGGTCCCAGGAAATTGGGCATTACGCCGATGACTTCCAGGTCGAACTTTTCAATCTGGTCGCCAGCAAAAATCGTGTAGGCATAGCCCTGCATTCCAGGCCGAACTTGACTGAGGGGCAGGATTTCGTTGGATTGCGCAGAAAGGCTTGGAGTTAGCCCGAGCGAGAAGACCATCGCCAGCAACATGGCGGAAAGGGCGAGAATGCGGGAAAAGCGACGAGTGGCGAGAACCCGGAACCCGAACGAGATCATGAAGCGTTCATGATACTTGCCGGGGTACGGGGAAGCAATTGAACGCCCGGAGGCGCTTCGGTAGGCCGAGAAGGCTAGGCGTTCTAGGACTAGGTGCGGGGCTTGAAAAGCTGGATACGAGCCATATTGAGAA
>Ga0182015_10006069_pt1 | contig 12253 bp, 11 predicted proteins | sample 712P3MmetaG_FD_120478 | JGI IMG/M metagenome (GOLD analysis project Ga0182015, IMG submission 120478) | Permafrost microbial communities from Stordalen Mire, Sweden - 712P3M metaG | ecosystem: Environmental > Terrestrial > Soil > Wetlands > Permafrost | place: Sweden: Stordalen | collected...
GCTGCTGCTTAGTCGAAGCGCCTGGACCCTCTTGGCATAAGTGTCCACGTATTTTATGTGGACACTTATCTCCCACACTTATATGTCCAGCGATGTCAACACGGCCACGACCGGACGCTTACGGGCTTGGACGCTCTTCGGTCGATGCTTGTCGCGATCTCCAGAAGGAAGCCCTCCAACGAGTCGCCGCCGCAAAAACAATCTGGAACAGCGAAGTGCACAATCGTGGACCGGAATGGCACTCGGAAGACAAAAACTGTTGCAGGCTGCGAGCTGTCTGGTATGCGTGATCGTGGCTGAGCGAGACTCCTTCGTACTTGGGCTCACAGAGTTTAGCGGAGGGAGTCTCGCCGGCCCCATCTTAGATTCACTGGACATCGGGAGCCTGCTTTTTGTGCTGGCACGGGTGCTTACATTTGTGCGTCCACGCATCGCTGCGGCTTTGGCTATCGTAGCTTCTCTGCTCTGCTTGCCACTCTACCTCTACTTCACCGCTCCTGGCCCCTTCCGTCGAGTGTTTGGAGGGGAATACTCAGTCCGAGTACACGCGAATTTTGTCTGGGACCGAAGCGCGAGTTGGGGGCTTCTGGCAGTCGCAGTTGCGTTGTGCATTTGCATTTCGAATCTGCGAACTGCAGAGCGCCAACCGCTGAAAGAGCACGACTAGGGCGGGTTCTCAAGAGTGGCTATTGAAAACAGTTAGTGGTTTGTCGCACGTCGCGCCCGGCAGGAATTCGGCGCAGATCGAGGTGAGTGGCGGACTTGAGATAAAGACGCTGGCAGCACCTGGAACTCGGTCAGTGAGTGCAAAGGCGAGTTGGGACGGTTAGTCGTATGTCCCACAACCCCGCTTGGGTTTGCCCCAGCGTTCATCGGTGTAAAACAAAACAGCGTACCAACGACCTTCCAGACGACTTTGGGTCATTGTCACTAAACCTGTCGAGCAGGATCTGTCAGTAGTATGCTGTCGCTGACAATGAAGGCTTAGTTATGAAATCTGCCTTTTCGCTATCTCTCTTGCTCTGCCTCGCCGCTGTGGGCGTAGGCGCGCAACAAAGCGATAAAGGCCAGCCCACTCTAACAGTGCGCTCCACTTTGGTGCAGGTACCTGTCCTCGTGAAGTCCAAGGGGGGAGGGGTAGTCTTTGAACTCACGGCTGACGACTTCCTTCTCACCGACAATGGCGTACCGCAGGACCTAACACTCGATCAGGACACCGACTCTCAGCCGCTGGCGTTGGCAATCGTTGTTGAAACGGGGGGTGCCGGAGCGCGACATCTTGTTGACTACCGTCAGCTAGACGCGATCCTCGACGTGCTGATAGGCAACGTAGAACACCGCATCGCCATCATAGGCTTCGACAGTGTGCCACACCTGCTCACGCCTTTTGCCCCAAGAACAGCCGATGCCTCCCGGCAGCTTGCAAGCCTGGACGAGGGTGATCAGGGGGCAGCCATTCTGGATGGGATAGCATTGGCCATCGCGCAGCTGCGGGAACAGCCCTCGCGCTATCGTCGTGCGATTCTGCTGCTCAGCGAAACCATCGATCAGGGCAGTAAGACAACGCTCGATGAAGCTCTGCGCCTCATCAGCGACACGAATACGGCGATGTACAGCTTCGGCTTTTCCAGTACACGCTCTGCAGTCTCCCATGAGGCATCGAAGTTTAATAACAGTGAGCCAGGCCCGGAGCACGGTTGCTTCAGCCGCAATGGAGCCGATTCCGAGTACGAAGGGCACTACAGCAAGCAGGTGCTCGACTGCATCAGCCAGCTTGCTCCGCCTATTCGGCTCGCCACCATGACCTTTCTTACCGCACGCAATGCGCTGCGTACCAATACTGCGGAATCCATCGCGCAGCTCGCCGGAGGCGAGTTCTTTCACTTCCACGATGCTAAGGATCTGAAGGCAGGCCTCATCGCGGTGTCGAATGACGTGCCCAACTACTATGTACTGAATTTCCGCCCGACCTCGGTCACACCCGGGTTGCACGCGCTGCATGTAGAGACCAAGGGGCGTCCGCAGTTGGTGCTGAACTCCCGACGGGAATACTGGATTGATGCCGATACGGCGCGATAGTGACCTCTGTATTCCCCAGAGCGCTTCAGTTCCCGAGGGACACCTAGACTACTTTGTGGTGCGAAATGGTGCTTCCTGAGAAGCTCATTCGCGTGCGACGACTGATGTCCCAACTCTGATGCAGCGAGTTGCCGCCTGTTCCCTCAGACCAGGAGGGAACAGGCCCAGCGCTCTTACGCGCGCTGCGGTACCAGATACCGCCCGATGTTGATTAGGTTGTCGGCAATCACACCCAGTCCTACCCATCGCCTCATGCCCTGCAATCCGTGGTAGCGACAACGTCCCAGTCCGTGGCGCCGCTTGAGGACACTGATGCGTCCTTCGCATCCTGTCCGCCACTTCTGTCCTTTCTTGAACCAACGCTGTTTTTCCCAGCGGCGCCGCTCTTGACTGCGCGTGCTCCGATTCGGAATCGAAACATACTTCACTCCCATGGCTTGGGCACCTTCTTCGTTGGCCCGCGAGTAGAACCCTGCGTCGGCAGCCACCCATCCCGGAACCCGGCCTAACTTGCGGAGATGCACTTCCACGGCTGGAAGCAGCAAGTGCCGATCACTGGGCCGCCCTTCGTACACCTCGTAGTGGGTGATGATCTGGTTCTCCGCTTCCTGCACTTCGACCAACTTGCCGAACTCGTTGGGCTTTCCCGCCTTTCCCTTGCGAATGATTTCCGTCTGCGGTTCAAACAGACTCACCAGCTTGTCCGGAAACTGGGTCCAGCCAGCGAAGACTCGCGCCTTGGTTTGCCGCACTACCGCCCGCACTTGCTCACTCATGGCTTCCAACCGCTCGCCTAGTCCGCGCACGCCTCGGCGGCGGCGTGCGGGCAGAGCTTCGACTTCCTGCAGTACCCGCTGCGAATCGTTGAGAATCTGCCGGGTTAACCGCAGCAGTTGCCCGTACTCTTTCTTACGTTGCAGCTCGCCCTCGGTTCCTTTGTGGCGCAAGGCATGCGCGATGGCAATCACCCGCCTGGCAACACTCCGCGTCCGGTTGCGAACTTTTCGTTTCAGGCCGCCCGCTTTCTGCTCGATCTTCTTCATGGTCCGCGTCAGCACCCGCGCCCCATCGTTCAGCAAGCCGCTGTCGGTCGGGTAGTGAATGTTGCTCTCCACCACCGTCGTGTCCACCCGCATCTTTCGCCCCTGAATCACTCCCCGCCCCTGGGCCAGCGCCACAATCCGATCATGTAACTCGCGGATGGTCTCCGGCCCAATCGCTTGTCCCAGGCGAACTAGCGTCTTGGCATCCGGTACCTTCTCCATGCCAACCCGGCAGAAACTGCGATACACCACGTTGGCCCGCACTTCCCGCTCCAACGTTTCGTAACTCCAGTTGCGCACGTGCTTCAGGATCAGCATGCGCAACGCTACTTCCGCTGGCGTTTGCTGACGGCCCAGCTGCCGACTCTGCGGATGCCGCTTGCCTTGGGCGTCGTACACCGCATCCAATAACTCTTCATCCTCTAATAGCTCATCCACCACTCGCATCCACGGTTCCCATAGCTCGGCCACTTCCTCGGCAAACAAACCCTTCCACACGGTTGGCTGCTGGTGCCGCAACTTGATCACTGGGGTTTTCCTCCTCGCATTTTGTAGTCCCTGCTAAAGTGATCTTGTAGCACGTACCTCTGCACCTGCAGCCACAAAATTACTGCCTACGAGTGATTACTTTTGCACCGCAAAGTAGACTAGCCCACCGAGGGGCAAGAAGGCACCCATTCCGAAATAGCCTTTAAGGGAGATTGTCGATGATACCGATGTTTTCTTGAAGAACCTGCTGCGACTGGAAGACGACGTGACGGCCGTCGGGGGAAACGTCTATCTGGTTCCAGGCAGCCGAGTGACGGTAATTCGGATTGTAAAGGAGCGGGATGACCCCCGGCACGCGGGAGAGGCCTGAGCCGTCCGACTTCACCTTCCACAGTTCTCCATTCAGATCGGCCTTTGCCTTAAGAATGAAAATCTCGTTTTGTGCGTCCACGGCGAACAAGCTTACCCAGCCGCGGAACACCTGCCGCGGTGCCGTCTTGAAATCCGTAACCCAGATACCGGCGGCCGGATCATCTTCCTGCTGCGACAGGATGCCGTAAACCACGGCGCTGCCGTCCGACGACCAGCGCGGGTATGGTCCTTTTTTGATATTACCCAGCGTATGAGGTTTTCCGTCGCGCGGGTCGAAGGCTTCAACATCCCCTTCTGCACCTTTCACAAAAAGCAAGCGCCCGTCGCGGCCCACATCCACCACGCTGAATGGGGCCTGCGTAATCGTTTGCGGCGCCCCACCTGAAATCGCCACGCTACGATACTCGTCCTGACCGACGATTCCATCCGCTACAAGCGAGAGAAAAATGAGGCGGGATCCGTCCGGCGCCCAGCGCGGAAACAGATTGATACGCGAATCCCGCACGAGCTGTGTCGCCTCGGAACCATTGGCATCCGCGAAACCGATGCTTTCGTTCTCGGCGCCCTTCAGATTGGTAAAGAAAGCGATATGGGTGCCGTCCGGCGAATACGCCGGTCCAAACTCGTTGCGCGCTGGGTCGCTGGCGACGATCTTAATGTTTGACTCGCCCGGTTTGGCCTGGACAGCGAGTTGCGCAAGACCGATGTTCAGGCGCATGGTCGCAAATACGAGGCGTTTGCCGTCGCTGGAAACATCCAGCTCGGTATCGTCACCCTCGCCAGCGGTGACTTGCCGCAACCCGCTTCCATCCGCGGCAATCTTCCAGATGTTCAGCGTGCCGCCGCGGCTCGAGGAGAAATAAATAATCCGGCTGTCGGGCGACCACGCAGGCGAGAGCGCCAGGGCGCGGTCGTGAGTGAGCAGTCGACGTTTTCCGGTAGTGATGTCCCAGACGCCGAGTTCGCCGTATGGCCCGCCGCTCAGTGCACGAGCCGCGACGGCAACCATCGTGCCATTTGGGGAAATGCGCGGCTCCGTGCCCGCATAGCCGGGATCCGTGCGCACAAGCAAGTGAGGGTTTTCACCCTCCACTCCGGATATACAAATCGTCCCATCCCCCATGTTTACGTACGCGAGTGAGTGTCCGTCGGGTGTCCACGCCGGATCGGTCGCGTTGAGGATCACCTTATGGGGAGAGCCGCCAAGGGCCGCAACCTCCCAGATGTCCATGGTCCCGAAATCGTTCATCTGCGCGTAGGCGAGGGTGCTGCCGTCGGGCGACCAGGCGGGCCGCGACTTCATGCTGGCGTCATGCGTGATCTGCAAGAGTTGGCCGCCACGCACCAGCCCAACATAGACGTTGTAGTGCCCATCGCGATTGGAGACGAATGCGACGGAACGTCCATCGGGTGAAAGCGCAGGCTGGGCCTGCACGCCGGCGAAAGTGGTCACCGCGCTGAAATGCATACCCGGCGCCGAACTGGATCGGGTTCCCCACCAAATGGCAAGAGCAGCGAGCACAGCACCAAGGGCGAATCCGCCGATCCAGCCCACGAGCGAGAGGCTGCGGCTTTTGGCGGCTGCTTTCGCAGGTTCAGCTTCCTCGAAACTCGTCCCGGCTGGTGCCGCCAGCACATCTTCGATTATGATTCGCGCTTCGCCAATCGCCTGCAGTCGCTGCTTCGCATCTTTCTTCAGGCAACGCTGGAGAAGAGTGCGGATAGGCTTCGGCGTCTTCGCCGGAATCAGACTCCAACCGGGCTCCGCCTTGATGATTTCCGCAAGCGTGTCCGTCACGCTTTCGCCGCTGAACACCATCTTGCCCGTAAGCATCTCGAACAGAACGCATCCAAAAGCCCAGATGTCTGCGCGACGGTCCACAGGCCGCCCCTTCGCCTGCTCGGGAGACATGTACGCAGCTGTACCGAGGATCAGCCCAGCCTGCGTCGCCATGTGCGTAAATGTCGGTGAACTCGAGATGTCGGAGTTCACGACGATGCTCTCGAGCGCCTTCGCCAATCCGAAGTCGAGCAGCTTAACGGTGCCGTCGCCATCGACCTTGATGTTCGCCGGTTTGACGTCGCGATGGACGACGCCGTGTTCGTGCGCGTACTCCAGCGCCTCGCAGATCTGTTTCGCGACCCGCAGCGTTTCTTCGACGGGCACCGGTCCCGCCAGTATGCGATCTGCGAGCGTGGGGCCCTCGACGAGTTCCATAACCAGCCCGGGCTTGTCGGTATCTTCAAACCCGTAGATCGACGCAATGTTTGGATGATTGAGTGACGCAAGGACCTTGGCTTCGCGCTTGAACCGGTCCAATTTTTCCGGGTCTTTCGCGACTTCGGACGGCAAGACTTTGATCGCGACCGAGCGGCCGAGCTTTGAATCGCGCGCGAGATACACCTCGCCCATGCCGCCGGCGCCGAGCGGCGAGACGATCTCGTATGGTCCGAGTCGAGTTCCCGTCGAAAGGTCCAACCCACACTCCCAGAAGAGTGGTCGAATTGTAACAAGTTTCCAGTAATCGGACAGGAACCAAGCGGCAGGGGATCGCAGTCGGCTTTCGATTCAATCCGCCTGAGTTGTGGAGGCTCGTTGACGATTGCGTTCGGATTACGCATCGCCCTTCGTAGTGCCCAATTAATGCTCGCCTAAGTCATCAAACATGCTTGGTTGCGTGTCGTTCGGCATACGTGATGGATCGCGTCGCCCAATACGGACTAGGCGAACAGCTCTGTGGACGCCAGGAAGCTCGAGATGAGTTCGCTCGATCATTCCAGGGGGCGAACTTCACACCCTGTTTTGTCGGGAGAGTTTTCTGCGCGATGAGTCTGCGGATTACCATATCACTGACACCGAGCACAGCCGCGGCTTGCTGCATGGTGATCCACAGCCGCTGGTCGGGCCGTGGACATGCGGGAAATTCGTTTGTGTGGCGAACATGCTGCACGCGTTTCTCCGTCCAGGTATTTCCGTTGCCGGTGCGATAGCCTAGCCGGTTCAGGATAGAAACAATCGACGTATCTTGACAGACTAAAGCGAGCTTACGAATCAACTCCGTTACTTCTTCCGAGTTGATGTGGTTGTAGTAGCCGACCTTGTTCTTGCGAACCGTAAGTTCGGTGTGCGAACCTCCGGCCCAGTGAAGCTTCAGATGCACAGAGGGAGGATCATCCGTTGTGTCTGCGATCACTTTCTGCAAAGCGGCGCGCAAGATACGTTTCTTCAACGTGGCGGGAGAATGAGGATGATCCAGAGCTGATCGCAGCATTCACGAAACCGCACGACATCGTCCTCCATCACTTCTCCGGTGCCGGTTCCACGCTGGTCGCCGCGCACAAACTTAACCGCCAGTTCATCGGCGTTACCTCGACCTCGAATCACCACCGCACAGGCCCCCGCCCGCGGCAAACTCGCCATGGCTGCGTGGTTGACCCGCTGTTTCCCCCGCATCGGATGGCCGTCGCGTCTGTCGTTTCAGGTGCCACACTGCGTCACGCGAACAGAGATACCTCATCCTGAACCCAATTCCGTGCAGGCTCGGGACCGATCGCTGCTTTGGAGTATCTGGCACAGCCTAAGTGTCCACGGTGACGCCGATTTGCTGCCCTCCGAGCACGTAATCCAGCCCGGACCGTCCGGAAGACGGCGCGGTCGACGGGCGATAACGGGGATGGCCTGTTCCCGTGTGTGACTTTCTGCACGGGATTCATCCTTGCTGTAGTGCATTTTCCCTTCTGAGTTTTTCTCACCTCATCCGCTGCTTTCCGACCCCGGCGTTATTCCGGCGGTGCTCCCTGTCAAGGGTCTTCGATGAACGCTTCGCGCCCTCTGACAGGTCCGCGCCGCCGAACGCCTGTAAATCCGTCGCGGAATGACGCGAAGAAAACCTCAAAACAGAAGGGAAAAGAACATGACTACAGAACGCAAGGATGTCTATACGCGCATCACTGCACAGATCGTCGCCAGTCTCGAACAGGGCGTCCGCCCGTGGATCAAGCCCTGGAACGCCGAGCACGCCACCGGACGGATCACACGGCCGCTGCGTCATAACGGGCAGCCCTATTCCGGCATCAACGTTTTGGCGCTGTGGGCTTCCGCCATGGTGCAGAACTTCGCCGCACCGATCTGGGTCACCTACCGCCAGGCCACAGAACTGGGCGCGCAGGTCCGTCAGGGAGAAAAGGGATCTCTGGTCATATTCGCCAACAGCATCACCCGCACCGAGCATGACGATGCAACCGGCCAGGACGCCGAGCGCGAAATCCCCTACATGAAGGGCTACACCGTGTTCAACGTTGAGCAGATCGACGGACTCCCCGAAATCTACTATGCGAAGGCCGCCCCGACGCTCGACCCCGTCAGCCGTATCGAACGCGCGGAAGCCTTCGTCGCTGCCACGCGGGCAACCGTGAAGCACGGCGGCAACCGCGCCTACTACGCGCAGGAACTCGATTACGTGCAGATGCCTCCCCTCGAGGCTTTCCGCGATGCCGAGAGCTACTACGGCACGATCCTGCATGAATTGGTTCATAATGCCGAGTTCAGGATTATGCCGCGTTGCTGCTCGAGGCTTGCATGATCGAGGGGTTCATTCCCGATGAGGTCGGCATAATAATCGCGTAGCGAGTCGTGGTCTCCTATTCTCCCGTTGGTTTAACCCCAACAGCCAACAGAAGGAGACCTCTATGAGACCCCAAACGAAAGAAACCCGATCAGTCGTCGCCGATGTGCTGAACGAGCAGGCGGAGAAGTTCTTGAAGCGGCTTGAGAGCCAAGACTATGCGCCGAGCGGCGTGCTTCACTATCGGCGTCGCCTGAGCGAGTTCTGTGCCCAGGTGAGGGCGAGCCGGATGCGGCTCGACGAACTCAACGAACATCGCGCCCTGGAGTTGTTAGTACCGGTTGAACTGCCGTCGCAAAAGATATACAGCCGCTTCATGGTCCGGAACTTCATTCGCTTCCTGATCGAACAGGGCATTGTGAAGCTGCCCCTGGACAACAGCGCACGGGCTTGCCTCAAACGGGACTATGAACAGTACTTGCGCCGCCAGCGTGGGCTCAGTGAGCGAACCATATTCCATGCGTGGCGAATCGCCGATCGCTTCTTGACGTTTCGCTTTGGCGATGAGATTGGCGAACTCTCCGGGATAACCGCGCATAACATCGTTTCGTTCATGCAAGAGGTGACAGGGAGGAGACAACCACCACGGGACAAGACGCTCTCTTCGCACCTGCGGAGCTTCTTCCGTTATCTATTCAAAGTAGGCAAGACGACGGTGAACCTTGCATTGGGCATCCCGAGCGTGGCTCAGCGTTTTGCGCCGCGGTTGCCCCGGCACCTTACAGCCGAAGAGATCGAAAAGCTGCTCGAAGCCGTGAAGGCAGAGACCACCGCCGGAAGACGGAATCATGCCATGGTGTTGCTCATCGCTCGGCTTGGGTTGCGTGCTGCCGAGGTGGTCAAGATCCAGATCGATGATATTGATTGGCGTGCTGGTGAGCTGTTGGTGCGAGGCAAAGGCCAACTCCACGACCGCCTGCCATTGCCGCCCGATGTCGGCGAGGCACTGGCGGAATATATCCGTCTGGACCGCAGATCGTCGTCATCCCGTGCACTATTCGTCAAGAAGCGTCCGCCGCACGTAGCGTTCAAGGACGGACAAGTGCTGAATAATATCCTGCGACGTGCCTATGCCCGTACCGGCCTCAAGCCCCCTGTGCCATACGTCGGATCACACATCTTACGACACAGCCTTGCCACTGCATTGGTACGACGCGGAGCATCGCTTGAGGAAATCGGCGATATGCTTCGCCATCGCTCGCGGGCCAGCACCATGATCTACGCCAAGCTGGATGTTGATGGTCTTCGAATGATTGCGCAGCCCTGGCCGGCTGAGGGAGGTGCAAAATGAGCCCTCTATCCCAAGAACTCGATCGTTACCTGAGCATCCGGCGCAGCCTGGGTTACACACTCTCCACCCATGAGCGGATCTTGCGCAAGTTTGTGGCCTTTGCGGATACCGAGAACTCCGCTCATCTCAGTTCGGCATTGTTCCTGCGCTGGAAAGACGCGTTCGGCAAGGCCAACAACCACACCTGGGCGCATCGCTTGGGCACGGTTCGCGTGTTTTCCCAGTGGCTTCACGTCCTCGATACAAGGCATGAGGTTCCGCCGCAATCTCTCATCCCCAGCCGCACCCGGCGACCGCATCCTTATATCTACAGTGAGGGTGAGATCCAGCGTATTGTCCAAGCTGCTGCTGAGTTGCCCTCCACCAACGGCATACGTCCGCTAACTTGCTCCACGCTGTTCGGATTGATCGCCGTTACCGGCCTCCGCGTGAGCGAGGCGTTGGCGTTGAACGCGAACGATGTCGATCTCGAATCCGGCGTGCTGACAATCCAGAAGGGCAAGTTCGGCAAGGCCCGGCTGGTTCCCGTCGCTGACTGCGTTCGGGCACGGCTTCTCGCTTATGCGCGGGAGCGTGACCGGCTTCTGGGATCGCCATCAGACGCCTTCTTTGTTGCGGATCATGGTGCGCGGCTTACCGATTGCGGAGCCCGCTATAACTTCGCGGCAGTGTGCCAGTCCATCGGTCTGCGGCCTTTGCAGAAATACAACAAGCATGGCCGCGGCCCGCGCATCCACGACTTGCGGCATACCTTCGCGGTGCGAACGCTGCTGTCCTGGTATCGCAACAACGCCAACCCATCGCAGGAGATGATCAAGCTCTCCACGTACCTGGGGCATGCCGATCCCGCCAACACATACTGGTACATCGAAGCTGTTCCGGAACTGCTTCAGCTTGCGGCCAAACGGGCGGAGGAGGTGCAGCCATGACGCCACTTCCCAGCCTTGTGCAGCGGTTCTTTACAGATCGGCTCTACGCTCAACTTGCGGCCAGCCCGAACACGATTGCTGCCTATCGCGACACGTTTCGTTTGTTGCTCCAGTTTGCGAGCGAGCAGGCCGGCAAGCCGCCCACCAAGCTCACGCTCGAACAACTGGATGTCACGTTAGTCGCTGACTTCCTCACTCACATGGAGGACAAGCGCGGCAACAGTGCCCGCAGCCGGAACGCACGGTTGGCTTCGATACGCTCATTCTTCAGGTTCGTCGCCATGACGGAACCAGCCCACTTGCTGCACTGCCAGAAGATACTGGCGATGCCCGGCAAGCGCTACGAGCGGCGAGTGGTGGAGTTCCTCAATCGCGCCGAGATGAATGCGCTCTTGGCCGCTCCTGACCGGAACACCTGGACCGGCAGACGCGACCACGCGATTCTCAGTTTGGCACTGCAAACCGGGCTTCGCGTGTCGGAGATCATCAATCTCCGCCGCCGCGATATCGAGTTAGGAACCGGAGCCCACGTTCGCTGCGACGGCAAAGGCCGTAAACAACGCTGTACGCCTTTGCGTCAGGAATCCACTCAAGTGCTCGCAGTGTGGCTGAAAGAACGGGCTTGTTGTGATGACGACTCTCTCTTCCCAACGATGCGCGGCACGAAGCTCAGCCGCGATGCCATGGAACGGATGGTCCACAAGTACGTCTTGTTGGCCGCCAAGTCGTGTCCGTCGTTAGCGAACAAGCGCGTGACTCCGCACGTCCTCCGGCACAGCACCGCCATGGATCTTCTTCATCACGGTGTTGACCAAGCTGTCATCGCTCTCTGGCTCGGGCACGAATCTGTGCAGACGACGCAGATTTACGTCCATGCCGACATGCGACTCAAAGAGAAAGCACTGGCACGAGTCGCCGCGCCGGACTCGAAACCCGGACGGTATCGGCCAGACGATGCTCTGCTCGCGTTCCTGGAGTCGCTTTAATTATGCCGACCAGCCGCGTTGGATATACCTTGGTTCTACAGGCCTCCTACATCCGACGCGGCATAATCCTGAACTCGGCATTATGGGTGTTATGCCGATATCGGCATAAGGTTCACGCGACCAAGCACCCTTCGCGTCTCGACCGGGATCTGGGCCGCAAGAGCTGGGGCGATGCCGGCTATGCCGCCGAAGAGTTAGTCGCAGAGCTGGGTTCCGCGTTCCTGTGCGCGGACCTCGAAATCGCTCTTGAGCCGCGCGAGGAAAACGCCTCCTACATTGCCACCTGGCTCGAAAAATGGCGAGCTCGCCATTTTTTGAGTAATCACCAGCAGATCATAATGTGAAGGAGCATTGCGATCCCGTTACCGTGCTGTGGCCAGGGGCTGTCTCCTCCACATTATTTCTCCTTTCGTTAAAGCGAATCGAGCCAGGCGAGCAC
>Ga0182015_10006070_pt1 | contig 12252 bp, 11 predicted proteins | sample 712P3MmetaG_FD_120478 | JGI IMG/M metagenome (GOLD analysis project Ga0182015, IMG submission 120478) | Permafrost microbial communities from Stordalen Mire, Sweden - 712P3M metaG | ecosystem: Environmental > Terrestrial > Soil > Wetlands > Permafrost | place: Sweden: Stordalen | collected...
AAGGGTGCCGATGCCCCTCACCTCACGCCAGCACTACGCCGCCTCTCGCCGGGTGTACGAAAACTCCGGAATGGGTGTACGGATTCGATCGGAATGGGTGTACGGAAACGGTCGGAGCGCGCAGTGAGCGGCGTGGACGCCGAGTACGTGCCCGCCATCGCTTTCCCGAAGACGTGGGCGACGTGTTCGGCGCTCGGACCGAGCGACTTGGCCCACTGCGGCACGGTCTCGGCCAGCTCGTGGCTGAGCGGTGACCGAAGCCGTACGTGCCCGTCCGAGGTCTCGGTGAACTCCACCTTGCGGAAGGTGCGAAGCTCGACCAGGTCGAGCACGAAAGCGTCGACCTCAGGGCGCACCGGCTCCATGAGGTCGAGCGCAAGGGACGCCCGTCCCCGCGTATCGGAGTGGATGAGGCCGAGTCCCGGATCGAGGCCCACGACCTGGCAGGCGATGACCGCCTCGGCCTCGACCAGGGCGTAGAGGTAACTCAGGATCGCGTTGACTGGTCGTTCCGCCTTCCGGTTCTGCACCGACGAGGCGAGCACCAACCTCCTGCCCTCGTAACGCGACCAGTGGGGTGGAATGCGGCGCCGGTCTTGAGTCGCGAACATCGGCACGCACTCGGCGCGTCTCGACCAGGTCCCGAAGTAGAGGGCAGCGGCGCTCGCTTCGAGCTGGCGGATCTCGTCAAAGTTCGATGCATCTTCGACGCCGAGAGCAAGATCGCCTATGGTCTCTGCCGTTTCGCTTTCGCCGAAGCGACTGAGGGCGAGCTTTCCTTGGCCGACGATCTTGCGAGAGATCAGCCACCGGGCGATGTCCAGTCCGTAGGGCTCGGAGAGAACAATGGCCTGCGTGCGGAGCAGGCGAGCATCGTCGGTCATGCGAGGAGTGGAGACGAGCTGCGCCGTCCCGTCCGGCCCGAGCACGAGGGCGCCGCCGCCGAGTGCCTGGCACCACCGGAGCGCGTCGAGGCTGACGATCCCGGCCGCGTTCAGGATCACGAGTCGGCGGAGCCCATGGGTCGCCCGGTCGTAGTGACCGGCGCCTCGAACGGACCCACCGAAGCAATGAACCTGCTCGTGAAGAAGATCAAGCGCTTATCCGGGCATGGCTTCAAGAGTTTTCGGAACTTCCGCCTACGCGTCCTCTTGCACTGTGGTGGGAACAAATGGGACGACGCTCATCCGGCTGCGACGATGCGAGCTCACTCGCCCCAGTTGGTCGCGTAGAGCCCGATAAATCGCAAGCGGCGCCTTGGAGCAGCTGTGATCCCTGGCGTGGCCGCCGATACCGAGCCGTTAGGTGCTGCTGTTCGAGCGCTTGGTTGTAACAGCGATGCCCAGCGTCGACGGAACGGCACCCCAAGAGCTTTCCCCGACCATCAGCAGGCCGCCAGGACCCCCGACGGCTAGAGGCGTGCACAAAATTGATCCTCTAACCGGCTCGAGAGCGTCTTGGCTCCCGCCACAAGGCGCCCAGCGAGAAACGCCTCCTTCTCCTTCGACATGACCGGCTCAGGTACGCATATGCTGATCGCAGCGACCGGATCGCCTGGCGAACGATAAATGGGTGCCGCTAGGCAGCAAAGGCTTTCATCAGACTCGCGAAACGTTCGAGCCCAGCCCCTTCGCCGCGTTTTGATGAGCTCGGCCTGGAGGGCCTGAAGCTCGGTAATCGTGTACTTCGTCACCGGCTGGAGTTCGAGCTCACCGTAGCGCTCCACAAGGTTCATGCTCGAGAATGCCAAAAGGGCTTTTCCGACCGCCGAAGCATGGGCGGGAACACGGCGTCCGATTTCGGTCACCAGGCGCACCAGTCGGCGTGAGTCGACGTGAGCTATGAAGACGGCATCCGGCCAGTCGAGGACGGCGAGCTGCATCGTTTCGTTAATCTCCAGAACGATTGGAGTCGCCGCAGAGCGAAACTGCTCGGTTAGGTCAAGCTCACGCAGGTAGGCGGCACCGAGGATCATCACCCTTGGGGCGAGCCGGTAGCCGCTCCGGGCGCCCACCCGTTGGACGAAAGACTCCTGAAGCAAGGTGTTGAGTATTCGGTGCACGGAACTGCGAGGCTCGTCGACCGCCACTGTTAGGTCATCAAGGGTCACGGCTCCCCCACGTGACGCCAGCTCCTCGAGCACCCTCACTGCCAAGACGACCGCGGGCGCCGTACCACCGTTGCCTGACTCGACAGTACGCACCTCACCTCCCGGCTCCGACCTCGAACTAATAGTGCACCTTCCTTGACGGGCGCGATGGTAGCCGGTAAGGTGCCCAGACACGGCCGTAAACGTGTGTCCAGTATCCTGGACATAGGAAAGCGAGGCGGAATCACCGGCCAGCAGCTCGTTCTGGGATGTCTTTATTCTGTGCTGCCTAAGAAAGTGCAGCTCTCATTCCGTTCACCTGTAACACTGACAAGCCTCGGGAGTCATGATGAGTTCGGCAGGGTCCACCTTCGGTACCTTTGACTATGGCCTGAACGATGCCGCGGAAGCGCGCGCTCAACGCCTACATGCTGAGAGCCTTCTCGTCGACATCCTGTATGAGGGTCCCTGTGGATACCGGTGCTTTACAGAGGAGATGATAAAACAGCTACAAGCTGAATGGGAAGACAACCCCGATGGCTGGACAGCCTTTACCTCTGCCGCACTAATGCCCTACGACCATGCCTTGACTGGCATCTCCACAGAGATGGAAGATCACTGGCGCAGTACCGGCATTACAGGGGGCAACAGAGAAATTCCGCTCGACTTTATCGAAACCAACCTTAGCGATACTCTCAGATGGGTGGGCAAAACAATAGCGCACTTCGACCGCCTACCTTGGACAATCAAGGCGCTTGAGGTCTCCGATTTCAGGCGGGCTAAAGAGGACGGTAAGTTCGCTGGCTGGATGAATACTCAGCTCACCGCTGGTATGTATCGTCTAGAGCATCTTAACTTCGCCTACGACATTGGTATTCGCATGATCATGCTCACCTACAATAAGCAGAATTTTCTCGGTGCAGGCTGCTGGGAGGAAAATAACGCTGGATTGAGCTCCCTCGGCACGCAGTTCGTGCAGCGCATGAACGAACTCGGCATCATCGTCGACACTTCACACTGCGGTCACCAGACCACTCTCGATGCATGTCGGATCTCATCAAGGCCCGTAGTTGCCTCACATGTTGGCGCAAACGGGGTCTATCAACACATGAGAAATAAGGACGACGACGAGTTCCGGGCAATAGCTGACACTGGTGGTGTCATCGGGCTAGTTACGCTCCCAGCATTTCTTGGTGCTGGTGGCGGCCTCACCATTGAAGCAACGCTCGACCACATTGATTACGTTGCCTCCCTTGTGGGCTGGGAGCACGTTGCGATTGGAACGGACCATCCGTTGCAGGAGCCGAAATGGACATCCGAAACAACTTCTTGGAAATATCACAAGGGGCTGGGCTTTAAACGCGAGGATCTTCCTGACTTTACTCTGAACCTCGTGGGTTTCGACGATTATCGAGATTGGCCCAACCTTACGCGCGGTCTCGTCAAGCGCGGATACAACGACGACCAAATCAAGGGAATCCTTGGCGAGAACTTCCTCCGTGTCTTCAAAGATAATTGCGGGTAGAGGCAACGGCTATTCCTCAGAGTGACAACCGACATCGTGGCTCGTCCACCTTATACTGAGTTCAGGAGGCTTACGTGGGGGAAATTAGTCGTCGCGACTTTCTTAAGGCGAGCGGTGCCGGCGCAGTTCTGCTTGGCGGGGGCTCTGCGCTAGCCGCTTGCGGGTCTTCCCCTTCTTCGTCGACTTCGTCGACAATCAAGACAAGTGCTCCTCACCGCGGTGGCACCCTACGGGTGGGTATGACAGGTGGTGCCAGCTCTGACACGCTTGATTCGCAGGCGATCGTCGAAAATCTGGACGTCGCCCGAACGTGCCAACTCAACGAGAATTTGTGCACATACAACGCGGATGCGCAGGTGGAACTCGTTTTAGCAGAGGAGGTCACGCCGAACGCCGACGGGACCGAGTGGACGATTCGTCTTCGGCCCGGGGTCACGTTTCATAATGGAAAGGACCTCACTGCAGAGGACGTGATCTTCAGCTTCCGAAGGATCGCCAATCCAAAGCACCCGCTTGACGGTGGCGCCGGGTTGGCACCCGTGGACCTTACAAGCCTCAAGCAGCTCGATCCCTTGACAGTTCGGGTTTCATGCACGAGCCCCTTCGCAAGCTTCTACGACACACTTGCCACCATTTGTGACTATAGTATCGTCCCAGTCGGCTACGACCAACTCAAACCTGTCGGAACTGGGCCGTTCAAATATAAGACCTTCTCACCGGGAGTAGAGAGCCTTTTCACTCGTAATGAGAACTACTGGATTGAAGGGCTACCTTATCTCGATGCGGTGATGATATCGGATTTTGCAGATGAAACGGCTCAAATCAACGCTCTGGCAGCGAACCAGCTAGATGCCGCTCCCCTCCTGTCCCCTCCCTCGATTCCTCAAGTGAAGTCTGGCGGCGGTCACGTGGTTATCTCGGATGGCGGAGGCATCACCCCGTTTACAATGCGAGTTGATGTTCCTCCGTTTTCAGATGTACGGGTGCGGCAGGCCATGCGCTTGGTGGTGGACAGACCGCAGATGCTGAAACTCTTATTCGAGGGCTACGGTACAATTGGCAATGACATTGCCTGCATATGGGACCCCGCCTACGACAGAAGTATTCCCCAGCGTGAGCAGAATCTCGACAAAGCTCGCTCTTTACTAAAGCAAGCAGGACATGAAGGGTTATCGGTTGAGTTGGTGACGTCGAACATCGCTCAGGGCACCGTTGCGGCGGCGACCGTTCTTGCCCAGCAGGCCTCGGCGGCGGGTATGACGATTAACCTCCGCAACGTCACCGGTTCGGAGATCTTTGGTCCAAACTATTTGAAGTGGTTGTTTGCTCAGGATTTCTACTCGTACCAAGTGTATCTCGTCCAGGCCGCACTGTGTGCATTGCCGAGCTCCCCCTTTAATGAGTGCCATCAAGATTTTCCGCGGTATAATTCTATTTATAGCGAGGCGCTGCGGACAGTGGATGTCGAGCGACGCAATGAGCTGGTTCATGAGCTTCAGCTCATCGACTATGACATGGGTGGTTATATCATTCCTTATTTTCCGCCAGTTATTGATGGATACCGGTCCTCCCTTCAGGGGGTTATTCCATCAAAGACTGGAGTTTCCTTTAACAACTTCGACTTTCGGCGGTTTTCGCTTGCCTGACGACATTGCTGGCCACGTGGTGCCTTGTCGTGTGACCGCTTATTGCGTCGCCGACCGCGGCTCGGTTTAGTTAGCTAATCGGAGAGCAGGCGCGGACGGTCCCACAATTGGTCCGAGCAGTAGGGCCGTTGAGGTCGTCCCGGTGGGCTCAACATTGTCACGGGTTGGAATTCTAGGTAGAGGAGCGGCCGGTGGTTACAATTGATATTGATGGACGAATCGGCCAAGGATGGGGTGGGAAGAAGCCGAACGGGATCCATACGAATGTGTTTCTGGCACGGCGCGGTACGCCGACGGCGGCAGGTATGATGACCGCGTTCGTTGCGCCCTCCCCTGGATTCACCCCTGTGGTCATTTCGACCGGGCAAGATCAGCGGTCTTACGAGATGGTCAATCCGCCAACGATTATGCTTAACAAGACGGTTCCCGCCGACGACCACGCACAGAATCTGATCTTTGGAGCGGTTCCCGTCGGCACTGCTCGAGGGGTGTTGGACTCGGTCGCTGACGGTCTCTTGATTGCCAACCAAGAGACCGTAGTGTTTGTGTCGGTGTGGCTCGACCCAGCGGCGCGCGACGAGACGGCGGTCTGTGACGCCGCGCGGGAGGCAGTCAGGGCGGGAATACGTGAGGCCATTGAAGGAACGGCTGAGGCTGAGGTGCAACGACAGCTCGAGGGTCGAAGTGAGCTCCGCCATCCGTTCTATGGTGGTCGTTAGTCCTCATGGTCGTAAGCAGAGGGTTGGAAGCCATGTCAGCCTTATCAACAATGAGCGATTTGGTCCTCGCGGAGATTGTCGGGCAGCGCTGTGAGCTCAAACTAACCTCGATTATTCCAGCGATAGCGGCATGAGACTGCCAGTATCCGCGTAAAAGGCCTCCTCAACTCGGAGAATGACTGTGTCTAAAGCGGTCATGTCAACCCAGGAGGAGGGCTCCTTGAAGGTCAATACTAGCCGTTCGGTCCGCCGGTTCGAAGTCACCACCGACGGCAAGAACCTCGTCTCTCACGCCGGCACCGCGTTGTTGTCGGAGCTGGCCGATCGCACCGGGCTCACACAGGCGATGTCGGAGGCGATGGCCGACTGCGGCATCTCGTGGAACACCCATGAGCCGGGCGTGGTGCTCACCCATCTCGCTGTCTCGATCGCCGATGGTGCCGACTGTCTCACCGATTTCAAAGCGCTGAGCGAGCAACCCGAGCTGTTCGGCGACGTCGCCTCGGTCAGCACAGCCTGGAGGGCCGTCAGGGCCACGGTATCTCTCGAGCTGCGCCGGATCCGAAAGGCAGTGGCAAAGGCACGAGATGTTGTCTGGCGCGCAGCGCCGCCCGGCGACATCACGATCGACTTCGACGCCACGCTCGTCACCTCTCACTCAGAAAAGCAGGACGCCCGCTCGACCTATAAGGGCGGTTTTGGCTTTTAGGCCGCGTCCCGGATTATGCCGCGTTCAGTGACTTCAGCTCATGTCCTGCCTGGCCAGGCGGTCACGCCTCATCGAGGGACTCGGCATAATCCGAAGGTCTGACTGAAGCTTCTCTCGTCCCGACGGCAGAGAGGAGATATCGGTCATGAGGTTCCAAGGAGATGGAGAGCTGGCGCTCTGTGCGCCTGGGTTTGCGGAGCACCTTGCCGAGCAGGGGTACACCGACAGGTCGATTGTCAGGCAGTTGGGTTTGCTGGCCCACTTGGATCGGTGGCTCGATGTGCAAGGACTGGCGTCCGGCGCGTTGAGCGTTGAGGTGGTCGATCGCTATCTGACCGCGAGAAGGGCCGAAGGCCGCCGGCTCTACCGGTCCCGGCGGGGCTTGAAGCCCCTGCTCGACTACCTGTCGAAGGTGGGTGCAGCACCGATGCCGGCGCCCCCGCCGGTGACGACAGCGCACGAGCGAGTCCTTGCGCCCTATCGCCACTACCTCGTCGAGGAGCGCAAGCTCATGGCAGCGACGGTGAGCGACTACCAGCTCTACGCCGGCCTGTTCCTCTCGGGTTTGCCGGTTCCGGTGCGTGCGGATCTCTCCCTCCTCAAGGCGGCCGACGTGGTCAAGGTCGTGGCGGCGAAGTGCCGCTCTCGCAGCCATTCGTGGGTGAAGAACTTCACAGCAGCGGTCCGGTCGTTGCTGCGCTTTTTGTTCCTGAACGAGCAGGTGCCGCGCGACCTGACCGGCAGCGTGCTGCCCGCCGCGGCATGGCGCCGCTGCACGCTTCCGAAGGCGCTCGATGGCGCCCAGGTCGTCGCCCTCTTCGGAGCCTGTGATCCCGAAGCGCTGGCCGGCCGTCGGGATCTCGCGATCTTGACCCTCGCCGTCCGTCTCGGGTTGCGGGCAGCAGAGATCGCGGCGCTCGAGCTCGGCGACATCGACTGGCGAAGGGGTGAGGTGCTCGTCCACGGCAAGGGAGGTCGGCAAGACCTCCTCCCTTTGCCCGCAGGCCATCGTCGAGGCCATCGTCGAGTACTTGCGCCACGAACGTCCCCCGACCAAGTCGCGCAGCCTCTTCTTGAAGGCGGTTGCCCCGCTCACCGGCATCTCGGGCAGGACCGTCGAGGGTGTCGTCAGCAGGGCCGGGCGGCGCGCGGGAATCGGCCTCATCGGACCGCATCGGCTTCGCCACACGGCAGCGACGGAGATGCTGCGAGCCGGCGCCTCCCTGCCCGAGATCGGCCAGGTCCTCCGTCACGAGCACCTGCAGACAACAGCCGTCTACGCCCGGGTCGACGTCGCTTCGCTGGCAGCACTGGCGGCGCCTTGGCCGATGGTGTCGGCATGAGCGCCCTCGGCGAGCTCGTTGCGGAGTACCTGGCGATCCGGCGAGCGCTCGGCTACAAGCTCACCAAGCAAGCCCAGATCCTCGCCGGGTTCGTCAGCTACCTGGAAGACCTCGGCGCGACTCGCATCACGGTCGAAGCGGCGCTGGGCTTTGCCACCCAGCCGACGGCCGCCAACCCCATCTGGTGGAAGCAGCGTCTGTCCGCGGTGCGGAGCTTTGCCCGCTACGTGGCAGCTGTCGACCCGGCAAACGAGGTGCCTCCGAGCAACCTGTTGACAGCCGCCATCCCTCGCGCAGTGCCCTACCTCTACTCCGCGAGCGAGATCGCCGATCTGATGACCGCGGCAACTGTGCTGCGCCCGGCACTATGCGCCGTGACCCACGAGACCCTGATCGGCTTGCTCGCGGTGACGGGCATGCGCGTCGGCGAGGCCATCGCCTTAGGGCTCGATGACGTCGACCTCGACCACGGGCTGATCACCATTCGCTTCTCGAAGTTCAACCGGGAGCGGATCGTGCCGTTGCACCCGAGCACCGTCGTCGCACTCGCGAGCTACGCGTCGCGCCGAGACGCGCACTTCCCTGTTCGCAGGACAACGAGCTTCTTCACTTCGAGCATCGGCACTCGGCTCGGCTACAGCAGTGTCCAGCGAAGCTTCGCCCGGCTCGTCCGCGAGGTCGGTCTCGAGTCGAGATCGGCACGATGTCGTCCTCGCCTGCACGACTTCCGGCATCGCTTCGCGGTCGAGACGCTGCTCGGTTGGTATCGCTCGGGGGACGACGTCGCGGCGAAGTTGCCGTTGCTCTCCACCTTTCTTGGGCACGTCAAGCCCACGCAGGGATCGCAAACCGTCTTTAGTTGACACCTGCTCCTGGTCTGTGCGTTGTCGCCCTTGAGTGGACGTTGGCGTGACCTTCGCGCCGTTGTCGCCGTCGCCGGTGTGGGGAGGACCGCCGGGTGGCGTGTCGGGCGGTCCTGGGTCGTCATCGAGGGGTATGCGGAGCTGGATCTCGACTTGCCAGCCGGTGACGCGGACGTGCTCGACGACGAGACGCATGAGTTGTTGGCGTTCGTTGAAGCTGAGTTTGTCAATGCCGGCTGCGGCGCGTTGGGCGAAGTCGGTCACTCGGCGGCGGAGCTGGTTGTCGGTGGCGAGCTGGTGGCGTTGGGAGACCAGTCCTTCGTGCTGTTCGGTGAGGGCGCGATGGCGGGCGTCGATGTCCCGGGCGCGTTGTTGGACTTCGGTGAGCTCGAGGAGCCCGGACTGGTACAGGTCGGCGAGGCGGCGTCGTTCTGCTCGGTTGGCTACGAGTTTGCGGTCGATGCGGGACAGCTCGACGGTGAGCAGCTCGTCGTCGGGGACCGGGGTCGCCGCGGTGAGCGCGGTCTGTCCGGCGAGCAGCACGTCAGGACGCAGGAGCGCGGCGCGGACTTGTTCGAACACGAAGTCGTCGAGGGCGTCGGCGCGGATGTTGCGTTCGGGGCAGCGTTGCTGGCGGGCGACGCGTGCGTCGGCATGGTTGGGGCACCAGTAGTAGCGGTGGACTTTGCCTTCGGGGCTGACGATCTTCTGGCAGCCGACGGCCAGGTCGCACGGACCGCACCGGACCAGGCGTCGCAACAGCCAGGCTTCGACGTCTTCGGCGAGGTTCCGGGGACTCCATTTCGAGTTGTCCCGGCTCACTTTTTGGGCGGCTTCGAAGGCGGTGTCATCGATCATCGAGGGGCAGGGGATGGCGATCCAGTCTTCTCGCGGCCGGCGCCGTTGGGTCCGGGAGTGCCGGCCGTTGCGCAGGGTGGTCACGGTCTCGGTCTGGTTGAAGTACACCCGTCCGATGTATGCCTCATTGGTGAGGATCCGGCACACCGTGGAGTGCCACCACTGGGCTTTGCCGGTCGGGGTGGGGATGTTGTCGGCGTTGAGGCGGCGCACGATCTCACGGATGGAGTGCCCGCCGCTGAGGTAGTCGTCGTAGATCCGGCGCACGATAGCTGCTTCGGTCTCGAAGATTTCGAGGCGGGCGGGACCCGTGCTGTCGCGGGCGACCCGCCGATACCCATAGGGTGCTTTCCAGGACACCACCTCTCCGGCCCGGGCCCGGTAGAGCCGGCCCCGCCGGTTCCGTTCCCCAATTTTCGCTTTCTCGTACTCGGCGATCACGCCTTGCACCTGGGTGAGGAGACGGAGCTGGGGGTCGTCGTCATCTATGGCCGGGGCGTCGGCGAAGATGACCCGCACCCCGAGCTGGGCGAGCTCGTCAAGCACGAGGACCTGGTACACGTAGGCACGGGCGAGACGGTCGGGCGACAAGCACCACACCGCCTCGAACGCCCCGGCTTCGGCTTGATCGCGCATCGCGTCGAGCCCGGGCCGGTCAAGCCGTGCTCCGGAGAAGCCGTCGTCGCAGAACTCGGCGACCAGCTCATGTCCTTCCCCGGCGATACGAGCCCGGAGGACCTCGAGCTGGGAGCCGATCGTGCCGCGTGCCTGTTGGGACTCGCTGGACACCCGGGCATACAACGCGACCCTCATCGCCGCCCTGCCCCGATGGCCGGCGGGATCATGGTCTGGTCGACCAGGTCGTCGATGGCGACTGGCTCATCGCAGTGCGGACACAGTCCCCCCAGCCCGACCCGGGTAGAGAAAGACCCACAGGTGTCGCATCGCTGCTGGCCTAAAGCCCGGGTCCCGCAGCTCGCGCATTCATAGACCGTGATCGGCCGTCGGGGCCGTCCCCGGGCGGGCACCACGATCACGCTCGGGGGTGCCTGGTGCCGACGCCGCCACGCCGTTTTTCGACAGGCGTCGGAGCAGTAAAGGGCGCGTCCAGCGGCCGTGAAGGCGCTGTGACACAGTGGGCAGAGGACCGTCGCGGCGTCGTCGCGCGACGGCACGCCCCGATATGGCGCGCCCGCGGGCAGGATAGACGTCGCTCCCGACGCTGGGGCCTGGCGGGGATCGTCGCGCTTTCGTCGCGTCACGGTATCCACCTCGCTCGGAGGGTTGTTCGTAGCGCGCACCGTCAGCTCCCTTGGTCGCCCGTGGCGCGGGGTTCAAGGTCCTCGGCCCGCTCGGCGTCAGCCGCTGCCAGCAGTAGCCCATAGCCAGCGGCCAGAGCCGCGGTTCGGGGATCGTCATAGGGCGTCCACGGCGGGCGGTCGGCGCTACTCAGCACGGCCACAAAGACTGGTTCAGCTGTCGGCCGTTCGATCAGGGCAGCTAGTCCGGCCCGGGCGAAGCGCGCCGCAGCGCCGTCCAGCAGAGGGATCCCCGCTAGCACCGACGAGCGCAAACGCTCATAGTCGACCTGAGCGGCCTCGACCGGTGGCCAGAACCGTCTCACCGACGCAGTCTCGCCCGCTCGACGGTGCGCCGGTGCAAGCTGACACCGAATCGGGACTCGACCTCGCGAGCCAAGTCCGCTCCCGAGCGTTCCGCCCCGCTCGCCTGCAAGAACGCGACGATCTCGCCGGTGAGCTTGGTCGGGCCCCTCCGCCCGCGCCGCTCATCCACCAACCCGGCCATACCCCGCGCCGCGAACGCGGCTTGTACCAGATAGAACTCGGCGCGGGAATAGCCATAAGCGGCCGAAGCCGCCACCACCGTCTCCGCGTCGACGTTCACCGCCCGCAACATCTCGTATTTCACCTGCACCTTGTCCACTGCGAAGAAGAACGAACCGCCCTCGCGGAACAGCTCGGCCGTCACGGCCTCCGCTCGGGGATGCACCAGTCCGGCTGCTTCCAACGAGGCCCGTCGAGACTCCACGCTCATAAACCTCACCTCCATCACGCTCAACACGACAATGACGAGGGGGCCAACCAATGTCAAGCATTTCGCACCGCAGTAATGATGCCGACGACCTCCTGTGGCCAGCAGATCGACAGATAGTGATGGAACTACAAGAACTTCGTGCTCGCCACCCATGCAATAGCGGCAAATACAGCTGACACTGCGGTGAACATCGCTACGCATTTGCGCGGTCCTTGCGGGCTCGACCCGGACGCGGATGCAGCCCAGCTATGCGATAAAGATCGTCCACCGGCGAGAACGGGCCGAGGACAACCGTCAAGAACAGCTTTGCGATCCGCTGGCGCCGCGCTCCACCTATTGGTACTTGTCGGCCGCGCCCGAGCTGTTAGCTCTAGCCGCCGGCCGCCTCGAGCTGTCACGCGGGGTGATTGCCCGATGACCCTTGCCGCCCCGACCCTGCAGAGCT
>Ga0182015_10006071_pt1 | contig 12252 bp, 12 predicted proteins | sample 712P3MmetaG_FD_120478 | JGI IMG/M metagenome (GOLD analysis project Ga0182015, IMG submission 120478) | Permafrost microbial communities from Stordalen Mire, Sweden - 712P3M metaG | ecosystem: Environmental > Terrestrial > Soil > Wetlands > Permafrost | place: Sweden: Stordalen | collected...
CCGGTGTCCCGGTTTCCGTCAGTGTGGTGAATGCCTTAGTGCCTTTGGGCCCAATTGTTAAGGAGCACCGTTCGCCAGAAAATGCGGCTCGGAATAGTGCGACCGGGGGCTGATTCATGACGACGCGGCGGGAACGACCTAGCTCGAAGCCTGCAGTTGACGACGGCGCTGACGTCGCACGGTTCCCCTCATTGCACCCCGCTTCCCCACTGTGTTAGCTTCGTGAATCGGAAGGGGATAGCCTTGCAGGCAAAAATTCCCGCCGGTCTGGATCGCAAGGAAACGGAAGTCTACCGGCATCTCGATCCAGCGCGGCTCCCAAAACACATCGCGATCATCATGGACGGCAACGGACGCTGGGCGAAGCGGCGTCACATGCCGCGCGTAGCCGGACATCGCGCCGGCGTCACCGCCGTGCGTTCGACCGTCGAAACCGCCGCGCGCATCGGCATCCACGCGCTCACGCTCTATGCTTTCTCGGAAGAAAACTGGAAGAAGCGGCCGAAGAGCGAAGTCGATTTTCTGATGAGGCTGCTGAGCCGGTATTTGAAGGCGGAGGTGCCGACGCTGAATGAGAACAATGTCCGCCTCGAATACATTGGGCGGCAGCACGAATTGCCGGATGACGTGCAGGAGCGCATGGCGTGGGCGCGGGAGAGTACGGCGCGCAATACCGGCACGGTGCTGACTTTGGCGTTGAATTACAGCGCGCGTAGCGAGATTGTGGATGCCTTCCGCTCGATGGTGAATGCGGCAACGCGGAATGGCGGCATTGATCACTTGCGCATCGATGAAGATACCGTGTGCGAACATCTTTATACGCGCGGCCTGCCGGATCCGGATCTGGTGGTACGAACCTCGGGCGAGATGCGGTTGAGTAATTTCTTGCTATGGCAACTGGCGTATGCCGAGATCTATGTGACCCCGACGCTCTGGCCGGATTTTCGCGGCGTGCACTTGCTGGAAGGGATTGCCGAGTATCAGAAGCGCGAGCGACGTTATGGCGGGTTGAATCATCATGATTTGAAGCTTGGGGATGCGGATGCGAACGGCGAGCGGGCCAAAAAATAATAGCAGAAGTAGCTGACATAGACCGCTACGTGGCAAGCGTAACAGCAGATTCCTCCCGGCTGAAGCCGGGTCGGAATGACAAGGAATTAAAGTTGCCGGCGCGGCTCGAAACGAGCCCTTTCAATCTCTCCCTAGTATTATGAGTTTTTCCGCCATCGCATGTTGAAACGCATCGCAACTGCGCTCGTTCTGATCCCGATTGTGATGGTGCTGGTGCTGCGCGCGCCGGTGGCGATCGTCGCTGTGGTGGCGGGGGCCGTGGCGCTGGTTACGGTGCAGGAATTTCTCAGGCTGACTGAGTCCTACGGCGTGCAGCCTCTGCGCTGGCCCACCTACATTTTTGTAGGATTATTTTTTCTGCTCCTGGCGGCGAGTACAACGGGCGAAACCCCGCAGGTTTCTTCCCTGAAGTTTGTAATCGGCATGGGATTCGCCTGCGCCATCTCTCCGTTTGTTCTTCTCACCATTACCATGCTCCGGTCGCCCATGAGCTCGGCCTACCCGGCCGCTGCGGCCTCGGCGTTCTCCTTCGCTTATATCGCTCTGCCAATGGGCATGTTGGTGCAGTTGCGGCAGCAGTGGGCAGGCGCGTTCTGGATCCTCTACCTGCTTCTGGTGGTATGGGCGGGAGATATTTTGGCGTACTTTGTGGGCCGTGCCATCGGCCGTCACTTGATGGCCTCGCGCATCAGTCCGAAAAAAACCTGGGAGGGTGCCGCGGCCTCACTTATCGCAAGCCTTGCAGTCGGAATTCTGCTGTTTAATCATGCGCTGGAGATCAGTTCGTTCTTGCTGCGGATTGGATTGATCGAGCGCCGCGACGGAATGTTCGGCCTCGAGAAGCCGGATTTGTGGCCGATCATCCTGCTGACGGTAGCTCTGAATATCACGGCCCAGCTTGGCGATCTGGTGGAATCTTTGATCAAACGCGGAGCCGGAGTAAAGGATTCCGGAACCATTCTGCCCGGCCACGGCGGGATGCTCGACCGCATCGATGCCCTGCTCTTTGCGGCTCCCGTGCTGTGGTTTTATGCGGCCTGGCGCGTGATGCAGTAGAATTTGACTGTCCTCGATGCCCGACGTTCCTCAGGACCTTCGGTTGAAGTCTCTTCACCTCGACAGTTCTCTGAATGCGGTGAAACTTAGTCAAATGGAACGGCTTTCGACCGAGATCTTGTTGGCGTCTCTACTGCCGGGACTGCCCGGCTGCCTGAAAACCCGGCGGGATGGAACTATACTGGATGGGCATCATCGAATTCACGTTCTGCGCCGAAGAGGTGTAGAGGTGGATATTCTTCCCCGGGACGTTGTTGCGAAGGATAACGAATAGGGCTTGGGATTCAGCATGCGGAAGGAACTTTATTGGATCGGCGGCGTATGGCCTGGGAAACTGGGCGTGGGGCCTCGTCCACGCGGCGGGGATTGGCTGGCCGACGACGTAGAGGGATGGAAACGCGAGGATGTGAACGCGGTGCTGTCCTTGCTGACTGCGGAGGAAGAAACCGATTTGGATCTCACCGCTGAAGCGAGCGAGATTAGGAAACAGGGAATGCAATTCACGTCGTTTCCGATTGCAGATCGGCAGATTCCAAAGTCCGAAGCGACCTGGGCCGAGCTTTTGGAGAACCTGTCGCGCGACTTGTGGAATGGGAAAAATGTACTGGTCCATTGCCGACAGGGCATTGGACGTAGCGGGCTAACGGCTGCCTGTCTGTTGGTGAAAAAGGGGATGAGTCCAGGAGCAGCCGTGGAGTTGGTCTCGGCCGTGCGTGGACTGACCATTCCGGAGACGCCAGAGCAAAGGGATTGGATTGATCGTTTTGCAGTTGGAGAGTCGGTCTTGAGATAGAGAGTTCGCCTTTTTGCGGATAATATGAAACGCATCGCCATCCTTGGATCGACCGGGTCCATCGGCCGCAGCACGCTGAGTGTGGCCGAGTCCTATCCCGAGCGTTTTCGTGTCGTGGCGCTGGCTGCAGGATCGAACGTGGATGCCGCATTCGAACAGGCTCAACGCTGGCAGCCGCGCTTGATTTCAATCGCATCCGAGGCGGACGCCGCCCTTTTACGCAGCCGCCTCAAGCAGGCTGGCCTCAGCCAAATCGAAGTGGTCTATGGAGCGACCGGCACGGTCGCCGTCGCCACCCATGCCGAAGTTGATTTCGTGGTCAGCGCCATTGTCGGCGTGGCCGGACTTGAGGCGACCTACGAGGCTGCGCGCGCAGGGAAGACGCTCGGTCTTGCGAACAAGGAATGCCTGGTCGCCGCCGGTGAACTGATCACGGCGGAAGCTCGCAGACAAGGCAAGCCGCTTCTGCCCATCGATAGCGAACACAACGCCGTGCACCAGTGCCTGCGCGGCGGGCGTATGCAGGAAGTAGACCGAATCTGGCTTACGGCGTCCGGTGGGCCCTTTTTGAATACACCACGCTCGGAGTTTGCCTCGATCACCGTCGAGCAAGCCCTGAATCATCCCACCTGGAAGATGGGCAAACGCATCACCATCGACTCCGCGACCTTGATGAATAAGGGTTTCGAGGTCATCGAGGCATGCCGGCTGTTCGATCTACCCCCAGCCCGGGTGGAAGTCATGGTTCATCCACAGTCCACGATCCATTCCATGGTCGAGTTTATTGATGGCAGCATCCTGGCCCAGTTTTCGGTCACCGACATGCGGTTGCCAATTCTCTACGCCCTAACATATCCCGAACGGATTCAATCGGATATGCGATTCCCCATGAGTAACTTGCGTCATCTGGACTTCTCCCCCCCAGACGTGAATAAATTCCCTTGTCTGCGTTTAGCCTATGAAGCGGCCGAAGCGGGCGGGGCAAAAACCGTAGCTCTGAACGCCGCCGACGAGATTGCGGTGGCGGCGTTTCTCGAAGGCACCATTGGATTTGACGAAATTCCCCAGATCATCGAAGCCGCGGTTTCCGCATCTAATTCTGGGAAGCTCAACTCGATCCAGGAAGTGCTTGAAGCCGACGCAGATGCCCGCCGATATGCTCATGAGCGAGTACGCAGGCTCAATGCCTCTGCGGTTCGCGGCTAGGATCGAGTTTACTGATCCGAATCGTCATCGATTGCGGATACAGGCGCGACGACTGAACATTTGCAGTAAGATTTTTAGAGCCAAGTTTCTCGCTCTCTTGATCGATTAAACGCCAGATTTCGGAATCTAACGAAGTGCGGAGTACGGATCTCATCCATGCCTGATTTCTTAATATCGCTGATCGCAATGGTCGTCGTCCTCGGCTTTCTGATCCTGATCCACGAGTTCGCCCATTTTGCCGTAGCCAAATCGTTAGGGGTCCGCGTGGAGCAATTCGCCATCGGATTCGGCAAGCGCCTCATCGGCTTCCGCAAAGGCGATACCGACTATCGCATCAATATTCTCCCGCTCGGCGGCTACGTCAAAATGAGCGGCGAGAATCCCATGGATGAGCGCACCAACGATCCTGGCGAGTTTCTCAATCATCCCCGCTGGCACCGTTTTCTGATCGCCATCGCCGGCCCCGCCACCAACATCCTGCTGGCCATCTTCCTGCTGGTCGGCGTATTCATGGTGCATTACGAATATCCCGCAATCTATGACTCACCCACCGTCATCGGCTGGGTGATGAAAGATACGCCCGCGGCCAAGGCTGGATTACAACCCGGCGACCGCATCACCCGCATTGCTGGAATACAGAATCCCACCTGGGAGCAGGTTGACACTCGCGAAGCCCTCAGCCCCGGTCAGCCACTGGAGCTTACCGTCGACCGCAACGGCCAGTTCATTACCAAGACCCTGGTACCCGAGGCCTACGGAGTCGACCAGATCGGATTCGCCGGTTGGGCCGCCAAAGAGCCCTGTGTTTGCATCACTGACCTCACTCCTGGCATGCCTGCGGATAAGGCCGGAATGCGCGATGGCGATCAGATCCTTGCCGTCGACGGCAAGCCTGTTCCCGCTCTCGCCGCCATGGTCGAGATGCTCGAAGTCTCTAAGAGTCAGCCGATTACCGTCACCGTACGCCGTGGCGATGAAACCAAGGATTTCACCCTTCAACCCGAGTTAGTGGACAAGCGCTACCGCATCGGCGTCGGCAGCATGGCCATGAAAGTCACCAGCCTGTCCTTCCCCGCCGCCCTGCACTTGTCCATTCAGGAGAATCGCAGGGCTTCCCTCCTGATTCTCGAACTCGTACAGAAGATGCTGCAGGGCAAGATCTCCATGCGTTCCGTCGAAGGTCCCATCCGGATCGGACAAGCTGCTGGAGAAGCCGCGAAACGCAAAGGCTGGACCCCGCTCCTGCTGCTCACTTCCGCCATCAGCCTGAACCTCGGCGTTTTTAACCTGCTGCCCATCCCCATCCTCGATGGTGGCGTTATTTTCTTCCTGCTCATCGAAACCCTAATGGGCCATGACATCAATCTGCGCATTAAGGAACGCGTCTACCAGGCCGCATTCGTGTTCCTCATCCTGTTCACCGTCATGGTCATCTATAACGACTTGCTCAAGACAATCCCTGGACTCGCGGACCGCCTGCAGTAGCCGGACTTCTTAACTTCTGGTTGCATGAACGGGAGCCAAAACGGCTCCCGTTTCTATTTTGCACCTCACTGGAACCGGAACACTTCATCGAAATTCCTCGCGCCCTCTGTCGAATCTTCTTCCATTCCGCCGCACCCTGTGATAACAGGATGATAGGGCCGTATTGTGATTTTGGCCCTTGCACTGTGCACCAAATGTCATGCTATAATCGCGCGCCGTTCGAGCAAATGTTCTCATGGACTTTTAATTTATAGTGCCCGGCAGCCTTCGCTTTGATGCGATGGACCGCGAAAATCAGATCAGGAGGAGCAATGACGTTCTACGATCCCACTCTTTACGCACGTGATGAAGAAGAGGACTTCGGCGACAGCGGTGCCTATAACGAGTCGCTCGAGGAAGATTTTGAAGAGGAAGAAGAGGAGGAGGAAGAATCTGGCGCGCCCGAAACCGATATGAGCGAACCGGCTTTGCCATCCGCTCCTCCGCCGGCGCCGCCCAGACCCAAACCAGCCGCTCCCAGTGGCGGAACTCCCAAGCCGGCCGCTCCCAAGCCGCCCGCTGCCAAGAAAAAGACGCCGGCGAAAAAGGCACCCGCCAAAAAGGCGCCTGCTAAGAAAGCTCCGGCCAGAAAAAAGGCGCCTCCAGCAAAAAAGAAGGCCACCCGAAAGCCGGCGAAAAAGCAGGCTCCCAAGAAAGCCGCCAAAAAAGCTGCTAAGAAAACGGCTAAGAAAACGGCTAAGAAAAAAGGTCGCCGCTAGACTTCGGCGGCGTCTGCCAATCAGAAATTAGAATAAAGACAATGAAGACCGCGGCTGTTCAAGCGCGGTCTTTTTTCGATAGCAGTAAGCCACTTTGCGTGCAGTGCTGTCAAAACCTCGATCGGAACTCGGCGCGCTCTCCCTACTTCTTCCCTTCTACCACCGCCCGGCACTTGCCGTATAACTCCAAAAGTTGAGCCGCGTATTCATCCGGCTTCGATGCCGAACCGCTTCCCTGAAACCCTACCCCCGAAGACGTCGTCCGCCCATATCCCGTGGTCATTGCCACAAATTTCATCAAATCGAGCGCGATATCCTCGTTCCGCCGCGCGCTCCCATGCTGCGTTGCCGCCTCTTCCATAAGTCCTTCTCCTGATCCGGAAATGTAAGGAATTTCTTCTTCATCTTCCATATTCTTACCGCACTCGTTATCGATGATAGCAGGCTCGTCACTGGCTGGCGCGGCATGGAAGGACCAAATTACCCTTGGGGAAAGAGCTTTTCCGCGAGCAGACGAGTACGTTTTCCGAACACTGCCCCGTGGATCCAGAGCAAGGGTCCAATCGCTATATAAGTCCAACCTGCCCAACCGGGATACTTCAAGGCGATCAGAAATGAGGTCACGCCGATCAATACCAGTATCGCGTTTTCCCGGATCGCAGACCGCGTCTCAAGCACTTCCACCGGATTCAATTCAAGATCTTTGCGCAACCGGTAGGCGTGACCGTATAACAGCGCAAACAGCAGGAATACAGAAGCGAATCCCGCCGCGTAAATTCGCATCAGCACCGATCCCTCATGCCACCCTAAATCCACGGTCCCCGCCCCTGTGAGTTCGGAGAACAGCAACGTAAAAACAAACTTTAGCGGATACACATAGAAGAGCACCAGAAACAGCAAAACCACATTCAGAAAGACCGTGTAAGGATCCTCCAGTCCATAGCGCCGGGAGAATCGATAGTGCGTCCGCCAGATCATCGCCAGTTGCGCAAAGCACGCCGCAAATGGCAAAAAGCCCCGCATATCTGCCATCAGTTCCGCATAAGTATGCGGAACTTCCAGCGAAACCACCAATAGCGTGATGGCAAAGCCAAACACTACATCGCAAAACGCCTCCAGCCGGGTGATCTCTCCCCCGCGCCAGCGGAAGAACTCCTCGGGAACGATCCTGGAATGCGCTGTCTTGTGGTGTGACGCCAATTGCGGCCCCGCTGCATGAACGGCAGTCTGAGCGCTGGAAGGCTCTTCGCTGGATTCTGCTTCTGTTCCGGTCCCAATCATGCCGATGATTGTGACCCTTCAATATCCGCTTGGCAATCGAAATTGATCCCTTGAGGGTTCTCGCAATCGGCGAATCACCCGCAAATAATCTTCGGCCCTGCCCCTCTGTGATATCCATGCGTTACTCGTGTTAAAGATTTTGACCTTGCTCCGAATTGTCCATGGCTGCATGTTCGGGCCATACGATTTAAAATGACTGGCCGAGCGAATAACGATCCAAAGACTCCGATTTCAAGATTCAAGAGCCCAGGTTCTACCTTGCCGATTGCTTTGCCAGGAATGACACGCCGTCAATTCGCGCACTCCGCCTTAGGCGTGAGCCTGGCCGCCGCGCTGCCCGCTGGAGTGTTCTCCGCCTGCACCGTCTCGAACGCGGCGCGCACTGCCAACTCCGCGCCAATGTCCAGCGGTCACGCTCCGCAGTTCGATTCATCTTCCGAAGTCTCTTTTCCAAAACATTTCTTCTGGGGCACCTCCACCGCCGCCTATCAGATTGAAGGCGGCTGGAACGCAGATGGCAAGGGCGAGTCCATCTGGGACCGCTTCACCCACACTCCCGGCAAAATCAAGAACGGCGACACCGGCGACATAGCTTGCGATTCCTACAATCGCTGGCGCGAGGACATCGCGCTCATGCGGACGATGAACCTGAACAGCTACCGCTTTTCGATCTCATGGCCGCGAGTCCAGCCTTCTGGCTCCGGAACTGTGAACTCTAAAGGCATCGATTATTACAGCCGCATCGTGGACGCGTTGCTGGAATCCCGGATCAGGCCATTCGTCACGCTTTACCATTGGGATTTGCCGCAGACTCTCGAAGATCAAGGCGGTTGGCCCAATCGCGATACCGCTTCTCGCTTTGCCGATTACGCGGAAAGGATGGGGCGCGCTCTGGGCGATCGCGTTTCCAACTGGATGCTCTTCAACGAGCCCGCCGCCTTCACCTACAGAGGTTATCTGCAAGGCGAACTTGCGCCTGGAAGTAAGAGTATTGTCGATTTTCTTCGCGCCACGCACACTGTAAACCTGGCGCAGGGCATCGGGTTTCGCGCCTTAAAAGCCGCTTGTCCCGCCGCGCGAGTGGGAACAGCCCTGAGCATGTCGCCCTGTGAGCCGGCCACCAATTCCGAAGAAGACAAACTTGCCGCCGAGCGCGCTCACGCCATCACCAATTTGTGGTTCCTGGAACCCGCCCTGCATGGGAGATATCCCGATGCGTTCACCTTCCTGCCGGAAACCATCATGAAAATCAAGACCGGCGATGTGGAGCAGATGCGCGCTAGTCTGGATTTCATCGGCATCAATCTTTACTACCGCACCATCGCGTCGGCGCCCGGCGCCCTCGAACGGATTTCGAATGCAGAGAATTGGTTGTTTCCAGTAAAGATGACAGGCGGCGAGCAGGGCCCCAAAACCAGCATGGGATGGGAAGTCTGGCCCAAGGCACTCTATGGCATGGTTATGCGTATTACTCGCGACTACAACCGCCCGGTAATCGAGATCACCGAGAGCGGATGCGCCTACAATGATCTGCCTGATGCGCAGGGAGAGATTAACGATACGAGCCGTATCGCATATCACAGGCAATACCTGCAAGCACTGGCGCAAGCCATGGCCGAAGGCGCGGACGTGCGCGGCTATCACGCCTGGAGTCTGATGGACAATTTTGAGTGGTCGGAAGGCTTCAGCCAGCGCTTTGGCTTGACCTACATCGATTTCAAAACCCAGCAGCGCACCCTCAAAGAATCGGGACGCTGGTACGCCAACGTAGCCGCCACCAACAAACTCCCCGCGGTTGCTGGCTAGGCTCTAGAAAGGCCGCAGAGCGTTTAGATAAGGTGTCCTTCAAGCGATCGAGTAGAGTCTTTGAAGGGCCGGAGATCGACAAATTAGTCTTTGAAAGGGCGCGGCTTTAGCCGCTGAGGTAAGAGCAAACTTCGGGAAGGGCACGACTTTAGTCGTGCCGTAAACACTGCAAGCCACCCCGGCTTTAGCCGCTGAAGGGCCACTACTTCGACTGCATTACCAGCTCGCCGTTCTGCACTTTCATGTCGCCCACGTTATCCGGCAACTTCGTGCGATCAGCCTGTTCGGCCAGCTTCTTCTGCAACGCGGGATTCACCAGAGAAACCGGCACATTCAAATCGCCCACCTTGAATTCCGTGGGATCAAAAGTAGCGTGTCCATTTGCCGAGCCCAGATGGCCGGAGACCGTGACCCACACGTCTTTCCCGCCAACTTCCGTCAGAAATTGCCCATGCACCACATCGCCTTCAAAGCTTACTTGCTGATCTTTGATCGTCGGCTGTCCCGAGCCCAGATTCGTATCCGGCGTGAGTTCCCCGTTTCCCAGAGCTCCCATCGCGCCCGCCCCGGCGTTTCCGAGTGACTGCGCCAGAGCTGCGCCCACTTCGTCGGAGTTCAGGTGTACCTCGGCTTTCGGTTGAGGCGCGGAAGAAGCCGGCTGCGACTCTGCCCCCTGATAACTTCCACCAGAAGACGGCGCGGGTTGCGAGGCTTGCGTGGCCTGCTCAAACTGCTCCATCTTTTGATCGAACAATTGCGCGTGAGCGGCAATCGATGCCGGAGTCTGCGGCGGCGCTACCGGCGCAGGCTTTTTCAGTACCAAAAAGATGGCTCCGACCGAAGCCACAAGTGTCGCAATGCTGATGATGCGATCCAGCTTAATTTTCATGAGAGATCTCAAACGGTCAGCCGAAACGCACCGGCTCACCAGCCAAGTTACAGCCAGAAGAAGCGGGAAATCAGATTGCGAAAGTCACTCGCACACATGGTACTTCAGTCACATTGAGGCGGAGCAAGCGTGGATGAGTGGCGGGTTTGGACTCGTAACGGGTTTCGGCGGTGCAGCGGGTTTGGGTGGCGTAAAGGCCGCTCTTAAAAGGGCGGCTTCAGCCGCTGGGGAAACGAGCATAGTGCGGCAAAAGTCCAGCGTTTATCCCCCGCCGATATCCTCTGTGCCCCTCTGTGTCCCCTGTGTTTAAAGCTTCTGACTTTTACTTCGCCATCTCGAAAGCCGTTACTCCAGCTTCTTATTCAATATTTCATTCACCACTTGTGGATTGGCCTGTCCTTTGGACGCCTTCATCACCTGTCCCACAAAGAATCCGAGCATCGTCTTCTTCCCCGCGCGATATTGCTCGAGTTGCCTGGGATTCGCCGCAATAACCTCATCCACGATCTTCTCCAGCGCAGACGTATCGCTCGACTGCTGCGGCCGGCCTTCCTCTTCATAAACCGCCGGAAAATCTTTGCTGCGTTCGAAACATAAGTCGTACAGATCCTTCAACATCTTTCCGGAGATCGTGCCGGCCTCCACCAAATCGGCCGACGCAGCAACTCCTCGCATCGAGATCGGAGAATACTCGATCTCCAGACCTTTCGCTTTGAGCCGGCCCAGCAATTCCCCTTGTACTAAGTTCGCGACCCGCTTGGGATTCTTCGCCGCCAGCGCGGCTGATTCAAACTGATCTGCCAGAAACTTCGAAACGGTCAGAACCTGCGCATCGTATTCCGTAATCGCATAATCCTTCACCAGCCGCGCCCGTCGCCCCTCGGGCAGTTCTGGCAAAGTTTCCGTGATCTCCGCTTTCCATTTCTCATCCACAACTAATGGCTGCAAATCGGGCTCGGGAAAATAGCGATAATCGTGCGCCTCCTCTTTCGAGCGCATGCTGTAGGTCTTGCCTTCGTGTGAATTGTAGAGCCGCGTCTCCTGAACTATTTTGCCGCCCGAGTCGAGAACCTCGATCTGGCGGGCGATCTCGTAGACGAGAGCTTCGCGAATAAAGCGAAACGAATTCACATTCTTAATTTCCGCTTTCGTTCCAAATTCTTTTTGGCCGCGCGGGCGCACGCTGACGTTGGCATCACAGCGCAGCGAACCCTCTTCCATGTTGCAATCGCTCACACCCGTATAGAGGATGATCTCTTTTAATCGCGTGAGATATTCGTAGGCCTCATCAGGCGTGGCGATATCCGGTTCGCTTACGATTTCGATGAGCGGCACGCCGGTGCGATTGAGATCGATGGCAGTTTTCCGGTCTGAGTCGGGAAAGCCTTCGTGCAGGCTCTTTCCAGCGTCCTCTTCGAGATGCACGCGCGTGATGCCGATCTTCTTCTTGCTCGCCAGATCAATGAAGCCATGCTCGGCGAGAGGCTTGTCGTATTGCGAAATCTGATAGCCCTTGGGCAGGTCGGGATAGAAATAATTCTTGCGCGCGAAAATCGATGTCTGATTGATGCGGCAATTCAGCGCCATCGCAGCCCGCGTGGCAAACTCGACCGCTTTACGATTCAACACGGGCAACGCGCCGGGCAAGCCCAGGCACACGGGACATACATTCGTATTAGGCGGCGCGCCAAATTGCGTGGAGCAAGAGCAAAAGATTTTTGTTGCCGTAAGAAGTTGGATGTGCACTTCGAGGCCAATCACTGGCTCGTAGGTAGTGCTCGCGGCGACTAAATGGGAGGTCATTCTTGGAGTGATTATAAGGCAGCATGGAGCGCGTGATTTGGAGCGTGCCAAATCGCAGCAATGTTCCTGCGGGAACACTATGAATTGTCCGAAAAGTTTGGGCG
>Ga0182015_10006072_pt1 | contig 12251 bp, 6 predicted proteins | sample 712P3MmetaG_FD_120478 | JGI IMG/M metagenome (GOLD analysis project Ga0182015, IMG submission 120478) | Permafrost microbial communities from Stordalen Mire, Sweden - 712P3M metaG | ecosystem: Environmental > Terrestrial > Soil > Wetlands > Permafrost | place: Sweden: Stordalen | collected...
CCGTCCTTGAACAGGATCATCGTCGGAATCCCGCGCACCCCAAACTTGCGCGGGGTTTGCGGGTTCTCGTCGATATTGACCTTGGCGACGGTGAGGCGTCCCTCCATGTCGGTGGCCAGCTCGTCGAGGAACGGCGCGACCATCTTGCACGGCCCGCACCACTCGGCCCAGAAATCGACGAGGACCGGCTCACTGGCGCGGAGCACCAGGCTGTCGAAGGTGCCGTCGCTGACCGCTGTCGGCTTCATGGCCAAAACCTCTCTTTTGCGTTGGCCCAAAGATTAGGGGAGCCGCAAAAGCCCCGTCAAGGCAGGTGCCGTGCGAGAAGATCGGAACTGATCGGCATCAGGCGCGGGGCCTCGGTCCATAAGATCGCGCAGGTCACCGGCCGGTCGGGATAAATGCGTTCGAGCGCGGCGCGGTAACTCGCGAGCTGCTGCAAATATATGGCCGCGACCTGTTCCTCGCTGTCCGGCGGCGGGCGGACGGTCTTGTAATCGACGATCAGCACGCGCTCGTCGGTGACGACGATGCGGTCGATCTGGCCCGACAGCGCGCGGCCGCCAATGAGGCCGACGACCGGCACCTCTGCCTGTGCGTCCGGGCCCCACAGCGGCGCGAATTCCGGCGTTTCCAGCACCGCGATTGTCTCGCGGCAAATCTCGCCCTGCTCGTCGGCGGCGAGCGCATGGACCGGCAGCGCCAGGAAGCGCCGCGCCGCAGCGTCGCGCTCGTCGGCGGGAAATTCGGGCAATGTCTGCAGCAGGCGATGCACCAGGAGGCCGCGCTTGAACCGGTCGCGCCCGCCGGCGGCGAGCGGCGACAAGGTCGCCGGTTCGCTGCCGCTCGGCTGCGACGGCAACAGCGGCTTCGGCGGGTCGGGCTCCGGCGGGGCCGGCGCGCCGAGCCAGGCCGGCGGCGGCCCCGGGAAAGCCGACGCGGCGCTCGCCGAATCGCGCGTTGGCGCCGCGCTCTGTTCGGCGGCGAGCCGCAGCCCTTCGCCGCTCCAGCCGTCGGTCTCGCCGATCAGCGGCGACGTATCGAACGCGAACGGATCGGCCAGGCCGGTCAGGCCGGCCCGGCACAGCGTGTGCCAGGTCTCCGCGCCGTTCGCCGCCCGCAAGGTCTGCCAGCCGCAGATATAGAGCCGGTCACGCGCGCGGGTCAGGGCGACGTAAAGCAGCCGGCGGTATTCCTGCAGCTCGCGCCGGCGCAGCGCCTGGCGCTCGGCGGTATGGGACTGCGTCGCGTAATCGGCGTGCGGCCGCCATAGCGGCAACCCCTCCGCTTCGGTCCACAGGAGTCTCGGGCGCTGGTCGGGCAGCTGCATGGTGTCCGGCACGAACACGATCGGCGCTTCCAGACCCTTGGCGCCGTGCACCGTCATGATGCGCACTTCGTCGCGCTGCTGCTCGGCGAGATCGCGCTTTACCTCGATATCGCGAACGATCAGCCAATGCAGAAAGCCCTGCAGCGAGGGCACGTGCTCGCGCTCATAGGCGAGGGTGAGCGCGAGGAACTCCTCGACCGGGTCCTCCGCCTCGGGACCCAGCCGTTCAAGCATTGCCCGCCGCCCGCCACGCGCACCGAGGATGTCGGCGTACAACTCGTAGGGCGGGGCGAAATCGGCGCGGCCGAGCAGCGACTTCAGCGTCTCGACGGCGTTTTCCAAAAGCGGATCGCCGGCCGCGCGCGTCAAGAGCCGTGACCACAGCGAGCGCCCGGCGCGGCCGTAAGCGAGCGCGAAAAGCTGCTCTTCGGAGACGCCGAACAGCGGCCCCTTCAATACCGTCGCCAGGGTCAGGTCGTCGTCCGGCAGCAGCAGGAATTGGCCGAGCGCGACCAGGTCCTTGACCGCCAGCTGCTCGGAGAGGGTTAACCGGTCGGCGCCGGCGACCGGAACGCGCCGCTGCTTCAATTCGCGCAGCAGCTGCTCGACAAAGGCGTTGCGTCGGCGCACCAGCACCATGACGTCGCCGGCTTTGACCTTGCGGTCGCGCGATGCCAGCATCTCGCCGTGGGCGAGCCAGCCCTCTATGGTCGCCGCGATGGCGCGGGCGAGGCGCGCATGTGCGTCGGCGGCGCGACGCGGCGCGGTTTCGCCGGCGTCAAGATCGTCGGGCTCATCGGGCGGCGCCGGGGCGCCGGGCCACAGCTCGACGATCCCGGCCTGGCCGACGCGGGCGGCAACATGGCGGATCGCGGCCCCGTCGAGCGCCACGCCGTCGGACGCCGCTTGCAGCGCGAACACCGCGTCGACCGCGCGCAGCAGCGGCTCGGCAGCGCGGAACGAGATTTCGAGCGGCACGGTGCGCCATGCCCGATCGGCTTCGTTCACCCGCGCCTCGAAATGATCGCGCATCCGTCCGAAGGCGGACGGGTCGGCGCGCTGGAAGCTGTAGATCGACTGCTTGCCGTCGCCGACCGCGAACACCGTTCGCAGCCGCCCCGCCGGGCCTTCGCCGGCGAAGAATTCGGCGGCGAGGATGGCGACGATGTCCCATTGCTCGGGATTGGTGTCCTGCGCCTCGTCGATCAGGATGTGGTCGAGCCCGCCGTCGAGCTTGAACAGCACCCAAGGCGCGATGCCGTCGTGACGCAGCAATTCCTGCGCGGTCAGCACCAGATCGTCGTAATCCAGCTGCGCGTGCAGCCGTTTGCGGTCCTGATACGCCCGGATCAGCGCATCGCCGAGGCGCGCCAGCGCCCGTGTCGCTTCGAGGATGACCACGCCGTTGCGCGCCTCGACGAGCCGCTTCGCGCGCTCGGCCTCGACGCCGAGGATACGGCTGAGATCGATCGTCGCCTTGCGGGCCGCGAGTTGGGAGAACAGCCGCGCGCGGACTTCGTCCTTGTCGGTGAGGAACACGGCAAGATATTCGGCGAGCCGGGCGTCACGGCCGGCGGCGTTCTCGCACCAGACGGCGATCGTGGCGCTGCGCCTGGCGTCGGCGTCGGAGCCCTGCGCCAACGCGGCGCAGGCGAGGCGCAGCGCAGGCAAATCGCCGCCGGCGCAGAACTCCGCGACGAGCCCCTCCGCGGTCGCCCCCACCGGTACGCCGAGCGCCGCGCCGACCCGCGCCAGCATCGCGGCTTCGCCCGGTCGCAGCGCCTCGGCGAGCTTGCCGCGGTCGCGGGCGAGCGACACCATCAGCTCGCCGAACCGCTCATCCGTCAGATAACGCGCGACGACCGCGAGCGCCGCGGCCAGCTCGCCCTCGGGTCGGGCGCGGGCGGCGGCGATGACCGTGGCGGCGGCATCGCTCAGCGCCTCGCCGGCGCTCCGCTCGTCGATGACGACGAATTCGGGCGGCACCCGCGCCTCCAGCGGGAAGCGGCGCAGCAGCGATTGGCAGAAGGCGTGGATGGTTTCGATCTTGGCGCCACCGGGCGCGTCAAGAACGCGGCTGAACAGGCGGCGCGCGGTCCGCAAGTCGTCGTCGTTCGGGTAGCGGCCGGTGAGCTTCACCAAATCCTGCGCCAATTCGCCACCCGGCAGCACGGTCCACCGGGCGAGCCGCTCGTTGACCCGGTTCGCCATCTCGGCCGCGGCGGCGCGGGTAAACGTCAGGCACAGAATGCGCGCCGGGCCGGTGCCGTTGAGCATCAGCGTCAGCAGGCGCTCGGTCAGCACCCGGGTCTTGCCGGTGCCGGCCGAGGCCGACACCCACACCGACGCGGCGGGGTCGAGCGCCCGGCGCTGGGCAAGGTCGGCGGCGGCGATCTGCGGCGTTACCACCACTCGTCCTCGTCGCTTTCGCCGAGCCGCTCGAGATGGGCATAGTCGGAATAGCGCGGCCGCCACTTCTGCACTGGCGTTGGGCGATAGGGCATCGCCGGGTTGTCGAACCGGGCGATATAGGAGGTGACCTCGGCCAACACCCGGTCGATCAGCGCGGCGGGGTCGTCGCTCGCCGGCTCGCGCTTGCCGGCGGGGTTGCCGCCGCCGAGCCGCCAATGGTCCAGCGCCGCGACCGGCGCGGCGGCGAGGCCGAAACCGCCGGCCCGGGCAATCGCGCCTTCCAGCGGGAGTTGCACCGCGATCGCCGCCTCGATCTCCACCTTCCTCGGCACTGCGCCGGTCTTGTAATCGATCACCTCCAGCTCGCCCGAGGCGCGGCGGTCGATCCTGTCGGCCGTCGCCGCGATGGTGAACGGGCCGCCCGGCGCATCGACGACGAGGCCGCCCTTGCATTCGCTGACGCTTTCGACGAGATCCGCGCGCCGCGTGCGTTCCTCGGCGACGAACCAGCGGGCGATGCGCTCGAAGCGCGGCCACCAGAACGCCCAGGCGCCCGGCCGCGACAGGAGCGGCCCGAAATGCCGCCGGCCGATCTCCAGCAGGTCGAGTTCGGCATGCACCGGCAGCGCGCGCGGAAAGTGGCGGACGAACTCGGCCAGCGCCCCGTGGATGGCGATGCCGAGATCGGCGCGGTCGGGGTCGGCGTCGAGCGGGTCGAGCGGCCGCAGCCTGAGGATGTGCTTGGCGTAGATCGCGTAGGGGTCCCGCCGCCACGTCTCGATATCGGTGACCGCCAGCCGGCGCGGGCGGACTTCGAGTGGCGGCCGCGGCGCGGCCGGCGGCAGCGGTCGATGCGCCTCGGGCTCATCGCTCCCCCCGGCCGCCGCTTCGATCTCGGGATCGGGGCCGAGCTTGCCGTCGAGCCCGGTCGCGCGCAGCACCGCGTCCAATCGCAACAGCCAGCGAGACGGCACGGTCGGCGCGCCGTCGCGCCGCGCCGCGCGGGTCAGCGCAACTTCCGGCGCCCCGAGCGCTTGCGCGAAATCGTGCGCGGCGATGCCGATCGCGCGCTCGGGCAGCGGGATGCCGAACTTGCCCCGCATCTGGCGCGACATCCACGGGTCGAACGCGACCGGGCCGGGCCAGGTGCCCTCGTTGAGCCCGCCGAGCACGACCAGGTCGGCTTGCTGCAACCGCGCTTCGACGAGGCCCCAGATCGCGAGGCGCGGATGCCGCCCATAGGTCGGGCGCACGACGGCGCCGTCGGCCAGCGCGTCGAACAGCGCCGGATAGTGCCGGCCGGCGAGGGGCGGGAAGTCGCGCGCCGCGTCGAGCAGATCGTGACAGAACCCCGCGGCGGTCTCGCCCGCCGCCTCGCGCCACAGCCGGGCGACACCGCTCTCGTCGCGGCTCGTCGCGAGCCGCTCGGCGGCGGCGATATGCGCGCCCGCCAGCTCGACGATGCTGGTCTCCCCGGCTGCGAGCAACGCCGGCAGCTCGCCGAGGCAGGCGCCGATCCGGTCGACGAAGCGTTGCAGCGCCGGCTCGTTGTCGCCGAGCGCGGCGCGCAAGCCCGCGATTCCGGGCGCGGGTCGCGGCCCGCGGATCTTCCGCTCCAGCCGGCGCGCCAGGTCGCGGAATTCCTCGACCGGAAGGCCGCCCGCGGCGAGCGGATGCTTCAGCGCGGCCAACAGCGGCACCGGCGCCAATTCGCTCTCGGCCATGTCGAGAACCAGGCGCAGGAACGCGCCGGGCGGCGTGCGGACGAGCGGCTCGCCGGCCGAATCGTCGATCTCGATGCCCCAGCGCCGCAGTTCGGCGGCGACGCGGCGAGCGAGCTCCCGGTCGGGAGTGACAAGCGCTGCCGTCGCGCCCGGCTCTTCGAGCCTGCGCCGCAGCAGCAGGGCAATCGTCACCGCCTCGTGCTGCGGCCCGAGGCAGTCGTAGCGGCTCAACCCGGCGAGCGCCTCCTCGCTTTCCGGCGGCAGATCGCGCCAGGCGTCGGTCAAATTCGCCGGGCGCAGCGCCTCCGACACGAGCCGCAGCCGTTGACCTCGTCCGCTCGACGCCTCCGGCTCCCAGTCGCGAACGTCGTCGGCGGTCAGGGCGAGCGCATGCAGCAAGCCGGCGAGTAGGTATTGCGGATGCGCCGGGTCCTCGCCGATTTCGTCCCATGCCGTGGGCGCGGCGACGCGGTCGAGCCCGGGCAGGATCACCATGCCGTGCTCCAGCCCGGCGACCACTCCGATCAACTCGATAAGCGCCGGGATGCCGCCGGTGAGGCCGGCGGCGATCACCGGATCGCGCGGCGGCGCCCGCCGCCACGCCTCGGCCTGGCGCGCGAGCAGCCGATTGCGCCGCTCGGCCGGGTCGAGCGCGCCTTCCGCTTTCAGCACCGCCGGCCATTGGCTCGGCAGGATTTCGAGAAAGCGCAGCACCACCTGCCAGTGCTCGGCGAGGTCGAGCGGCGCCAGCCCGGCCAGGTCGGCGAAGCTCGCGCCTTCGGTCGCGGCGGTGTCGATAAGGCGTGCGAGCGCGCCCGCCAACGACGCCGCCCGTCCGGGCGGCAGGTCATCGTCGTCCTGCACGCTCCACTCGAGCACCAGCCCGGTCAAGAGCAGGCGGCGGCGCAGCTCGGGGATCGCCGGCGGCACCGCCAGCGTCTCGTCGCCGGCGAAGTCGAGCTCGTCGGCGTCGAGATCGCCGATCGGCCGCATCCGCGGCAGGAGCAGCGGCGCGCCCGGGTCGCTGCCTTCGCCGGTCAGCCGCAGGAACGCCTCGCGCAGGCCGCGCGCGGCGCGCCGCGTCGGCAGCAGCACGGTCATCCGCGGCAGGCGCAGCGGATCGCCGCCGGCGAGCGCCACCAGTCCGCGCGCCAACGTCGCGAGGAAGGGTCGGTCGGGGGCGATGGTGTAGAGGCGCGGACGCACGGGCAAAGCGACTTCCCTTTTTAGCGGCGACCACCTTACTTAAATCTCCTTGGCGGGGCTTGACCCGGCCATCCACGTCTTCTTTTTCAGGCCAATCGCCAATAAGACGTGGACCCCCGGGTCAAGCCTGGGGGAGAGGAATTACTTTGGCGATCAACCGGTCAATTTCCCTAATGCTCGGTGCGCAATTCGTCGAGCCGCGCCTGGGTGGCCGCAAAACCCTCGGGCGTGCCGACGTGAAACCACTCACCGTCATGGACGATCGCGGCGAGCCGACCGGCATCCTCGGCGCGGTCGTACAGTTTTTTCAGCGAGAACGCCGCGTCGTCGATCCTGGCGAACAGCCGCCGATGCAGGATTTGGATGCCGGCGAAGATATAGGGCGTGACCTCGCGCTCGCCGCGCCGCCGCGGGGCGCCGAGCGCATCGAGGAAGTAATCGCCGATCCCGTCATAACCGACCGCGTTTGTCGTGCGCTGCAGCAGCAACAGCGCGTCCATCTTCTTCTGGTTGAAGGCGCGGGCGAGGCGGGCAAGCGCGCCGGCCACCCCGTCGAGCCACAGGATGTCGCCGTTGACGACAAAGAAGCTGTCGTCGAGCAGCGGCAACGCGCGCTTCACGCCGCCGCCGGTTTCGAGCAGGGTCTCCTCGCGCGACAGCTCGATGCGCGGGCGGGTGCGCCCGGCAAGCCGCTCGGCGATCAGCTCGCCCTTGTAGTGCAGGTTGACGACGACCCGCTCGATCCCCGCCGCCGCCAGCCGGTCGATCGTGCGGTCGAGGAGGGTGCGGCCGGCGATCTCGACCAGCGGCTTCGGCAGGTGATCGGTCACCGGGCGCAGTCGCGTGCCGCGCCCGGCGGCCAGCACCATTGCCGATTTCGGCCCGAGATGCTTGGGCTCCTTCATGCCGCGCGCCGATCGGGCACGCGCCGCGCCGCGGGCGGCAGGTGGCGCTCGAACCAGCGGGCGATTGGAAGCAGCGCCGGCGCCCGCAAATCCGCTTCGAGCAGCCGCCACACGCGCGGGATGAAGTCGAGATAATGCGGCTTGCCGTCGCGCTGCCACAGCCGGGTGAAGATGCCGATGATCTTGGCGTTGCGCTGCGCCGCGAGGATCGCCGCCGAGCGGTGGAAGAGGGCACGGTCGATGCCGGGGAAGGCGGCGAGAAAGCGCTCGGTCATCGCCTCGCGCAGCGCCGGCGACACGTCGCGGCGGGCGTCCTCGAGCAGCGACACGAGGTCGTAGCTTGCCGGGCCGCACAGCGCATCCTGGAAATCCAGCAGCCCGCAGCTCTGTAGACCCGTGCGCCCATGCAGCAGCATCAGGTTGTCGGCATGGTAGTCGCGCAGCACCAAGGTCGGGCCGGGCAGCGCCGCCAGCGGCAGCACCTCGCGCCAGCGCTCGGAATATTCCTCCTGCGCCGCCGCCGACAGCGGCGTCCCGAGCACCGCCGGCGCATACCAATCGGCGAGCAACGCCGCCTCGCGCAGCAGGGTCGCCTCGTCATAGGGCGGCAGCTCCGGCGGCGCGGCGATCGCGCGTTGCAACGCCACCAGCGTGTCGATCGCCAGCGTATAGAGCGCGGTCTCGTCGCCGCCGCGCGCGAGCAGCCGCGTGTAGGTGTCGTCGCCGAAATCCTCGATCAAGAGGATGCCGCGCTCGCGGTCCTCCGCGAAAATCTCGGGCGCGCTGAGGCGGTGGCCGCGCAGCATCGCGGCGACATCGATGTACGGCCTGACATCCTCGTGCGGCGGCGGCGCGTCCATCAGCACCGCGCGGCGGTCGTGGTCGACGAGGCGATAATAGCGGCGGAACGAGGCGTCGCCGGCAAGCGGCGCCGGCTGCACCGCGCCCCACCCGGCCGCGGCGAGGAATTCGGCAATCTCCGCTGTGCGGGCGCCGTTCATCTCAGGTCTCCGCCGCGAAGCCGGTGAGCCGACCGGCCCAATCGCCACCCGGCGCCAGAACCGCACGCCGCGCGCCCTGCTTCGCCACGAAATCGAGCGCCAACACCAGCCGCCGCGCCGGCAGCAGCGGCCCCAGCCGCTCGGGCCACTCGATCAACGAAATACCGCCGCTGAACGCATCCTCGATACCCAGCTCCCAGGCTTCCTCGGCGACGCGCAGCCGGTAAAGGTCGAAATGCCAGACCGCGCCGCCCGCCAAATCGTAGATCTGCACCAGCGTGAAGGTCGGGCTCGGCACGCTCTCGCCGCCGCCGCGCGCGCGGATGAAGGCGCGCGCGAAGCTCGTCTTGCCGGCGCCCAATTCGCCCGACAGCGCGATGACGTCGCCCGGCCGCGCCAGCGCGGCGAGGCGCGCGGCAAGCGCCGCGGTCGCGGTCTCATCGGCCAGATCGACGACAATCATGGCCGTCTTGTATGCCCGCTACCCCGCGTCGCGGCAACATCCGGTTGCTTAGCGCCCTTCGGGCTGCATTAGATTCCGCTTGCGCGGAATCGGCACCGGCCCGCTCCCCCACCCGGCCAGCCAATCAGCATACTCTCGTTGGGTGGCCGGGTGGGGGAGCGGGCCGGTGCCGAAGGCGGCACGGATGTGCCGCCGCACTTGAAAAACCGGTAATCTCCCCCGATGGACAACCCTCTTCAGCGCACCGACGTGGCAATCATCGGCGCCGGTCCGGTGGGGCTCTTCGCGGTATTCGAGTGCGGCATGCTCGCCATGCGCTGCCATGTCTTCGACGCGCTCGACATGCAAGGCGGGCAGTGCGCGGCGCTCTATCCCGAGAAGCCGATCTACGACATTCCCGGATATCCGCGAATCGACGCCGCCCTGCTGGTCGATCGCCTCGCCGAGCAGGCGGCGCCGTTCGACCCGGTCTACCATCTCGGCCATCCGGTGACCGGGCTCGACAAATCGGGCGACGACTTCATCCTCACCACCGCCGGGGGCGTGCGGGTCGCGGCGCGCGCGGTGGTGATCGCGGCTGGCGGCGGCGCGTTTGGCCCGAACCGACCGCCGCTTGCGGGTATCGAGGCGTTCGAGGGCAGGAGCGTCTTCTACCTGGTGCGCCGCCGCGAGATTTTCCGCGGCAAGCGCATCGTCATCGCTGGCGGCGGCGATTCGGCGGTCGATTGGGCCGTGTCGCTCGCCGACCTGGCCGCGAGCGTCATGGTGGTGCATCGCCGCACCAAATTCCGCGCCGCGCCGCAATCGCAGAGCCGGCTTGAGCAATTGGCCGGGCAGGGCACGGTGGAGCTGGTGATCCCCTATCAGCTCGCCGGCCTCGAAGGCGCCGGGGGCCAGCTGTCCACGGTGATTGTCGCCGATCTCGCCGGCAACGAGCGTCGGCTGGAGGCCGATTGCTTGCTGCCGTTCTTCGGCCTCGCGACCGAACTCGGTCCGCTTGCGCAGTGGGGCCTCGCCTTCGACGACAATCGCGTCGCGGTCGATCCGGCGACTTGCGCGTCGTCGCGCTCCGGCATCTTCGCGATCGGCGATATCGCCGCCTATCCCGGCAAGCTGAAGCTGATCCTCACGGGCTTTGCCGAGGCCGCCGCCGCGGCGCACGCGATCCACCCTCTCGTCCACCCCGGCGAAGCCCTGCACTTCGAATATTCGACCACCAAGGGCGTGCCCGGCGTCGTTTAATGCAGCGTGGCGGCGGTCTCCCGCGGCGCCGAGCCCGGCGCGGCGGTGTGGCCGATCGGCAGGTGGCAGCGCACCGTGGTGCCCTGCTCGGGGCCGGACTCGATCGTCACCGTGCCGCCGTGCAGTTCGACGAGGCTTTTCACCAGCGCCAGGCCGAGCCCGGCGCCGGTCTGGTAGAGCGTCGGATCGCCGCGCTCGAATTTGTCGAAGATGCGCTCCTGGTCGGCTATCGGGATGCCGACGCCGGTGTCGCTCACCGACAGCACCAGATTATCCTCCTCGCGCTCGGCCGCGAGCCGGATCGAGCCATTTGGCGGGGTGAATTTGATCGCGTTCGAGATCAGGTTGAAAAGCGCCTGCTTCAGCCTGCGCTCGTCGGCCTCGATAGCGCCGATGTCGTCCGGACAGACGAGCGACAGGTCGAGGTTCTGGTTGCGCGCCCGCTCGCGGGTGAGGGTCATGACCCCTTCGAGCATATCGTGGATATCGACCCGGCTGGTCTCCAGGGTCATATAGCCGGCCTCGATCGTCGCCAGGTCGAGGATGTCGTTGATCAGCGACAACAGCCGGTGCGAGCTGTCGAGGATGCCGCGGCTGTAATCGAGCTGGCGCGGGGTCAGCGCGCCGAAATACTCGTTGGCGAGGATTTCCGCGAAGCCGATGATCGCGTTCAGGGGCGTGCGCAGCTCATACGACACATTGGCGATGAATTCGCTTTTGAGCCGCCCTGCGGTTTCGAGCGCCTCGGCGCGCTCGCGCAGCGCCCGCTCGACGCGCGCGGTGTCGGTCACGTCCTGGTAGCTCACCAGCACGTTGCCGTCGGGCAGCGGCACGGTCGCCAGCTGCAGCACCGTGTCGTCCTGACGGCCGAGCCGGTCGCTGACCAGGGCGCCGGCCGAAATCTGCGCAATGATCCGCTCCTTCATCGCCGGCCAGTCGCCGCCGTCGTCGTAGAAGGCGCGCGTCTTCTCGACGATCCCGCTGATGTGCGGCTCGCCGGCGAGGTCGCTTTCCGACAGGCCCCAGATCTTGCGGTAGGGCGGGTTGTACAGCTTGAGCCGCCCGTCGCTGCCGAACACGGCGATGCTCTCGAACAGATTGTCCAGCGACTCGCGCTGCACTTCGATCAGCGTGTTGTAGGAACGCTCGAGCGCCAGCCGGTCGGTGACGTCTTCGTAGACGAAGATGAGCCCGCCCAGCGGGTGGGGCGATACCGACAGGCTCAAGGTGCGGTCGTCGGGCAGGTGCAAGAGCTCTTGCTGCGGCTCGATCAGCGAGGTGAACATCGCCAGCTGCTGGCGTTTGAAGGCGCGGAAATCGGCTAATTCGGGGATGCGGCGGCGCTCGCGCAGGCGCTCCAGGAGCTCGTCGAGGGACGGGCCGCTGGCCAGCCAATCGGTCTCCAGCCCCCACAGCCCGGCGAAGGCGGAGTTGCAGAATTTGAGGTTCTTGTCGGCGCCGTAGATCGCGACCGCGGCGTGGATGCTTTCGAGCACCTCGCCGTGTGCGTTGATGTGGCGCGACAGCTCGGTTTCGGCGTTTTCGAGCTCGGTCCGGTCGACCGCGAAGCCGATCGTGCCGCCCTCGCGGTCGGGCGTCTCGGTGATCTCGATAAGCCGCCGCGAGCCGCCGATCACGACGTGGTGCGCCTCGGTTCGGGTCGTGCCGGCGGCGGCGGCGCGCGCCAACTCCAGCGCCTTGCCGCGGCCGCTTTCGGGCGCCAGCTCGCGGCTTTCGGCGAGCGCCGTCTCGCGCGTCGCGTCGAGCGCGGCGGCATAGGCGGCGTTGCAATCGACCAGCGTCAGGTTACGGTCGCGCCGCCAGACCGGCAACGGCACCGTCTCGAACATTGCGCGTAGCGCCGCCGCCGACGCCACCGAGGCGACATGCGCCGCCTCGACCGCCCGGGTGCGGCTGAGGTCGGCGAGCCACAGCGTGGTGTCGCCGCTGTCGCTGCGCCGCCCGATC
>Ga0182015_10006073_pt1 | contig 12251 bp, 9 predicted proteins | sample 712P3MmetaG_FD_120478 | JGI IMG/M metagenome (GOLD analysis project Ga0182015, IMG submission 120478) | Permafrost microbial communities from Stordalen Mire, Sweden - 712P3M metaG | ecosystem: Environmental > Terrestrial > Soil > Wetlands > Permafrost | place: Sweden: Stordalen | collected...
CCCCGGATTTCCTGTAAGGCTTGGTGGGGTCAACGAACCTCATGCGGCTTTCCTTAAAGAAAGCCGCACACGCTGCCATGGCTGGGGCCGCGCAGTAGGAAATCCGGGGTCCTTCGCGCTTTTGCGAAGGGTGGGATACCACGAACCGACCGTCGCATATCCCACCCTTTGCAAAGAACGCAAAGGATGGGGCACCCGCCTTTTCGTGGTGCTTCCTGCCGTGCCAAACACCAACTGCGGCTTAACCGCAGACGCGGTCCTGTCTGGCGCTGCGTAGCAGGAAATCCGGGTTCGCCCCGGCGAACCGGGGTACCCAGCGCTGCGCTTAGCAGATTTCGGAGTCAACGATCGGCCGGGGGGCTGGCGAATTCATCCCCGACCCAGTCGGCAAAGGCGTCCATCTTCTGTTCGCGGCCAAGAAAATCCTGGATCAGCTGCCTACCCGGCTTTGATCCGCCTGGCTCGAGAATGGCCCGGCGGTAGCGCATCGCCGTGGGTCCCTCGAGCAGTTTCGAGCGATCGAACTGGCCGAAGAAATCGAGCGCAATCACTTTGTCGAACATGTAGGTGTAGTAATTCGACGAGTAGCCGACCAAGTGGGTGAAGCTCGCATACATGCGGTTGCCGTCGATCCACTCATAGGGCAACAGGCGCTTATAACCTTCCTCGAGCAGCGTGTCGAGATCCAGCTCTTGGGGAGGCCGATTGTGCACGTCGAGGGAGTAGCTGGTGTAGAAGAGCTGGGTGCGCACTCCATCCGCTCTTCCGAAAGCGCTCGCCCGATTCATCCGCTCGACCAGCGCTTCCGGAATGGGCTCGCCAGTCTGGTAGTGCCGGGCGAAGGAGGCCAGCAGCTTTGCGTCATGGAAGAACTCTTCCAGCATCTGCGATGGCACTTCGACAAAGTCGCCTTCGGTAGCAATGCCGCTCACACCCGCCCATCGCTGCTGGCCGCCGAGAATGGCATGCATCAGGTGGCCAAACTCGTGGAAGAAGGTGACCACGTCGCCGTATTGCATCAGCCCCGGCTCCTCTTCCTTGCCGCCGGGGAAGTTGCAGATCAGCGCCGCTTCTGGAAGCTGGCGGCCCTCGATTCCGGGAATCAGCGGCGCCGCGCTGAACCACTTGTCTTTACCCTCGCGCGGATGCATATCCAGGTAGAAGCGGCCACACCGGCGCCCCTGATCGTAGACGTCCCAGGCACTTACCTGGGGGTGCCAGACGCCGGCATCCCTTATCCTCTCGAAGCTGACATGGAAGAGGCGAGCCGCGGTTTCGAGAATACCCTTCTCTACCGCTTCATAGGGGAAGTAGGGACGGACCGATTGAGAGTCGAAGGCAAAAGCTTCGCGGCGGAACTGCTCATACCAGTAACCGCGGTCGCTGCTCTTAAGCGCCGCCAGCCCGGGCTGCTGCCTGCGGGCAAAGGCAAGCACCATCTCGTATTCCCGCTCGGCGCCGGCGCGCGAAGCCTGCTCCAGGTCGGCGATAAACCTCTTCATGTTGGCGGCCGATCCCATCATCTGGTTGGCCGTCGCCAGATCGGCCCAGGAGGCAAAGCCGAGAATCGAGGCTATCTGCTGCCGCACCGTAAGCAGGTCCAGCAAGAGCTGGCGGTTGGCCGGGTAAGCCCGCGTGTTATAGGCGCGGAACATGCGCAGGCGCAACTCCGCGCTGGTGGCAAACGTCATCACCGGCTGCATATCTGGATAATCGGTGGTTAAAGTGATGACGCCCTGCGCATCGGGCGGATGGTTCCCGACGTAGTCTTCCGGGAGCCCGTCAAGTTCGGAGGCATCCCGCAGTTCCACTCGATTGACGTTCTCCTGCACATTCTTGGCAAAGGTCAGTGATAGCTCGGTCGCCCGGTCGGAGAGCTCGCGCAGACGGGCGCGCGTGGCCTCATCCTTATCTACGCCAGCTAGCCGGTAGTTCAGCAGCGTCTGGCTCAGGTAGTGCGCGGTCGCCGGATCGGCGTGGGCCGCGTCCATGGATGCCAGCGCACGATAGACTTCCTGGTTGAGCGACAGGGCGGTTGCCGCCTCGGCCACGGTTTGGGTCAATTCCCGGGCCTTGTCCCGCACCGATTTGTCCGGATGCACACTGTCCAGCAGCGACGCCAGGGAGCCTGCCGCGCTCAGCGTGGCCACGGCGTCGTCATAAGGACGAAGCGTATTTTCCAGGGTCTTCTCGCCGTCGACGGCCAAAAGCCGGTCAATTTGCTCGCGCTGCCCTGCCAAACGCCCCTGGACCCAGCTTTCCAGGCCAGCGGCGTCGATGTGACCGCCATTTGCGCCTTTACCATCTGCTTTCCCGGGTGCGCCCTCACTCCAGGGACGCAAGTCTGTAGCTTCCTCTGCCGATAAACGATTCAATGGGAACCTGCTCCTTACTCCATCTCAAGGGTACGCCAGCCTTTGCGCCACGTTCCAGGGCATAAAATACGCGTTGCATCCGGCGGGCGCCGCCGGTAAGATGCCCAAGATTGTAACCATGAATTCTGCCGCTCCATCTCTCTCGCAGCAATACTTACGCTCGCGCGTAGGCAAAGTGTGTGTGGCGATCATCGGGTCCACGGCCGCCGAGATGGTCGATCGGGCCACCGAGGCCGTGCGCGACAATCATTTTTTGGAATTTCGCCTGGATTACCTGGAAAAGCCTCTCGCCGCGCTCCCCAAGTTGAAGCAATTTCTGGCCGAGAGGAGCGTGGTCACTGCGGTGGCCACCTGCCGCCGCGCCGCCAATGGGGGCAAATTCAAGGGTGGGATCACCGCCGAATTGGAGGTGCTGCAGAAAGCCGCCGCCTCCGGCTTTCATCTGCTGGATCTGGAATTGCAAACCGCCGAGTCCATCAAGGCTTCCGAACTCGACAAGTTGCGCGCCCGTGGCGCTGCCCTCATCGTCTCCTACCACGATTTTCAGACGACCAAGGATTTGGATGGCATTTTTGAACGCATCCGGCCCTACGAGCCGGAGTTTATCAAGATTGTGAGCACCGCCAAATCACTCGCCGACAACGTGGTCATGATGCACTTTCTCGAACGCACCGGTGACATGGCCAACATGGTCGGCCTCTGCATGGGTGATCAGGGACTTATCAGCCGGGTCCTGGGGATTCGCGCGGGCAGTGTCTTCACCTTTGCCGCCGCCACCCAGGGCGAAGAAACGGCTCCCGGCCAGATCGCCGCCCGCACGCTTGCCGACACCTATCGGATTGGCCAGATCGATGGGGCCACACGGGTCTACGGCGTGGCGGGAAATCCGATCAAGCACTCTCTCTCTCCGCTGATGATGAACACGGCATTCCACCGCGAAACCGTGAATGCGGTCTACCTCGCCTTGCAAACCAGCAAACTCACTGACCTGCTTACGTTGGTCCGCGAGTTGCCGCTCTCTGGCTTGAGCGTAACCATGCCGCTCAAGCAGGAAGTGCTCAAGCACCTGGAGAATATGGACCCGATCTCGGCGCAGGTCGGCGCCTGCAACACCATCTTTCGGGCGCACGATGGGAAACTTTACGGCTTCAACACCGATGTGGGAGCAATCATACGCCCGCTCGAGAAGCGGCTCTCGCTTGCCGGCGCGAAGATCCTGGTACTGGGGGCCGGCGGCGCAGCCCGGGCCGCGGTCTTCGGCTTGGTCAACAAGGGAGCCGAGGTTCTGATCCTTAACCGGACTCCGCAGACCGCCCAGAAGCTGGCGCGCGAGGCCAAAGCCAAAACCATCCGGCGCGAGCAGCTGGCCAAGACCAGCTTTGACGTGATCGTGAACGCGACTCCGGTTGGCATGCACGGGGTCAAACCACTACATATCCTTGAAGAAAAAGAGATCAACGCCCGCCTGGTCTTCGATTTGGTCTATAACCCCGTTGATACACCGTTGCTGCGCATGGCTCGCCAAAAAGGAGTGGCCGTCGTAACTGGCATCGAGATGTTCGTTCAGCAGGGCGCGCGCCAGTTCGAAATCTGGACCGGCAAACGGGCGCCCGAGGAAGAGATGCTGCGCGTCGTTGTCCACGCGCTGCGGCAACGGGCGGAAGCTGCTGCTGCCGATCCACCACGGCACTAGACCTCGTGACAGAAAGCCAGAATGCGCAGTATTGGATCGACCATCTGGGACTAATTCCGCATCCAGAGGGTGGGTATTATCGCGCTACGTATCAATCGGACCTGGCCATCGCCCGGAGTGCTCTGCCTCCGATTTTCCAGGGAGACCGCTCTGCCTCGACAGCGATTTATTTCCTGATCGATGGAAAAAACTTCTCGGCATTCCACCGCATCGCGTCCGACGAAGTGTGGCACTTCTATACCGGAAGCGCATTGGTCGTGCATGTGATCGATCCACACGGAAATTATTCCGAGCTGCATCTGGGCGATCGTTCCGATGCGGGTGAAGTTTTTCAAGCGGTGGTAAAGGCCGGCTGCTGGTTCGCCTCGCGACTGAAGGACGCGGCGTCGTATGCGCTGGTAGGTTGCACCGTGGCTCCCGGTTTCGACTTCGCAGATTTTGAGTTGGCCATCCGGTCGCAGCTCATCCGTGATTACCCGTCACACCAGAGACTCATCGAAGAGCTGACGCGCGTTTAGCGGAAGCAGCATTATTGGGTTCCGGTAGAGCAAAACCAGATGACTCCACTATGACTGATAAGAAACAAATTCTCGATTAAGCGGCGGATGGTGTTTGGCACAGCAGGAAGCGCCACGAAAAGGCGGGTGCCCCATCCCCCGGATTTCCTGTAAGGCTTGGTGGGGTCAACGAACCTCATGCGGCTTTCCTTAAAGAAAGCCGCACACGCTGCCATGGCTGGGGCCGCGTAGTAGGAAATCCGGGTCCTTTGCGTTCTTTGCAAAGGGTGGGATACGCGACAGTCGGTATCGAGATTCGTGGTATCCCACCCTTCGCAAAAAGCGCGAAGGATAGGGCACCCGGGGATTGGTTGCACTTTCTCCCGAGGACAAGAAATGCCCCGTTTCATACCCCGGGGGTCGGCAACAACGTTGCCAGCCGAACCCGGTTCTCTACTGAGGATCACCGTGGCATTCCATGGCGGTTTCTCATTGCTTTGCTGCCAGGTTCCGTTCAGCTCCAGTAACTGCGATCGAGCGTGCGGTACTGAATGGCCTCCGCAATATGGCCCACTGTGATGTCGGGCTGGGCATCAAGATCCGCGATCGTGCGGGCGACCTTGAGGATCCGGTCATGCGCGCGGGCGCTCAAGCCCTGCTGTTGCATGGCTCTCTCGAGCAGGCGTTCGGCCTCCGGTGAAAGCTCACAGTAAGTGCGGATCTGGCGAGTATGCATCTGCGCATTGGTGTAGATGCGGTCGGCCGCAAAGCGCTGGTGCTGCCGCGCCCGCGCCGCCAGGACGCGCGCGCGGATTTCCGCGGAGCCCTCACTGGCGGCGGCGGAACGAAGCTCCCGATACTTCACCGCAGGAACCTCTATGTGGATATCAATGCGATCCAACAGCGGACCGGAGACTTTGGATACGTAGCGCTGCATCATGGGCGGCGTACACATACACTCGTGCGACTTATCGTTGAAATAACCGCAAGGACAAGGATTCATCGCCGCAGCCAGCATGAAGCGAGCGGGAAAGCTGAGTGACATGGCGGCGCGGGCGATAGTAACGGTACCGTCCTCGAGCGGTTGGCGCATCACCTCCAGCACGCTGCGGGGAAACTCAGGCAGCTCATCCAGAAAAAGCACGCCATTGTGAGCCAGCGAAACCTCGCCGGGACGCGGAATGCTTCCGCCGCCAATGAGGCCTGCGTCCGAAATGGAGTGGTGCGGCGAGCGAAAGGGCCGCTGCACCACCAACCCCGCGTCGGCATCGAGAACGCCGGCAACAGAGTGGATCTTGGTGGTTTCGAGCGCTTCTTCCAGCCGGAGCGGCGCAAGGATCGAAGGAAGCCGCTTGGCCAGCATGGTTTTTCCAGAGCCGGGTGGACCGATCATGAGAATGTTATGGCCGCCGGCAGCGGAAACCTCCAATGCGCGTTTGGCTGTCTGCTGACCGCGGACATCTTTGAAGTCGAGCGCAAAGCTGTGGAGTTCGCCGAGCAGATTATGCGAGTCCACGCGAAAGGGTTGTGCATGAAGGCCGCCGTTGGCGACGGAGTTGAGCAACTCACGCACCTGGATCAGGGTACGGACGGGGTAGACGTTCACGCCCTCAACCACCGCGGCCTCGGCGGCGTTGCGGTCGGGGACGATGAGATTAGGGATCCCGCGCTCGCGCGCGGCGACCGCAATGGGCAGCACGCCAGGAACGCGGCGCAGCGTGCCATCGAGTCCCAGTTCACCGACCAGCAGGAATTGGCCGAGATCTTTCAACTGCAGCGCGCCGTAGGCGCCGAGAATGCCGATGGCCATCGGCAGATCAAAACCCGATCCTTCTTTCTTGAGATCGGCTGGCGCCAAATTGATCGTAATCTGCGTCGGCGGAATATCGAAGCCGGAGTTTTTGATGGCGGAGCGGACCCGATCACGGCTTTCACGCACCGCAGCGTCCGGCAGGCCCACGGTGTGAAACTGGTCTTGCATCGTCCTGATGCCGGAGTAGTCAACTTCCACATCGATGATATGAGCGTCGATGCCGTAGACCGCCGCACTGAGTGCCTTGAAGAGCATGGCGGCTCCAGTTGATCCGGTGCGGCGAGTATAGCAGGGAGTTCCTGATTATCGTTCGACCGCCATGGCGACGGAGTTGCCGCCGCCAAGACACAGGGCGGCGACTCCGCGATGGACATCGCGGCGCACCATTTCATAGATCAGCCCAACCAGAATGCGGGCGCCACTGGCGCCGATGGGGTGTCCGATCGCAACCGCGCCGCCGTTCACGTTCACCTTTGCCGGATCGAGGCCCACCTCCTTCATCACGCCCAACGCCTGCACGGAAAAAGCCTCGTTCAGCTCGTAAAGATCCGGCTCCTCTTTTTTCCAGCCCGCCTTCGCCAGCACGCGCTGGATCCCTACCACGGGAGCGAGCATCACCCACTTGGGATCGATGCCGCTGGTGGCCTGGGCGCGAATGTGGACCATCGGCGCCAGCCCCAGCGATGCGGCTTTCGCCGCAGACATTACCATCACTGCGGCAGCGCCATCATTGACGCCGGGCGCATTGCCGGCGGTAACGGTTCCGTCTTTCTTGAAAGCAGGCTTCAGCGCGCGCAGTGCCTCGAACGTGGCGTCCTCGCGCACCGATTCGTCGCGGTCGAATGTCGTTGCCGCCTGGCCCTTCTTCTTTGCCGGGATTGCGATGGGCAGAATCTGCGATTGCAGGTAGCCCGCGCGCCATGCAGCCGAGGCCTTGCGGTGGGAGTTGAGCGCAAACTGGTCCTGCTCTTCGCGCGTGATGCTGTGCTTCTCGGCGACATGTTCGCCGGTAATACCCATGTGGTAGTCGTTGTAAATTTCCCACAGCCCGTCATGAATCATCGAGTCAACCACGGTCGCATTGCCCAGGCGGAAGCCGTTGCGGCCCTGCGGTAGAAGGTAGGGCGCGTTGGTCATCGATTCCATGCCGCCGGCGATGACGATCTCCGCGTTGCCGGTCTGGATTGCCTGCACAGCCAAGCCAACCGTTTTCAACCCCGAGCCGCAGACCATGTTGACCGTCATGGCGCTGACCGTGGGAGAAAGACCGCCATGAATCGCGGCCTGGCGCGCAGGATTCTGTCCCAGTCCGGCAGAGACGACATTGCCCATAATGCACTCGTCCACCTGATCGGCATCGAGCCGCGCCCGGCTTAGGACTTCACGCACCACCAACGAACCCAGTTGCACGGCAGAAAAATCAGACAAGGCCCCCTGAAATTTTCCAACTGGGGTGCGAACTCCGGCGACAATGACTACGTCTTCCATTTGCGGGTAACCTCACTCTTTAGATGCCGAAGTGTTCTCAAAGCAACGAACACGATAACAAGAGCTACCCTTCTCAGGCAATGTGCAGAAGATGCCGGGCGAGGGCCAAGGGAAAAAGCCGGCGTGGGAGATGAAAGGCAGTGAAGACATGACGACAGTGGAACCGCCGAGTGCTACAAGCGGACAAGGGCACTGGCAGGGCAGACTCCTGGCGCCCTGGTGGCATACCGCACTGATGGTGGTCTTGATTATCGGGCTCTCCGCGGCCGGAGCCAGGAAACTACACAGCTTTGGCAACCAACCCCTGCATCTGGTGACCAACTACAGTCTGACCATCGCCTATGAATGGATTCTGGCGGCCTTGGCGCTGTGGGGCATACATATGCGCAATGTCCCCCTGCGGCAGCTTCTCGGGGAGCAACGGCCCGGTGCCCGGGCGTGGTTGGTGGATGCCGGTCTGGCGCTCGGCTACTGGGTGATTGCGGTGATGCTGCTCGCTCTGCTGGGTAGAATCCTGGTGAGAATCTCGGGATCGCACATCGACCCACAAAAGATCGGTGACGTGACCCAGAGACTCGCGCCGGTCTCGGGATTCGAAATGACATTGTTCCTGGTGCTGAGCATTTCCGCCGGCATCTGCGAGGAACTGGTCTTTCGCGGCTATCTGCAGCAGCAGTTTGCTCGCATGGGGCGCAGCGTCTGGGCTGGCGTAGTGGTCTCCGCGCTGGTCTTTGGCTGCGCGCACGGATACGAAGGAGCCGCAGGCGTGTTGCTGATCGCAGCCTACGGCGCTATGTTTGGCGTGCTCGCGGTGCTGCGGCGAGGATTGCGGACGGGAATGATCGCGCACGCCTGGCATGATTCCATCAGTGGTGTCGCACTGGTGTTGTTGCGACATTATGGTGTGCATCTCGCCGGAAAGTGAGCGAGTCCGCAAGTGGAAGGTTGGCGTCAACGATTCCGATCAGTGAATTGATCTTCACAAAATGTGATTTTTTTCTTGACACTGTTTTTATAGAATTCTATACATTCGTTAACTGCAAAGTATCTCTTGCAGGTTCGATGTCGACTCGAAAAGGGAGAATAGAAAAAATGGCAACCAAGAAAGCAGCAGCAAAGAAGCCAGCGAAGAAGGCAGCCAAGAAAACTGCAAAGAAGAAGTAAGCAGACAACGTAACAGGCAACACAATCGGGGGACGCCAAAAGCGTCCCCCGAAGTGTTTTGCGTCAAGGCCAAATCGCCAGTGTTCATGCGCCTCCGGCAGCCATAATCGCATGGCTCGCAAATCACTCGCCGGGCAAGGAGGGGAGGATTGCATAGGCGCCGCTCTCCCAATCACACGCCTTCGCCGCGCGATTTCCCGCGTCCCTCTTTCGCGATTGGTGGGCCGTTGCCATGGCCGGTCGTGAGAGCATGGGGAGCGAAACGGACCCAGGTTGCCCGGCGCTGCCGCTGCCGGATCGAGGAAGATCGGGCCCTGGACAATTGAAATGCTTACGAAAGTGGTACAACACCATGACACCTTTAGATGACACGGTGGCGCCATGACGAGACGACGCTGGATTGCCGATAGTTGGGACGAGAGCAGCGCCTCGGTCAAGGGCGAGCAGGCGGCTCACCTGGTTCGTGTGCTGCGCGCGCAAACGGGCATGGAGTGTGACATGGTTGCGGGGGATCGCGTGTGGCGCGCCGTGATTTCCGGTGTTAGCGGCGATGCGGTGCGGTTCACGTTGCTCTCCGAGGTCGAAGCAGAGCCGGCGCTTCCGGTAACGCTGTTGCTCTCGGTCTTCAAGTTCGATCGCATGGAGTGGATCATCGAGAAAGCGACGGAACTGGGAGCCGCGAGGTTCATTCCCATGACCGCGCGACGCAGCGAAAAACATCTGGTTCAAGCAGCGCAGGCTCGGGTGGAGCGCTGGCGCCGGGTTGCGCGCGAGGCGGCGAAGCAATCGCGCCGATCGGATGTGCCGGTGGTAGAAGATCTGGTGCCCTTGAAGACTGCAGTGCGCAGCGGAGCGGCCGGATTGCGTCTGCTGCTGGCCGAACAGGAGCGCTCGACTACCTTGTATGCGGCCATGCAGGCGGCGCTGCAGCAAGCGGCCGTGGAGAAGCCGGCAGTGGAATTGGCCGTGGGACCGGAAGGCGGGTGGACCGCGGACGAGGAAGCTCTCTTCGCGGTAGAAGGCTGGCAGGCGGTAAGCCTGGGTCCACGAATACTGCGCGCCGAGACGGCAGGAATCACCGCCATGGCTGTGGTTGCAGCAATGCTCGCATGAGGTCTGCGGACGGTCGTGGAATCGAATCCATCTGACATCAAGAACGTGTCAGATTGAGGCGCCCGTGCCAAAGAAACCGCAGATCCCTCCAACTGCGCTACCCCGGATTTCCCAGAGCATTTGTAAGAACAGACTTGTCCAAATTAGCTTTTTGGAGCGGTCAATCTGGATGGCGCCTGAAGCATTCACCGAGGACCATCGGCAGTGAGGCCGGATTATCTCACCGGGAACACGCAGCAGTCCCGAAGGGACGGCGTGAAAGTAGCCCAGGACGTCAGTCCTGGGTAGGATTAACAAAATGAGTCCAGTCCCGCAAGGGACGGCTGAATTGATCGCTACACATCTTTCAGCCGTCCCTGCGGGACTGTTTTGAGTTTGGTCCAATGTGTACCCAGGACTGACGTCCTGGGCTACTTTCACGCCGTCCCTTCGGGACTCGGAGGTCGTGTCGGGTTCTCCCACGAATTTGGACATCTCTGTTGTCAGAACGAGCAGCAAGCGGCCGGGTAAGCGCCTTTCAGTCAGCCGAATAAATCCTTCATCTTGCCCAGCAGGTTGCGCGAGGTGGGAGTGTTCTCAATGTGCATGGTTTCGCCGAGCTGGCGAATCAGCTCGCGTTGCGCTTTAGAAAACTTCTTCGGCGTCTGCACGACAATCTGCACCACCAGGTCTCCGCGGCCATGGTTGTTCAGATGCGGCACCCCTTTGCCGCGTAGCCGGAACTCCTTACCGGTCTGCGTGCCTTCGTGGATCCTGAGCACGGTATTTCCTTCGAGTGTCGGTACATGAATCTCAGCGCCCAACGCGACCTGTGGAAAGGAAACGAAGACGACGCAATGAAGGTCATTGCCATCGCGTTCGAAGAACGCGTGCGGCTTTACGGCTAATACGATATAGAGGTCGCCCTTAGGCCCACCGGCGCGCCCCGCGTCGCCTTCACCCTGGTAGCGAATGCGGGTTCCATCTTCCACTCCAGCGGGTACGCTGACGCTGATGGTGTGGCGGCGCTCGGTCAGCCCTGCGCCGTTACAGGTTTGGCAGGGATCGGTGATCACCTGGCCAGAGCCATTACATATCGGGCAAGTGCGGGCGATCGAGAAAAAGCCCTGCTGGTAACGCACTTGTCCACGGCCGGCGCATTGTTTGCAGGTTTCAGGGCCGCGGCCGGCTGGCGCCCCGGTACCGCGGCAATCGGAGCAGACCTCGGCGCGGCGGACCTGGATTTCTGTTTGCTTGCCGAAGACGGCCTCTTCGAACTCCAGCGAGAGATCGTAGCGGATGTCGCGGCCGCGCTGCGCGCGCCCATTGCGACGGCCTCCACCCATATTGAACATTTCTCCGAAAAAATCTCCGAAGATATCTCCAACATCGGCGTTGGCAAAACCCTCGAAGCCCGATGCGCCCGCACCCGCGTGCCCATAGCGGTCGTAGGCTGCGCGCTTTTGCGGGTCGGAGAGTACCTGGTACGCTTCGCTGGCAAGCTTGAACTTCTCTTCCGCTTCGGGATTGGAAGGGTTGCGATCGGGATGATACTGCATGGCCAGGCGGCGATAGGCGGTCTTGAGCTCCTGATCGCTGCAGTCGCGGGAGACGCCGAGAAATTCGTAGTATTCGATTTTGGTCACGTTAGCGCGTCTATCGGTCACGTTAAAGCGTATCTCCTGTAGGTATATACCGGAGAGAGCATGCTACGCATAGCCCTTCGGTTACGAAAAGCCGCAACATAGTCTCTCTTGTAAACGAATTAGCAACGGAAGAAAATCCACTGGATGTGGTACTCATGCTTCTTTCTGCTGCGGATTGTTTACGATCCGGACCAAAGCGGGGCGGAGCAGCCGCTCACGAATGCGGTACCCCCGGCGAACCTCTTCCAGGACCTGGTGATCGGGAAGATCAGTGCGATCGACACTCTCGAGCGCCTCATGGACGCGGGGATCGAATCGCGCCCCAATGGATTCCACCGGCTGCACGTTGAGCGTGCGCAGAACATCTTCCATCTGTTTCACGATGAGTTCGATCCCGGTGCGCAACTGTTCCACTGATCCTGCAGATCCCAGCGCAAGGTGAAAATTATCGAGGACGGGAAGAAATTGCTCGATCGCGCCGGA
>Ga0182015_10006074_pt1 | contig 12250 bp, 6 predicted proteins | sample 712P3MmetaG_FD_120478 | JGI IMG/M metagenome (GOLD analysis project Ga0182015, IMG submission 120478) | Permafrost microbial communities from Stordalen Mire, Sweden - 712P3M metaG | ecosystem: Environmental > Terrestrial > Soil > Wetlands > Permafrost | place: Sweden: Stordalen | collected...
AGGTGATGGTCCGCCTCAAGTGGTTCCCGGAAGCAAGATTCCTCACGCCTATGAATATCTCGGGACCATGGACTTTTCTCAGGATGGCCAAACCTTAATGATAGTTGCGATAACCCTTGACCGGGACACGCGCCAGTCCCATTCTCAGCTGGTCCTCGTGAACCTGGACGCAAGTCGGGGATCCGAGCCGCGAGTGCTGGTTCCTGCTCCACATTTTTCTTCGGGTATTATGGCGACGTCCATCTACAGTGGCGGTCCGAAATTCAGCCCCGACGGCAAAGCGATTGTCTACGATATCGTCGACAAAGGAGTGGGGAATCTCTGGATCCAACCTTTGGATGGCACACCCGGCCACCAGATCACGAACTTCACTTCTGAACAAATCAATCAATTTCGCTGGTCGCCCGATGGCAAGTCGATTGCCGTGCTACGGGAGCACGACGTCTCGGACGTGGTCGTGCTGCGGGAAACCAACGAATAGGGTTGCACTCGACCGGGTCGGCCGTGGCACCCGCCAGCAGCTCCCGTCTCGTGAAGTTAGTTTCGAACCCCATGATTCTGCTCCCTTTGCATGGCGGATTAATTGGGGTATGCGGCTCCGGGTGGACTGATTCGGATCCAGTGATCGGTAAATGTCGTGTGAGTACCCGGCACCTCAATTTTTGGCATGTGGCAACTCGCACAATCTTTCGAGCTCACTTTGCAGCTAGCAGCCCCGTGCGCCGCGACTGCCTGGGCATCCTTTGTGCGCAGATGACATTGCAGGCATTTCGTGTCATAAAATGCCACGTTCCGCACGACTTGAACATGGGGATCGTGACAAGCCACACAAGTCAGCCGAGCGTCGCCCTTGCCCCAGCACTTGCTCTTCTGTAAACGATAGGGCTGCAGCCGCACGTCGATCACTCCCATTTTCGATATGCCGGTTAAGACCGCGTCCGCCGATGTTCGGTGGCAGGCTCCGCAGAAATCCACTGAATCCGCTGGAGGAAGTTTGGAGAGATCCATGATCAGCCCGCCTGTATCCCGCGGGTCTACGGTCATCAGTTGGGCGTGTTGCGCACCGGGTCCATGACAGGCTTCACAAGTCACCCCCATGATCGAGCGGTCGGGATCAAACCGATTGTTGGTTGTGGAGGCTGTGAAATGACAGGCAAAGCACTGGCGAATGCTGTCCGGCGGCGCAAGCCCCCCAGCGGCGGTTTCAAGGTTCTTGGGTTCCATATGCCCGGTCGTGGTGTCCAAGGCGTTGAGGCGGGTATAAAAGCTGAGCTGGCTCTCATAGTACTTGCCCTGTTCCCGATAGACGTAGGTCTGCCCGAAGCTGCCGTCGCCCAAGGCCCACTCCAGGTTCTTCGTTGTGCTCTCCGTACCATCGCTGATCGAAAAGATCGCCTTCCCTTCCTTGGTCACGAGTTGGTACTGGTAGGGGCCCAGACGGACAGAGAGGTCCGGGTGACTCCTGAGCTGCTCGGAATCGGCCGCTCGGGTGGCGGCGCGGGCCATCGAGGTCGCGACCTGTGAGGCGGCCTTGTTCGCATGGCATTTTGCGCAAGCGGCAGTCCCGACGTATTGTTCGCGGTCCGAAGAACCCGTGGTTGGCCACCACGGCGTAGATTCGATACGAATCTCGGTCGGTACCGAGGCCAGCCGGGCTGGATGCGCCGGCTTCGTCGGAGTCTCAGCGTATGACGGGCTCGAAGCGAGAAGAAGAAGAACAAGAATAAGTGACATCCGGGCAACCGGGAACCGATGCCGCTGCGTCAGATCATTGGATTGGGTCACGGGGTGCCTGGGGCTTGGCGTCTAGATCTTCGCATGAAAAATCGTCGCTTCTACGCGCTCAAACAAAAGCTCTTAATTTTGCCGTTCGAGTGAACAATCCCGCCGGCGAGGTCCAGCAAAAATAATGCAACGCATTTTGTTTGCTATTATGCCCGTACTTTCCAAAAAGCTCCGGTGGAGACGCCCGCGCCATTCTCCCGAAACGGTGCGGGAAGCGCAAGAGCCTTTTGTCAAAGTAAGAACCTTTGTCGGGGTGAAAACAAGATCGTCTCTCGAAATACCGGCCCGAGCATGAAGAACGCTTCTTACGATGTGCGCGGCCTGCATCCGGTGAGCGGAGTTCCTATGCGCATCGTGAAAGGTCTGTTGCTAGTCGGCCTGCTGCTGGCGTTTGAACCGTTGCGGGCCAGCGCCGGTTGGCAGAGTCTGGGCAATGTTTCCGGTGTGGGAGTACTACCCCAGGGCGTCGACCTGAAAGTTGGCGCGGCCCGTGTTCGTGTCGTCGCCCTTTCTTCTAACGTCGTGCGCGTCCGCTACGCGCCCCAGGGCACGCTTCCAGCGGAACATTCGTTCGCGGTTCTGCCCCGCGCCTTTCCGCTTCCTCCGATGGTCGAGGTGCAAGAGTCCGCGGACGCGGTGACTCTGAAGACCGACAGCATGCAAGTGAAAATCCTCAAAGCGCCACTCCGCATCCTTTTTCTCGACTTGAAAGGAAATGTGATCTCACAGGATCAGCCGGGCTTTCCGGCATCGTTCAACGGTGCCGCTTTTCGCGTGTGGAAGTCGATGCCGGAGGACGAACATTATTTTGCTTTGGGAGACAAGACGGGTCCGCTCGACCACCGCAACCTGGCCTTCACCATGTGGAATACGGACGCTTTCGGATGGCAGGAATCCACCGACCCCTTGTACAAGGATATCCCCTTCTTTATTGCCACCCGACAGGGCGCCGCTTATGGGCTGTTTCTGGACAACACCTATCGCACGAGTTTCGACTTCGGCAAAGAATCACGGGATTCCTATTCCTTCGGCGCCGATGGCGGCGAACTGGACTACTACTTTATCTACGGACCAGAGCCCAAGCGTGTCGTCGAGGATTTCACCGCCCTGGTCGGCCGAATCCCGCTGCCGCCGCTATTCGCTCTCGGATACCAGCAGTGCCGCTACAGCTACTATCCGGAGGCGCGGGTGCGCGAGATTGCCGAGGAATTCCGCAAGCGCAAGATTCCAGCCGACGTGATTTATCTCGACATTGACTACCAGCAAGACAATCGCCCCTTCACCATTGACCGCGAGCGATTTCCCACGTTTGAAGCGATGGTGAAGGACCTCAAGAACGAGGGTTTCCAACTGGTCGTCATCACCGACCTGCACTTGGCAAAATTGCCGGGATCGAAACCTTACGAGGAAGGCGTAGCCGGCGATTATTTGGTGAAGAATCCGGACGGCTCCGTGTACGTGGGCAAAGTCTGGCCTGGGGACAGTGTTTTTCCGGACTTTACGCGCGAGGCGGTGCGCCGGTGGTGGGGCTCGCTGTATGCAGACTTTGTGACGAGCGGCGTCCGCGGTTTCTGGAATGATATGAATGAGCCGGCGATTTTCGAGCGCGCCGATAAGACCATGCCGCTCGACACCGTACACCGCGTCGAGGGCCGAAAGACGGATCATCGTGAAATCCACAACGTCTTCGGCATGCAGAACGCCCGCGCCACTTACGAAGGAATGCTCGAGTTGCGGCCCGACCTCCGGCCTTTTGTGCTCACTCGTGCGGCATACGCCGGCACCGAGCGCTATGCCGCCACCTGGACGGGCGACAACAGCAGCACCTGGAACCACATGCGAATCTCGATTCCCCAGTTGATCAACCTGGGATTATCCGGTTACGCCTTCGCGGGCGATGACATCGGAGGATTCAACGGCAGCCCGACCCCCGAATTGCTAACGCGCTGGATGGAGCTGGGCGCGTTCAATCCCATGTACCGCAATCACGGCGTCAAAGGCAGCCGGAACCGGGAACCCTGGGTGGATGGTCCCGAGCACGAAGCCATCCGCCGGCGCTACATCGAGGCGCGCTATCGCCTGCTTCCCTACATCTACACCAGCATCGAAGAGAGTACGCGGACTGGAATTCCACTGATGCGGCCGATGTTCTTAGAGTTCCCGGGCGAAGCATCGTTTGCAACCACCGAGGACGAGTTCATGTTCGGCTCGGGCCTCTTGGTGGCACCCAAAGTCATCGAGTTTGCCCAGCCCTACGACGTGAAGCTGCCCGCGGGACTCTGGTACGACTTCTGGACCGGGAAACCGGTCGAAGGTCAAGTCCAGACCGTCGACCCTCCGCTCGACACGCTTCCCGTATACGTGCGGGGCGGAACCATCCTGCCGCAGCAGCCCTTGGTCGAGAATACGAACGAGGTTCCGCAAGGCCCGCTCGAGATTTCCGTCTATCCCGGACCCAATTGCCAGGGATCCCTTTACCAGGATGACGGCAACACGCTGGCCTACACGCGGGGTGAGTTCCTACGAATGCAATTTGCCTGTGATCCGCGCCCCGATTCCTTGGGCTTGCATTCCTCAGCTATCGAGGGGACCTACAAACCCTGGTGGACGGCGATCAAGTTCGCTTTCTTTGGCATCTCGAGCGCGCCCCGCCAAGTGTCAGTCAATCGAGTGACGGTAGCGGATTGGAAGTTCGACGCGGTGGCGAAAACGGTCACATTGACCGTGCCAGCTTCTTCGACCGCGACAGAAATCCTGATCGGCAAATGAGAATGGGCTTGGTCCGGGCGCGGAAGGGCCTTCTTTACTCCTACTCCGTCTGCTCCACTTCGATGGCGTTGACTTCGGCGTAGTTTTCTAGCGGTACAAACTCCACCCATAAAGCTCCGCAGGCCCCGGGCTCCAGGTTCTCGAAGACTTTCGTGACCTCGCGGTTGACTCCGGCTTCCTTGGCAATCTCAAAATTCTGCAGCAGCGCCGAGCCATTGGCAAAAACACTAAAGCGCCGCGCGCCGAGAGCCGGCTCATTCGATTCCGGCGTGCCGAACCAGGTTTCGGCGAAGTGCAGCGTTAAGCGGAATTTTCCCTTGGCCAGCGGGATATGATACGAGAAGTTTCCGTAACGTTCCCCCCGATAGAGCGCCTTGTCGCGCGCATTCACCACCGGTTCACTGCGATACGCGAGGCTTCCCCCGAAGAAATACTCGTCCGAGGACCAGGTGCGGCCATCCACGTCGGTGAACGGCTGATCCTGCGTGACAATGCGTATCGGGTGGATGAAGCCGGGCTTGCTTTGCAGGATCTCCAGGGCGTTCAAGAACGCGGGTCTGCCCACCAGAGCGGGAATGGTGAGGGAGGCAAACGCCAGGTGAAGTTTTCCGTCGGCCGCGGGTGTGACATCCTTGAAGACTCGCACCAGCATCCGATTGGCGCCTCCGGCTTCGGCAATCGGATCGATCCAGGGAACCGCATCCACCCCGTTGATCTGGATGTGAAACATCCGCGCGGTCTCACCGCCCCCGCCGCGATTCCCCGGGCCGAATTCGGTTTCGGCGAAATAAAGACGCAACTCGTGCGTGCCTTTGGTCAGGGGAATATCGTAGCGGAATTTGCCGGATCGTTGGCTCCGCAGGAGGTTCGGTTCCGGCTCGCCTTGAATCAGATGCTCGCCCGGAATCGAGGCGGAGAAACCGCCGGTAAAGTATGCATCGGGGCTCCAGGAATGGCCCTGCTGGTCGGTGAAGGGAGCGCCATGGTACCCGGTCAGCATGCGGAATTCAGCCGGCACCGGCTGCGTGGCCGTTCCCGACCAGGTCTCTTCGCGCGCAGCCGGGGATTCGGCAGGCCTGATGCTCACACTGTGCCACAGCACCGCCAACCCCGATATCACCACGCCCAGAAGCAGCAGGGACCACGGCCAGCTGCTTCGCTCTCGAGATCCATCGCTCGTCTCAACCTTTGCCTGCGCTCGCTCGAGGGAACCGCTCCGATACGCGACCGCGACACCAACCTGACGGGGTGAACCCGCGGACCCCGCGGCGGAGACATGCTTCGAGGGCTGATCTTGAACAATGAACCGCGGCGTGTATTGCCCATTTGGAATTTCAATGCGGATGCGATGCGCTTTGCCCTCGGCGACGTAATATTCTTCAAGACGCCGGCGCAGCCGGTGCGCTTCGACCCGGACGATCGAGTCCTTCTTGGGGTCGAAATCCGGCAAGCGCCGGAAAGCCTCAACCCCGATTGTGTATTCCTTGATCTGATCGCCCTGCCCTTGGAAGGAGCGTTCGCACACGTAGGTCAGAAAACTGAGCAGATGCGGAGCACGGTGGAAGATGCCCGAAGAGATCAGAGCCTGAAGCTCCTCCCGTTCTTCGCGAAACTCAGCCGCCGCTAACATCGGATGGTTGGCAAGGCTAGTCCAACTGGTTGGAGTTTTGCAAGACATTTAGCTGACATATCTTGACAATTGCCAGCCGCCCCCTGGGCAGCCCCGTGAGAGGGCAGCTGGGTGAGGTCGAGCCTGTCCCATAAAGCATATTATTATGAGCCATTTACCTATCGTTAACCGAGCGTTAACTCCTACGTAACTACTACTAGGTTGCCAAGCTTCTATGACAGCTGATAAAGCACCAACCGTGAGTTTTTGTAAATTCGCGGAGGTCTCTCATGCGGAGAACAGTCAAGCTGGTTTCCTGCCTCGGGTTGATGCTTATATTTGCCGTAAACACTTGGGCACAGGGGATTTATGCAACGCTGACTGGCATCGTGACGGATCCTTCGGGATCAGTAGTGGCGGGCGCCAAAGTCCTGCTGAAAGACGCGCAATCGGGGTCCGAGCGCGAAACCACCACCAACAACGAGGGCTACTACACCTTCGCCTCGGTCCCGGTGGGAACCTATACGCTGACCGCGGTCGTCAAGGGTTTCCAAACCTCCAAGGCCGATAACATTGGCCTAGGTGGCGGCGAAGAGCGCACCGTAAACGTCACGTTGGCTGTCGGCACCACCACACAGACGGTAGAAGTTTCGGCTGAGGCCGCCGTCGCGACGATTGACTCAGGTGAGAAATCGTTTTCGCTCGGAACGAAGGAGTTGCAAAACTTCACCCAAGTGGGCAGCAACGCCGCCGAGTACATCAAGATTACCCCGGGCTTCAGCATCGAGAATGGAACGGCAAACAAAGCCAACTACAGCGGCCAAACCATCGGCATCAATGCCAATGGAGACAGCGGCAGCCAAAGCCCGCTCAATGCCGCTTTTTCTTATAATGGCTTGCCCACGAACACCCTCGACATCGTGGCCGATGGCGCGCACGTTTCTGACCCGGGCTGTAACTGCGACACACCCGTGAACCCGAATTCGGACTTTCTACAAGAGTTCAAGGTTCTGACTTCAAACTTCAGCGCCGAAACCCAAAAAGGACCTGCTGTCATCACTTCCGTGACGAAAGCGGGGGGGTCGCAGTACCACGGCAGCGGGTTCTTTTCCGCCCGCAACCATGTTCTGAACGCGAACGACTGGCTCAACAACTTTACCCATACACCCCAACCGGCTGACGTTTTCTATTACCCGGGCGGGACCATCGGCGGCCCGGTCCGAATCCCCGGAACCAGTTTCAATAAGAACCGCGACAAACTGTTCTTTTTTGCCGGCTTTGAGTACTTCTACCAAGTGCTCGACACCGGCCTACTGCAAGCGATTGTTCCAACCCCCAACGAACTCACCGGAAACTTCACCCCGGCGGAGGTAGCGAAGGAGGGCCCCGGAGGCAACCCCCTGAATCCTGCCACCATCGCTGCCTGGGGCGGCTACCAAATGCCGGCAAACTTGATCGACCCCAACATGGTGGCTCTGATGAAGTTATATCCGCAGCCGAATTCCACGCCCACCGCGGGGAGCCCCTACAACTACGTGCAGTCCGAAATCTTCAACCAGAACAACCGGCAGTTCACCACCCGGGTGGACTACGACGTCAGCGACAACACCAAGGTTTTCATCCGCTATAACTACCAGCGCGAAGTCCAACAGTTCCCGGTGGGGCTGTGGTGGCGCCAGTCGGATCAGGTGCCCTATCCCACTCCGATCGAGGGCAAGAACCGTTCGGATTCCTTGACCGGAACGATCACCCACGTATTCAGTCCCACGATGACCAACGAAGTGGTGATGGCCTATACCTACGTCGGCTTCCCTAACGTCTTTGCTTCCCCCGCCAAAGTTGCGCGCGCGACGGTGGGTTACAACTACGCAGGCCTGTTTAAAAATGGCATCTCCCAGATTCCGTCCTTTGGCGGAAACGGAGGTTCGGGCGAAGCCGCGCTGGTATTCAACCCGGGCGGTTTCGAAGCCGGAGGTGCCTCAGCTGGACTCTACGCTGACAAGTACATGCCGAGCATCAGCGACACGTTTACCAAAGTGGTGGGAACCCATACCGTCAAAGCCGGCTTCTTCTACGAGTGGATTCGAAACGCACAGCCTGCCAACAATGACACCAACGGGTACTTGCAGTTCGTTCCCTCGGCGAACGTCGATACCTATGGCAATGCCTACGCCGACGAGTTGGCGGGCAACACCTCGAATTACACCGAAACCAACTTCAATCGCATCTATGACATCTCCTACAACACGGTGGAATGGTTTGCGCAGGACTCATGGAAGGTCAAAAGAAAGCTGACCCTCGAACTGGGCTTGCGCTTAACCCACTTCTCGCCCTGGGTGGATGATGAGGGCTTTGGCTACTCCACCTTTGACCAGGGACTCTATAACTCGAACTGTGCTGCTCCGCCGACGTTTTGCGGTTTCGAGTGGCACGCAAAAGACCATAGCATTCCGCTCGGCGGGTTCCCGACCCGGGCACTTTTCTACCAGCCACGGTTCGGCTTGGCCTATGACATCTTCGGCAACGGGCAGACCGTTTTGCGCGGCGGTTGGGGACGCTTTTACTACCACTCGGGACAGTTCACGAGTGGCCTTGACGCGTCTGCCGGTTCAGCCACGGACACTCTGACGCCGCAATCTTTGGGAACGGCCGTCTTTGCCAAGAATTTGTCGAGTATACCCTTCACCGCCACGCCCGCTTCCCCGGCAGCCGTGAACTCGACCGACAACGAGCAGCCATACACCAACAGCTACAGCTTCACCATCTCGCAACGAGCGCCGTGGCAGAGTTTAGTCGAAGTGGCGTATGTGGGAAACACAAGCAATGACTTGGCGAACAGCAGCGGTGCTGGCAGCAACATCAACATGGTTCCGCTGGGAGCGATGCTCGGAGCCGCCAATCCCGCCACCGCCAATCCCAACCTCTATCGACCGCTGAACGACCCGACGACGGGAGCCGGCTACGGCGATCTAACTGAGGCGACCAACAATCTTTACGCCAACTACAATGCTCTGCAAGTCACGTGGGCACGCCACGCGGGGCGTTACGCCATCCAGGCCAACTATTCGCTCCAAAAGTCGTTGGGCATAGTCAACAGCACAAACAACCCCTTCCATCTCAGTAGCGATTACGGGGTTCAGCCAACCGATCGCAGGCAGCTCTTTAACATCGCCTACTCGATCGATCTGGGTAACCCGCTGCATGCGCACGGATTCGTCGAAGGCGCTACCGCAGGTTGGCAACTCTCCGGCATCACGCAGATCGAGAGCGGCGCCAATCTCACCTATAGTGGCGGATACAACGCCAATACCGATTACAACATGCAGCTTGGCAATTCGATCATCCCGGGATCGATCAGCGCGACCAACCCGGCCGGCATTCAGATCAACAATCAATCCATTGTGGGCACCAACGCCGTCCAACTGGACCCGCTCGTGACCTGCAATCCGACCGCAGGCTTGGCCGCCCACCAGTACATCAATGCAAACTGCTTCGCTGCGCCTACGGTGGTCGGGCAAAATGGTCCGACTTTGCTGCCCGTAGCCTACGGTCCGGCTTACTTCAACTCCGATCTGGGGCTGTTCAAGAACTTCAGGATCAGCGAAGGAACGAAGCTGCAGTTCCGGATTCAGGCCTACAACTTCCTGAACCACCCACTGTGGTCATTCCCCAACGGCAACAATCTGACTCTCCAGTTCACGCAAAACCCGACCACTGGGGCGATTACGCAGACCAACCCGAACTTCGGGACGGCCACCACCAAGCAGGGTGCCCGTGTGGTCGAGCTAGCGGTTAAGTTCTATTTCTAAGTCGGAAGGTGTACTTAGTTTCAGGGTTTAAAATGGGATGGCTTCCGGCCATCCCATTTTTAGTTGCCGGAAGCAGAAAACGCATGCTCCGAAGGCTAACCACTGGATTGTTCCTGACTGCTTTGCTATCTGCGCAGACGCCCTCGCCAGAGAGCCTGCTGCGCCACGCCACTGAACTGCAGCAAGCAGGAGACCTCCAGGGAGCCGAGCAAGCCTACCGGGATTTTCTAGCGGTGCGGCCGAATGAGGTAGCGGTCCTGTCCAATCTGGGGGTTCTGCTCGCCCACCTCGGCCGCTATGATCAGGCCGTCGTCGAATACAAGAAAGCGCTCCTACTGGACCCGAACAACCCTGGCATCGCGCTCAATCTGGGGCTGGCTTACTACAAAGCCGGGCAGATTCCGCAAGCCGCGCAGATGTTTTCAAATGCCAGGCAGATCACCCCGGACAATCTACAAATCACCTTGCTTCTCGCCGACTGCCAGCTCCGGCTGGGCCACAACCGCAGCGTGATCCAGCTCTTGCAACCCGCCGAGCAGCAAAATGCTGACAATCTGGCCATCGCCTACATGCTCGGCATGGCCCTGGTTCGCGATGGCCAGGTGCAAGAAGGACAAAAACGCGTGGACCAGATTCTCCGCAATGGAGATTCGGCCGAGTCGCGCTTCTTGCTGGGGACCCAGATGTTCGCCGCGGGTGATTTTCCCGCTGCCGTAAAGCAGTTTGCCTCGGCTATCGAGCTGAACCCCAGTCTGCCCGATCTGCAGGCGTTCTACGGGCAGGCGTTGTTGAATACGGGCGACCCGGACGCTGCCGCGGATGCGTTTCGAAAAGAGCTGGCATCGGACCCAAACCACTTCGAAGCCAACCTTAATCTCGCTCAAATCCTGATGGCCCGCCGGCAATGGAGTGCGGCGGACCCGCTGGTTCGACAGGCGTTACGGGTGCATCCGGAGTCCCTCGAAGCGAAGCTCGCACTCGCCGACGCGGATGTCGGCGAAGGTAAGCTGCCAGATGCGCGGATGGAACTGGAAGCTCTCCGAAAGGCTTGGCCGCAATCGGTCGCGGTCCATCGGCGACTGTCCGAAGTCTATGAGGCACTGCATGAGAACGCAGATGCGGCGCGTGAACGAAGGCTGGTAGCCGGCCTCGAACCGAAGCGTGGAACTGCGACCCCGGGACCCGGAGCGGGAGATTCCGCGCCCGACTTTGATGCAGCAAGAATGGGGTCTGGCGAGTCGGTCACGCTGGCCCACCTGCGCGGAGCGGGCCCGGTTCTGCTCGTATTTGGAAGCTACACCTGCCCAAATTTCCGTAGCGCGGCAAGCACTCTCAACCGGCTTTACCCGGAATATAAGAATCAAATTCCGTTCTATCTTATTTATATCCGCGAGGCGCACTCCACCGCCGATTGGTCTAGCACCCGGAACGCACGCGAAGGCGTCGTTCTCGAACCGGCTGCCACCATGAGCGAAAAGCAGGATCACGCAACCATGTGTGTGCGGAAATTGGACATTGCGTTCCCCGCCCTTCTTGATAGCATGAACGGCGCGGCAGAAACGGCTTACGCTGCGTGGCCCAGTAAGGCTTTTCTTCTAGATAAGCGCGGACGGATTGTGTTTAGCACAGGACTGAGCGAGCAGGACTTCAGTCCGGAGCAGCTCGAAACCGCGCTTCGCGAGGTGAGCGCATCCGCAGAAGAGTCGCGTTTGCCGGGCGGAAACCGGTAGCCGATATGTGGAAATCCATCCTCCTGGTCTTAAGTCTCGGCGCCATCGTGCTGGCGCAAACTCCGCAGGCACTCGTGGACGATGCGATCCAAAAACAAAAGGCCGGTGATCTTGAGGGCGCGGTTGCTGAGTATCAGGAGTTCTTGAAGGTTCACCCCGAGGCGGCGGTCGTTCGATCTAATCTGGGAGCTGCCCTCGCCGGGTTGGGACGGTTGCAGGAAGCCGTCACCGAATACCAGGCTGCCCTCAAGGAGTCGCCTTCCCTTCCCGGAGTTTCGCTAAACCTGGCTTTGGCGTATTACAAAATGGGGCGGATTGCAGACGCCGCCCGGGAGCTGGCCAAAGTGCACAACAAAGAGCCCGCCAATGAACAGGCGACACTGTTGCTAGGCGACTGCTATTTGCGAATGGGCCAGAACAAAGAGGTGATTCGCGTATTGCGGCCGGCGGAACGCGATCACCCAGAGGTTCTTGCGATCGCCTACCTTTTGGGAACGGCTCTCATCCGCGATCATCAACTGGCGGAAGGACAGGATCTGGTGGATCGC
>Ga0182015_10006075_pt1 | contig 12249 bp, 13 predicted proteins | sample 712P3MmetaG_FD_120478 | JGI IMG/M metagenome (GOLD analysis project Ga0182015, IMG submission 120478) | Permafrost microbial communities from Stordalen Mire, Sweden - 712P3M metaG | ecosystem: Environmental > Terrestrial > Soil > Wetlands > Permafrost | place: Sweden: Stordalen | collected...
CGGTGCTCCTCTTGGGGAGGGACTTGTACGTTAAGCCCATCCTTCGAGAGGAGCACCCTCGTTCTGTGAGGGGGTCAATTCTTGGGCGCCGCTAGGGGGTCAAAAGCTGGGTGCCGTTACCAAACCGTTTTACCGGGAAACGAGAGATGTTGAAGGCGTACTTGATTACCTGCGTACGCAACGAATCACTTGCGATGCTTCGAAGTGAGGGCCGAAGAGACGCGCGAGAGTTGAAAGCGGCCCGCCTTGCGCCCGTAACATCGGTCGATCCGCCGGTGGTCGATCCCGTCGAGACGCAACGGTTGCAGGCCGCCCTCGGGCGGCTTCCCGAAGAACAGCGGGCCGCGCTGACACTCGCGTACTATGGAAACAAGACCCACGTCGAGATCGCACGCGAGCTGGACGCTCCGCTGGGCACGATCAAGAGCCGCATCTCGATGGCCATGCGCAAATTGCAGACGGATCTGGCAAATTCGGCAGGGAGCCGCTCGTGACGGAACATCTTGGGGAAGACGCGGAACTCTATCCGCTGGGCCCGCTCGACGACGATGCTGCTCGGGACATCGAGCGTCATATCGCGCTCTGCTCCGCGTGCGCAGAGCGCGTCGCGCAAGCACAGAACGTCGCGGCTTCACTGGCGGCAGCATTGCCCATGGTCTCGCCGTCGCCGGCGTTGGAGCGCCGGCTGCGTGAGTCCGCACGGCCGCAGCTTGGCGCGCCTAATAGTCGCCCGAGAATCGCTCGCTTCGCGCTCGCGGCCGCGATCGCGCTAATCTTCCTCGGTATTGGGTGGCAAATGCTCGTTCTCCAGCAACGGCTGAAGGCCGAGGACGTCGCACTCGTTACGATGGTCCACAGCCATTTCAACCATGTTTCCATGGCGCCGGAATCGGCAAACCCCGTCGCAGCGAAGATTCTCTACGCGCGAGATGGTTCGTGGGTATACATCATCGCCGATAAGCCCGGCGGCTCGTTGCACGCGATTGCAGAAACGGCGAGGGGCACCATCGATCTCGGCGTCTTGACGAGTACGGGCGAGACGGCGTCCCTTCTGGTGCATCCGCGCGAGCGCATTAGATCGATCGTCTTACAGCGCGCCGGCACGAATGTCGCCTCGGCTAGGCTAGCGTTTTAGGAGATCGGCACTTCAAACAGGGAGGACTACGAAAGTCGCATTTATGATTTTTTCATAAATGGCAGTCAGAATGCCCGAATGAATCGTTTATTGATATCACCAAGCTGTCTCGTATTGCTTGCGCTCTGCGCGTGCGCCGGGACAACGACCCCGGCCGGCGGAGTTACTCCGGCCACGCATCTCACGGCCGTCCGTGACGGCGCCTCGCTCGGCCCCGTGCTGACGACCTCCGACGGAGGCCAGATCTTCGGTTTCGACATCGATCAGAACGGAAACGACGGCGTCCTCGCTTCGGCCGGCAGCCAAATCTCCGTTCAGACGTTCGACGAAACGACCGGCAAAATAACGAAAACCCTCGGCGCGATTACGGGGAAGAAGGTCGGAAAGGGCGACGATTACGTTGCCGACGGCATCTTCGCCGGCGACGTCGGGCTCGTGGATTTTCAAAAGGCCGGGATACCGGGGCAGACGCCGACAAAGGACATGTACCACCTCTTGAATCCGGTGACGAAGAACCGCCTCAACGGCAAATGGGTTCCACCGCTTAAACTGTTTAACGTCGTCGAATGGGCTCCAAATCAAAGCATCGACACGAGCGTCGTATTCGGGTACCAGCGCGAAGGATCCGATCCGTTGGACCTCATCGTCTCCGACGTTGGTAAGAATACGTTCGGTAAGGTCATCGGCTTAAGCGAGACGAACTTCGCGCTCGGCACGCAGCCGCAACTCGCGCAGGATACCGTCAACAATCTCGCGGTGATGGCGACCTCGCCGAGCTTCGGCGCGGCCGGGGGACCGCCTCCGGTCATCTGGACGGTCGATCTCAAGTCCGGCAAGATGACGCATTTCTCCGGCGTCAACTGTCCCGGCTCGGTCGGGTGCGGCTACGCCAACGGCATCGGCTACGACTCGAGCACCGGCATTGCGTGTACGACCACCGAGCTCGACGGCGGCGTGGAGTTCTACAACGTGGCCAAGCAGACGGGCATTCGCGTGCAGCTGCCTGGCAACGCCGGCCAACTCGAAGCAGGCGACTTCGTTGCGAACGACGCGGTCAACGGACTTTTTCTGATCGCCCAACCCGTTTCGAGCACGTCTCCCTCGGGCAGCAGCATCCAGGTTTACAACGAGAGCGGAACCCTTGAAGAATCCATTAAAGGCTTCAACTTCTCCGACGCCAGTACCGTCATTCCGGTACGCATCTCCATCAACCCCACATCACGGATCGGCTGGGTGAACGGGCCGCAGGCCGACCAGCTCCAGGAGTTCTCTTACTAAGCATTCCCGAGGCCGCTCGTCGTCGGGAATCCGGCGGTCGAGCGGCTTATCGACCTCGACCTCGAGGGTATCGCGCATGCGGTTTGAACCCGATGGAGAGATACAACGCTATGTCCGCGCTGTACGAGCCGTTCGACGATGTGATGCCCGACGAACCGCGTTCCGCCGAGAACGAGAACGTTCACGATGCAGCGCCGGCCGGGCGCAGCACATAAGCCGCGGCCGCGACCGCACGCTCCACGTCGCGTTCGCAGGTTCGACGCTGCGCTGCTTGGCGGCGGGAATAAGTGACTCAAACGGCTCGAACGCTCCCGTATTGATGTCGCCGGCTTGCAAGACGACGATCGTCGGCGACGCTGAAGCCTCGTCGAGGGCGATCCCGAGCTGTGCCTCCTCAAGCACTTCGTGGTTGTTCGGGGGGCAGCAGCATGGTACCGTTCGTCCCAAACCCAAGAGCCGGACCGCTTTTTCAATGGAAGCGTGTACGCGGACGCTGCAGATGACGCGCATCTGTGGCGCACCGGCAACGCCACGCGTCTTGACTGACATGAGGTGGTATAACGGCTCAGGTTGAAATTGTGAGTTCCGGGCCTCTGGCCCGCGCGATGGGATTCGCCACTTTAGGCCGGCGATCGGATTATTGTTTTACAGCCACCGTGCCGAGCGGTTCGTCAAACTTACCCTTAAACGTCGCAATCGCCGAACCGCCGGCCGGGTATTTGAAAATCTCGCCGGCGTTGTTACCCGCGTCCGCGCAAAAGACGATGCCCGTAGCGATCCAGGTCTGCGTGCATTCGCTGGCACCCGAAAGCAACACGATCTCCTTCAACGTCGCTTTCCTTCCGCTGACTGTGTATCGATACATCTTGGATGCAGCCATATCGGTGACGGTCAAGTACGTGCCGTCCCACTGCACGGAGCCAGCAAGCCCTATAATGTTGCTGGTGGCTATCGTTTTGATTTTCGTGCTGCCCTTCGGCATCTCTTCGAGGTGAGAGGTAAAGTCGCGGGTAACGCCGTCGAAGAAGAGGTTCCCCTGGTTGTCGTAGCCGCTGAAGTACTCCCGGGCCAACGGCGTCGAGATGGTCGTGCCGGAGCCGCTCGCGTTCTTAAAGATGACGAGGTCGCCCGCATGCGTCCCATTCAATATCCCAACTACAAGGTCGCCGCCGGCATCTATGGAGCAGCTCGACGGCATTTCATCGGAAGGGACGGAGAGCGTCTTGATCGGTTTCTTGGGGACGACGTACTCGGTGATCTCCTTAGCGCCCGCGACGATCCAAAAAATCTTCTTCCCATAGCCGTAGAGGACGTTGGTGCACGCTTGGCCGCCGACGTTCTTGATTTTACCGATCTGCTTGTCGCTCTTCGGATAGTCGAAAATGCTCGCGTAGGAACCGTAGGTGTCGACGATGTACTCAAAGATCTTCGACTCGCCGGTCCGGTCGGGGACATTCGCCGAGAAACGGGGCACCGCGTTCAGAGAGGCGGCCCCATTCATGTATCCGCCATCGAGCGCAGCGCTTGACGGTGTGACCGTCGAGCCGCCGCCGCACGCTGAGCACGTCGCGAGTGCAACCAAAGCACCGGCGTATCTCACAAAACCAGCTGTATTCATGACGCTTATTCCTTTTGGGTTTTGGAACGTTTTTCGCGTAGCATTCGTAGATGCCTGCGCGCTAGCGTTGAATGACCGAAACTCGACCGCAAGACGCTCGGCGTTTTTGATACTCGCGAAGAAGCCGAAGCAAAGGTACAGGAGGCGCTCGTAAATCATCGCCGCGGGATCGACCTGCTGCCAAGGGATCTAACCGTTGCCGAGCTAGTTGAGCGCTATTTCAAAGACGGAACCACTGACCTCTCTGTCACAACACGTCACCGCTACGGCGAGCTTTGGTCGATCCACGGGTCGACGCTAGGTAAGCACTCAATCGCAGATCTTCGAAAGGCGCATATTGCCAAGCTCTATGCGGCCTCACAGCGCGAACCCCGAGGTAAGTGCAAGCCGCTCAATCCGCGCACGATCCTCCACCTCCACAGGGTTCTGCATCGCGCGTTCGAGTGGGCCGTCGAGGTTGATTTGATTGGCGCCAACATCTTCCGTCGCGTAAAAGCGCCGAGGGTCAACGAGACCGACACGCGAGCGCTATCGCTTGAGGAGGCGGGTAAGTTTTTTGACGCCGCCCGAGGTTCGGGCTTCGAGGCCTTCTTCCACGTCGCCGCGTTGACCGGCCCGCGGCGCGGTGAGCTTGTCGGCTTGAAATGGGATGCCGTCGATCTTGATGCCGGAGCGCAGACCGTCCGCACGTCGCTCGCACCGACGCAGGCGAAGAAGGCGGAGCGCGCGGCCGGGGCGGCCGCCGTCGTCCTCAAAGGCACGAAGTCGGGGAAGACCCGGCAAGTGCCTCTCGATCGCGACGCGATTGCGGTTCTTCGGGGCGTCAACGCTACCCAAGCGGCCAACGAGCTTGCGGCCAAGCCGGGAGAATACCTCGACCTCGGCTTCGTCTTTTCGGATAAGCACGGGCGTCCATTCAAGCTCGACGCGCCGACGAAGGCCCTTCGAGAAATCGCCGACGTAGCCGAGCTGCCTCCCGAGGTATCGCTGCACTCGCTGCGTCATTCGTTCGCGTCGTGGTCGATCGCTAGCGGCGGCGATATTGTCGCGGTGCAGCGCTGCCTTGGGCACTCCGTGCCGAGCACGACGTTGAACCTATACTCGCACGTCGTTTCAGGCGGTCGGGAGAAGGCCGTCGCCGCTGCCAGCGATACCCTTCGCCGGGCCAAGGCGACCCACGCGGCCGGCGGGAAATGACGCCGCGCCGATGGAGCTTCTTGCACCGACTGCACCGAAATTGCACCGCGACGATACTCTCGAAAGGTCTATGCAGCGAAAACCCGCATAAAATCTAGCGCGGAGAGGTGGCAGAGTGGTTGAATGCGGCGGTCTTGAAATGCCACAAACAGCGTATCAGCCTCAATCAGCGGTAGTCTGCGCTGCGGCAAAATAAGGAGTTCTCGCTCAGCAACGATCACGCGCAATCACGCTAAATCTGGCTCGGTGCAACCAAACTGCAACCAAAGAATCGGCGGGGCGGCGGTACGCCAGAAGCCTGGTGGGCCGAGATCGACGCCGAGCGTGTTACCCGAGGCTCGTTACCGTAGGTGGCGCTGGCGGCACATACGGCTGCCAGGGAATCACGCGAAAACCGTGGTTACCCAGTGGGATTTCCATTGCCTGAACCTGGGCGCCGCAGCGCATTTCAAGTTTGGTGACCCTGTAAAAGCCGCACGGTGCGCCTTTTGGGACGTTCCCATCGACCAAATACTCGATTCCGGTGCTCGGTATCAGTCGAAACGAGCTATCGCTTCTCAGGGTCATGTTCGCGGCCTCGTCAGGTCCGGTAAGTTCAGCGTAGAATTTCCCGCCTGGCGGTGGTTCCGACCCAAGGGAAATCGGCAGCCGAAAGCCTCCGCCCTGCTGGAATTCCTTAATGTCCACGTGCTGAGCATACCAGACCAAGAGGCGAACTTCCCCGGCGACCCTTGCGCCAAGTCTATAAGACCCTCCAAGCAGGGTCGCGGCCAGCTCGTAACTCGTCCATCGGAGCTTTCGAGATAAGGTGGCGGCGGCTGTTGCTTCGCGCACACATGCTTCGGCCTCGCCCCCGCGGTCTAAAACGAGGGCGTCGAAATAGTGTAAGTGCGCGGTCGCCACGTCGGCGTTCGGCAGAAGCGTTCGGTTTCGCAGGATCTCGCGTGCCCGCCCAAAGTAGCGCTTGTCGTCGAATTGGGCGACCGCAAGCGGCAAATTCGCAAGCTTCGTCTGCGTTCTTCACGTACTCGAGAGCTTTTGCGAGCAGCTTTCGAGCTTTTTGCAGCTGCCTCATTCGATGGAAGTAGCGGGCGAATGAGGAGGCGACGGGTCCGAATCCGGGGATGCCCCGATGACCGATGGTTTGTCCCTTAGCTAGCGATAATGGTACTTCTCGATACTCACAAACGTTGGTGACGGTGGTCGAGATGCTAGGCACGTACGGGTGTGGCACGGCGAGCCTACCGCGTATAATGCATGGACGTGCTCGACCTTAAATGCGTGACGGGATCGAGACAGCGCGTGAGCGAGCCGGTCTTGCCGAAAGCACGAAGTGTTCGAGCCCGAAGCCCGCGGATCTAGCACGAGGGAGCGGCCACAGCCAGCAATACCGTCTTCGACAAACGGGCACGGTGCGTTCGCTACTTGAGTTCATCCTACGCGCTCGTAGAATGGATTCTTGCCTGATGCGTGATCCGTTGTGTCGACGATGTCCACGATCTCCGGCGCGACCCCACGCACCATGACCTCGAACCCTTGCCGTAGAGTCACTTGAGAGGCTGCGCATCCCTGGCACCCACCACTCATGGCGATGAAGAGGTTGCCATCCTGGACGTCGACGATCGAAATCTGCCCACCGTGGCCAGCGATGGAACGGTTGACTTCCGTGTCCAGCAGTTCTTGAACGACCGCGCGAATCTCAGCGTCGGGTCGCTTCCCCGTGCTTGCGTGGTGAGCAGACTCGAGGATCGCCGGCACACCAGTCAGCAGTTGCGTGCGGATGGCCGTTCCGATTGCCGCTGTCAGCCCCGACCACGAGGCACTCGGCTCCTTCCCGACCGTCACCACGTTCTCGGTCACGAGCACGTGCGCAACGCCAAGAAGCGCGAACAAACGCTCGACAAGAGGCGAACCACCAGCTCGTTCCTTGTTCTCGAAGAAGAACGCGCCACCGGGATGCACGGTCCGGCTCACCGTGAACTTGCACGTGTTTGGGTCGGCGAGCAAGGTTTCGGCGCGGATCGTGATCGTCGTGTCGACAGGCAGGTCAGACATCTTCGACGACCCCAGCTTTGCTGCGCTCACCAAACGCCCGCAGGTGCTCGAACGAGTAGATCCCGGTGCTGTGGCCGTCGTTCCAATTGATCGTGATCGCGTAGTTGCCCACGGAGGTGATCGTCCGCGGGCTTACGTTAGGTCGCACGTTCTTTGGATCCAAGAGGGGGCGCCCGCTCATCTCTTCCACGCAGAGAGCGCAACGGCACGCTAGCCGGAGATCCCGGACGTCAAAGTCGCTTCGGTGTCCGTCCTCCCAAAGCACGGACACCGTGCGAGCATCGCGCCGGCGAAAACCGATTGCGGTCGTACGAGAGCCGGACGGCTGGACGGCGCGTTCCACCCAGTCTGGCTCACCGTCGCTGGTTGCCCAAGTCCACGTGAACGGCTGGAGCGCCGTCGTTGCGCGTCCCTCGAGTCGACCAGCGAGATCGGCGGCGATAGTGAAGTAGGCCCGAGCCGGGAGCGAGCTCGGGTTCTCGAGCACGATCGGACGCCCGGCGTCCCCACCGGTCACGATCTCGGCGTCGAGAGGAATCGTCCCTAGGAACGGGACGCCAAGCTGTTGGCTCATCCGCTCGCCGCCGCCATGGCCGAAGACGTCCGTGCTCTTGCTGCAGTGAGGACAAATAAACGTGCTCATGTTCTCAATGATGCCGAGGATGGGGACGTGCACCGTTTCGAACATCCGCAACCCGCGGCGCGCGATCTTGAGGCTGACCTCCTGCGGCGTCGTCACGATGACCGCGCCGGACAAGGGAAAGCTCTGCGCGAGTGTCAGCTGCGTGTCGCCCGTCCCCGGCGGGAGGTCAAGAATCAAGTAATCCAGCTCGCCCCAGTGTACGGAATCGATAAACATGCGCAGATACTTGCTCACCATCGGTCCGCGTAAGATGGCCGGGTTGTCGTCTCCGACGAGCATGCCCATCGATATCACCTTCAGACCGAGGCGCTCCGCAGCAACAATCTTGCCCTCCGAGGTCGCCGAGGGCGGCTTACCAGTCGGGAGCCCCAGCATGACCGGAATGGTCGGCCCAAGGACGTCCGCATCTACGAGACCGACCCGGCCGCCGATCTGTTGGAGCGCGAGTGCGAGATTTACGCTGACGGTGGATTTCCCGACTCCGCCCTTGCCGCTGGCCACCGCGACAATGTGCTTGATTCCAGGCAGCTTTCCAAGACCTGCAGGTTGGGGCGGGGCACTTGGCGTGTGTTCGCGTTGCGGACCGGTGGTCTGCATGCCTTCTGGTTCCTTTCCTTACTTAGCCCCTGACCTAGCCCTGAGGCGGTTCCCTATTCTATTGTAATGTAGTCGCGTCGCTCAAGCCCGGGCCTGCACGGATCGTGTCCCGGGTCCTCGCGCTGGCGTACGCTCGGCTATTGAGCCAGAAGCGACGATCGGGAGTGAGCTACGCAATGTGCGCGCTTCGTGACATCACGTAATCGGCTAGGTCTGCGATCAAGGCCCCAAGCGCGCTTTCCGGCTCATCGCTTATCTGTTTGGTCGCCGACGTGCGAGCGAGATTAGCTTAAAGAGTATGACGAGGCATTGCTCCGGCAAGGCGGATGTCCCCCCGGCAGCGACGCGTTTGACGATGCGGCTCCCTCCGCTTATGTCATAGTCATGCGGCTGGCTAATTGCAAGGGCCCGAGGGTGTTCCCAAAGGGGCACGGTCTTCCACGCACGGCGCAATCGAGCGTACGCCTCAGTAACAACGTCGCCGATAGCGTGTTAAACTCAAGGTTCCATGAATGATAAATCGCGGGCTTTGCGCTACGAGTTAGGTTCGTTTTGCGACCGCTATAAGGCCATGCTGGCCGACAAAGACACCCTCGACATCCGCTTGGGCTCCGACGAGCCGTACGAAGACGGCTCCATGCCCGTTGGGGGCGCCGAGCGTGCGTACGAAGATGCCTCAGAATCAGCTAGCACGGATCTGCGTCAGCTTATCGTCCAGATCGTTGAAATCGGACAGCGCATTCGCGCAATCGAATCGTTCTAAGACTCACCCTGGCACTGCCCCCCACCACCCCTCGCGCGCGTAACTGCCGACGTCGGCGTGGAGGGCGCGCCCTGCCCTTCGCTCGCGGGGCCTGGGTCGTTACGTCAAGCCTTCCGCGCGCCGCGGCAACCCGTTCCGCTCGGCGCGATGGTGCATCTCCCGCGAGTCACGTCCACCGCTAGCCCCTCCCTCTACCCATGCACGCGCGCGGCCGTCCTGCGGATCAGCGGTGCTCGCAGGACGTGGAACCCGTTCCCCCTGCAACGCTGCGCGCGGCCGGACGAGTCGTTCGCTGGAGGACGGTCCCCCGAAAAAATTCAGGTCCTGCGAATGAAGGTTTGTGGGAAGTTCGCTCGCGAGGCGTTGGCCGATTTTTTTTTGAAACGGTGAAATGTTTCACTGTAAACGTCACAGTTGCAGTAGAATCGTTAGCATGGTTGATCTCTCGCCCTTAGCAACTCGCGTTGGCATTGAGCGCCAGTACTTTGAGAAGCTCGCCTGCTATCGCCGGATGCAGTACGCTGAGCTTGAGGATTTGCGGTCTAAGGCAACTGAGGAGTTGTTTGAGGCGTTGGTCGTTGTTGGTCAGTGGAATCGGGAGCACCCGGACCATCGGATCGGACGTGATGAAGAGGCGGTTCGGGAAGCTTGCGCCGAGCGAGATCAGGTGATCGAGTAACGTCAGAGCCCTTTCAATCGTGGAGCGTGCCGCACGCGGCGCGCTTTTATATGCAAACTGCGGCCGTTTGCCCCAAAAGGGGCCGCCGTAGAGTAGATCCCGACTGTACGGTATGGCGGTCGCGTACCGGGTGCGCTACCGCCTCCCGTTGGGGACCCATGTACGCATCGGGGCATCAAGCGCTCGATTAGCATTCACAGTTGCTCCAAAGCCCGGCAGCAGCCGTTCTTGGCTCCATCCGAGCGGCTGTTGCTGTTTGTTGTAGATTTTTGGGGCAGGCCGCCCGGGATCGAACATAATGTGCTATCATATGGATGGATATACACGGGGCAAAACTCGTAGGCTCGCTTCGATGCGAGCGGCCCTGAACGGGGGTTAACGCTCCTTCCAGGGTCTCCCAAATAAAAAGCCACGTCTAAGTACGCGGCTTTTTTTGATTTCACGCATGTCGCGCTCTGCCGCGGATTACCTTGCCGGGCCGTTTCGCTCGTCGCAGTCCCGGCAGAGTTGGTAGCCGCTCGTGCCGGACCTGTCCTCACCGGCCCCCGTTATACCGCAGCCCGACGGGCACGAGCTGTTGTTGTGGTAGACGCGATTGTCCACCGGCTTGTCGATCTCATTAACTGCGTAGAAATCCGCCGTACGTGGAATGGAGCATCCCTCCGTAGGTTAAGTTGCGCGCGTAAGAGTGAGCGTTATTGATCGGGAGCCCCTCCCTGGCGACCTCTTGTCGCCTTCACGGCCATAGGCGCAGGGCATTCGCAATGATCTTCGCAACGGCCGCATATGTAATCCCCTTCCTTATCTCCGCTGCACCCGCAGCCCCAAAAGCCATCGCCCATACGGTGATTATACACCCCGGCTTTTTGGGCAGATCGCGGGCTTCATGGGCACACGGTCTTAAAAGCCAAAGCCGCACGCGACCACCGCCCTTCGCGGCACTACTCGGGACGCTTCTCGTCGACGTATCGGAGTGAGTGCCCCCCGATATTTTAGCGGCCGGGCTTCACTATGGTATTCCTTTGCATCGTCACCGCCCCCACTCGGGCAAGCGCCCTGCCGGTCATGACGGTGCCGGTCGCCATACTTATCGATTGGTGGACGAGCAGATTGCCATAAAAGGAACAGCCCGTTCCGAAAGTCGCCGAGCTGCCAACCGCCCAAAACACATTGCGTGCGCTCGCGCCGTTGCTCAAGATAACGCTGCGACCTGTTGTCATGGTAAACTTGGACGCTATCTGGAACAGGAATACCGCGCCAGAGTGCCCACGGGCGTCGAGCGTCAGATCGCCCGATGATATGGAAAGCGAAGACGTCGACTTGTAGAGGCCGGGGTAAAGCGTCTGGCCGCCGATATTGCCGGCGACCTTGATAGGGTTGTGACTCCGGCCCATGGCGTCGTTGTATGCCGTCGTCAAATCCAGCTTGGCTTGCCGCGCGACGCTATCTGCGATGTATACGCGTCCGTGAATCACTCCGGGCGGGAACCCGGTTATTGCACTCCCGGGAGAGAGTCCCACATTACCGGCGACCTTGGTAGGCCCGGTGTTCGTCACGGTAGAGCCCGCGAGGATCGCGAAGGGAGCTGCACTCCGGAGATCGACGAATGCGGTTGCCGCCCGGATTGGAGAGGCTGAGCGACTCAAAGACCTAGAACTGCCAAATGCTGGCCCGGGCATCGCCGGGGTCGAGGTGCCTGAACTGCACGCGGGCACCAAAGCAGTCAGGAGCCCGGCCAGAAGCATCGGCTTCAGTTGTTGTTTTTCCATTAAAGCACTCCAATAGTTTCCGCGCCCTAGGTTATACCACAGGCAGGCGCTAGTCAACCGAGGATTGCCGGTACGGTTTTCGCACTCAACTTCTCGTCAGGTCAAGAAAGCGTCCTATAATAGTACGGGCGCCAACGCAGCGCGGCGAAGGGATCATCTGCCTTGATGCGTACCGATGTCTTCCGGCGCAAAGGAGCGATCTAAGAAATGGCAACGGCAAGTATTACGGTCGGCGCGAACACCGGAGGAGGTGTCCGTGAGTACGTCGCGGCCGCGCTCGACGTTCTCGATCAGCTGGGGATTCGCTACGAGCTCACGGCGATGGCGACGAACGTAGAAGGTGACGTCCAAACCATTTGCGACGCACTCGCCGCGATCCATAAACGTTGTCATGAGCTCGGGGCACCGCGGGTGGAGAGCTTACTGAAGATCGACGATCGCATCGACGTCGTGCAAACGCTCGAATCGAAGGTGAGCCACGTGATCGAAGCCCGAAAGACGCCCTGAGCAAACGA
>Ga0182015_10006076_pt1 | contig 12247 bp, 10 predicted proteins | sample 712P3MmetaG_FD_120478 | JGI IMG/M metagenome (GOLD analysis project Ga0182015, IMG submission 120478) | Permafrost microbial communities from Stordalen Mire, Sweden - 712P3M metaG | ecosystem: Environmental > Terrestrial > Soil > Wetlands > Permafrost | place: Sweden: Stordalen | collected...
CATCCAGGGCCTGAAAAGGCTGCGCGACGCCGGCCATTTGAAAGATGGCATGCTGCCCAAGGCCACCGCCATCGAAAATGCCATCCGCGGCGGAGTGCGGCGAGTGCACGTGATCACCTACAAGAGTTCGGACAGCTTGCTGGCGGAGGTATTCACCAACGAAGGGACCGGCACCTTGGTGGTGGCTGACCTGAAAGCCTTGAGCCCTGCCGAGCAGCAGAGCGCGGCCAAGGCGTGAACACCACACTCTTCCCGAACACCAGAACCCAGGCGGGGGCCTTTACATGAGCCGGCTCTGGGACAAGGGAACGCAGCTCGATTCGCGAGTTCTTGCCTATACGGCCGGTGACGATCACACCTTGGACGACAGGCTGGTCGAATACGATGTTCGGGCATCGATCGCACATGCGGAAATGCTCGGCGAACGCGGACTGTTGTCGGGCGCTGATCTCACGGCCATCCGCGATGCGCTCCGGGCGATCGGCGAGGACCACGCGGCCGGCAAATGGCGCGTCACGCTCGAGCTGGAGGACTGCCAAACCGCCATCGAGAATCAGCTGACCGCACGCGTCGGCGCCACGGGCGGACGTCTGCACGCCGGTCGTTCACGCAACGACCAGGTGCTGGCGGCATTGCGGCTTTATCTGCGGGACGCGGCCCTCGCGCTGCATGCCGGCGCCATCAAGGTGGCCGAGGCGCTCGACGCACTGGCCGCCCGCGACGGATCCATCGAGCTGCCGGGCTACACCCACATGCAGCAGGCGATGCCGAGCAGCGTCGCGCTGTGGGCACTCGGCTTTGCATCGGAGATTCGGGACGACGCGGAGGGCCTGCACCACGCGCAGCGCCGGATCAACAAGAATCCCTTGGGATCCGCGGCGGGCTACGGCACGCCCAACCTCGATGTCGACCGTGAAGCGACGCGCCGGCATTTGAATTTTACGGTAACCCATGAACCGGTGACCGCGGTTCAGCTATCCCGAGGCAAGGCGGAGGCGCAATTGCTCTTCGAGATCACCCTGCTCACCCAGGACATGGGAAGGCTTGCCGCCGACCTGATGCTGTTTTACACACAGGAGTACGGTTTCGTCAGTTTGCCGGATGAATTCACCACGGGATCCTCGATCATGCCGCAGAAGCGCAATCCCGACGTGTTCGAGCTGATGCGCGGCCGCAGCGCCGTGGCGCAGGCGGCCCTGAACGAAGTGCTCAGCATCACGCAGAAGCTCGCGTCCGGCTATCACCGGGATTTGCAGCTCATCAAACCGCCGCTGTTCCGCGGCATCGACTCCTGTCTGCAGACGCTGGACATTCTTCCGAGCGCCCTCGGCGGAGTCCGATTCAATCCGGACCGCATTCGGCTGGATCCCGGCATCCATGCCGCCGGCGCCGCGAACGCCTTGGTGACCAAGGAAAACGTGCCGTTTCGAGAAGCGTACCGTCGGGTGGCGGCAAAGCTCAAGAAACCCAAATGAGCATCTGGCGCTAGCATTTTCAACATCGACTGGCGTATCGTGCGCGCCATGAAACAAACTACTTGCGCTTATTTCCGGGCCTCAAGCATCTATGCCTTGATGGCGATCGCGCCGCTTGCCGTCGCACAAACCCCGCCCGCTGCGCCGACCGCGAAGGCCGCACCGGCGGCGCCTACCGCACCGGCGGCGCCTGGGGCGCCCGGAGCGCCGGCCGCACCGGCGCCGGCTGTACCCGCCGATACGTCGCCCGAGCACACCAGCTATTTGTTCGGACTCACCTTCGGAGAACAGCTGCACTCCGTGGGCATCTCCCCAACGCAAATCGACCAGAGCGCGATCGCTCGCGGCATCAAGGACGGATTGGACGGCAAGAAGTCGGCACGCACCGATCAGCAGCAGATCCAGGGGTTCGTGCGCTCCGTGATGGCGGAGGCTTTGGTGCACAACAAGCAGGCGGCAAAGGATTTTCTGGAGAAAAACGGCCACGATAAAAACGTGAAGAGCACGGCCGACGGCCTGCAATACAAGGTCCTCGCCGCCGGAAATGCCAAGGCGGCGGCGGTTCAGCCCACCGATGAGGTCACCGTGCAGTACCGGGGGACCCTGATCGACGGCAATGAGTTCGACAGTTCCTACACGCGCGGCGTTCCGGCGACCTTCAAGGTCAACGGCGTAATCAAGGGCTGGCAGGAGGCGTTGGTGCTCATGAAGCCAGGTGCGAAGTGGCAGCTGTTCGTGCCGCCCGAACTCGCCTACGACAGCAATCCCCGTCCGGGCATCCCGGCCGGCTCCTTGTTGATCTTCGAAGTGGAACTGGTGAGCGTGAAACCAAGCGAGTCGCCTCCCGCGGCGGGGTCGCCCCCGGGAACACCGCCCATGGGCAGGGCGCCACAGGTCCCGAAACCCGCCGGTGCTGCGCCGGCTAATGCCGCCCCGGCGACGCCCGCGCAGCAATAGCTGTCCCTTCGGGCGCCACAGTATTCGCCTGGCCAGGCCGCCGCGTTGGAACATGGCGGGCCAAACCAGCGGCTGCCTAGCGAGTCAAATCCAGCGAGTTGGTCAAATCCCCCATGGGGAATTCGGCGTGCTCCGCAAGCGCACGGTCGCGCATGACGACCCCGGGAAGCGCGTCGAGATCGAATCGGCGCGTGATCAACCGCAAAATCGAGGCCGTATCGTACTGGGTGTGATCGACCGTGCCCATCTTGGCGAACGGCGATATGACGATCGCCGGTATGCGCGCTCCGGGTCCGAGTAGATCTCCCTTGGGAGGCGCGACGTGGTCCCAAGAGCCGCCGAACTCATCGTAGGTGATCACGATCACCATGTTGTTCCACTGTGGTCCGGCCTTCAGTTTCGCCACGAGATCGGCGATGTGCTGGTCGCCCTCGGCGAGCGACGCGTAGCCCGGGTGCTGATTGAAGTTGCCCTGAGGTTTGTAGAACACCACCTGCGGCAAGCGACCCGCCGCCGCATCGGCAACCAGGTCGTCGTAATCCTTGAGGTGCGCCGCGCGCTCATCGGCATGGCTCTGCGGATCGAATCGAGCGTAGTAATTGAAGGGCTGGTGATGCGGCTGAAAGTCTGGATTGCCGCCGGGCGTTTCCGGCGCATAGATCACCCGCCGCTTCTTGGGTGCGGGCTGTGCGCCATCGGCAATTGCCAGATTCCACGCCCCTGAATACCACGTCCAAGTGACTTGCTTGGCGGTCAACCGATCGCCGATTGTCGGTCCGCCCTGCGGCGGCAGGGTCGTCGAGTGGATGGGGTCGGCGTACCTGCCGGGAACATCGGTGCGCGCCGGCGCATTTCCGCTCGGCTGATACGGCGGCTGCATGGTGTTCACCGCGTAGAACTTGCCATCCCCAAAATAATTGGCGGGCGCTATGTTGCCGCTTTTGACGAACTTCGGCGGCCCGTCGAGTGCCGACGCCGGCGAACCCTTGGCGACCATCAGGCGTGGGGTCGTGTGGCCATCGCCGCCGGTCTCGAGCACCGCAATGACCGGCCTGGCCGGAGCGGTATCGGCGTTCGGGTATTCCGGCGCGCAGGCGCATATCAAGTACTGATGGTTGAGGAAGGATCCCCCGAACGCGCCCTGAAAAAAGCGATCGGCAAGCACGTATTGGCGCGCCAACGAATAAAGAGCCGAATGGCTGTAATCATAATGGCCCATGGTCAGGCCGCCGGCGTCCGACCAGGCGGCATAGCCGTCATTGCGGCCGCCGTTGATCTGCATTTGGTGCTCGAAAAAGCGATGGTACAAGTCGCGGGTCACGCTCGACGTGGAAAGCGTGGCTTTCGATTGCGCGGTGAACGCGGTCTCGATCGAAAACGGTGCGTTCGGCAGGCCCGCGCTCTCGGCTTGGGTGACGACCGGTTTGTATCCGGGAGCCGTCACGCCGCCCCAGGTCTGCGGCAGCTTAGGGAGCGGGGAACCGTCGCGATCCCGCTGCGGCAAATATGCCGGCAGCGGGCGGCCCTCGGCATCAACCACGTCGGACAACCCGTGCGCGCCGGGGAAATTGCCGTAGAGACTGTCGAAAGAGCGGTTCTCGGCGTAGATGACGACGATGGTTTTGACCTTGTCCCGCAGCGCCCGCGTGGGCACGTCCACTGCGCCGCCGTGCGGCTTGACGATGGACTGGGTGAGCGAGCAGGCACAAAGCAGCGCCCCCACGGCCAGACCCACCGCAATACATCCTCGCCAACGTGACTGTTGCGACATGCCGATCAGTATAAGTCGTACGGCGCCGTCAATGGGCAGCGCTCCGCGGAAGGGTCGCGCCTCAAGCTATACTGTCAACCATGCGAACCCGCCATGTGCTCGTCATTTTCGGTCTGGCGGCAACCATTCTGGCGTGTGGACAGAAGGGGCCCTTGGTGCTGCCCGATGCCCAGCATCCGCACAAGAAGATCGGCATCGGAAAGCCGCCTGTACCCCCGGCGCCCGCACCTGCTTCGCCGGCGCCGGCAATCGCGCCTTCAGGTGCCGCGACCGCGCCGAATGCCACGCCTGACGATGCGACGCCGCCGCCCACGGGACCGCGGTCCCCGGGCTGATCGAATGGCAACCGGTAAATTGCTTCTGGTCGACGGCTCTTCCTATTTGTACCGGGCATTCCACGCCCTGCCGCCGCTGACCAATGCGCAAGGCGAACCGACCGGCGCCGTGCTCGGCGTAATCAACATGTTGAACAAGCTCGTGAAGGAAGAATCGCCGGCGCGCGTCGCGGTCGTCTTCGACGCGCCCGGCAGAACGTTCAGAGATGACCTGTTCGACCAATACAAGGCACATCGCCCGCCCATGCCCGATGATCTGCGGGCACAAATCAAGCCGCTATTGGACGCCGTGGAGGCCATGGGTCTACCGTTGTTGCGCATTACCGGAGTCGAAGCCGACGACGTGATCGGCACGCTGGCCAGGCAAGCCTCAGAGGCCGGTTACGACGTGTTGATCTCGACCGGGGACAAGGACATGGCCCAACTCGTCGGTCCCCGTATCGGCCTGATCAACACCATGAGCAACACGCGTCTCGATCGCGAAGGGGTAAAGGCGAAGTTCGACGTTTTCCCGGAACAGATCGTCGATTATCTCGCGCTGGTCGGCGACAGTTCGGACAACATTCCGGGGGTCAATGGCGTCGGGCCAAAGACGGCCGCCAAATGGCTCAACCAGTATCTGACCCTGGATTCGCTGATCGCCGGCGCGGCATCGATCGCCGGCAAAGTCGGCGACAATCTGCGCGGCGAACTACCCGCGCTGGAGCTGTCGCGAAAACTCGCGACCATAGACACCGCCGTGCCGCTCGCGGTCGATGTCGACGGCTTGGCCCCGCTGCCGCCGGACCTGCCGCGACTGCGCGACCTCTACACACGCATGGACCTGCGGCAGCTGTTGCGCTCCCTCGACGCGGCCTCGCCCGATGCCGCCGTGCCGGCCCCCTTGCCGGCGTCGGGCGGCCTCGAGGGAACGATGGCAGTGGGTTCCGCGGTGGGGGCGCAGGCCGCTCCTGCGAGGCGCCGCGAATACCATGCAGTGACGTCGCAGGAAGAGTTCGCGGCATGGCTCGCGAAGCTCTCGGCCGCGCCTCTCGTGTCGTTCGATACGGAGACCGACAGTCTGGACTATCTGCGGGCGCACATCGTGGGTTTGTCGTTCGCCGTATCGGCCGGGGAAGCGGTTTACGTGCCGCTCTCGCACGACTACCCGGACGCTCCGGCGCAGCTCGGGCGCGATCGGGTATTGGCCGCGTTGAAGCCGCTGCTGGAGGATGAGACCAAGCCGAAGTTGGGCCATCATCTGAAGTACGACTGCCACATTCTCGCGAATTACGGCATAGCGCTCAAGGGCCAGCGATACGACTCCATGCTCGAGTCGTACGTGCTCAACAGCGTCTTCGTCGCGAAGCATGACATGGACTCCACGGTCGAAAAATATCTTGGCATCAAAACCATTCATTACGAGGATGTCTGCGGCAAGGGAGCGAAGCAAATCACCTTCAATCAGGTGGACGTCGCGCGCGCCGCCGAGTATGCGGCCGAGGACGCGGATGTCACTCTGCAGCTGCACCTGGCGCTGTGGCCGCAGCTGGAGGCGATCCCAGCGCTGAAAAACCTCTACGAAACGATCGAACAACCCTTGGTTCCCGTGCTGTTTCGCATGGAGCGCACGGGCGTGCTGGTCGATCGCGAGCTTCTCAAGAAGCAGAGCGCGGAGCTCGCGGCGCGCATGTTGGAGCTGCAATCGCAGGCCCACGTCGAAGCCGGCGGCGTCTTCAACGTGGATTCACCCAAGCAGTTGCAGGAGATCCTGTTCGGCAAGTTGGGCATCCCCGTCGTTCGCAAGACCCCGACCGGCCAGCCGTCGACCGCGGAGGACGTGCTCGAGGAACTGGCGGCATCGTATCCGCTGCCGAAATTGATCCTCGAGTATCGCGGCGTCGCAAAACTCAAGTCGACCTATACCGACAAGCTGCCGGAGCAGATCAACCCGCAAACCGGGCGCATCCACACCTCGTACCACCAGGCAATCGCCGCAACCGGACGGTTGTCGTCATCGGACCCGAATCTTCAGAACATACCGGTTCGAACTCCGGAAGGACGCAGGATTCGGCAGGCCTTTATCGCACCGCCCGGGTCTACATTGGTGGCCGCCGACTATTCCCAAATCGAGCTGCGCATCATGGCGCATCTATCGGGCGACGCAAGTTTGCGAACGGCCTTCGCGGAGGATCGCGACGTGCATCAGGCAACCGCCGCCGAAGTACTCGGCATACCGCTCGAGACGGTGACCGCGGATCAACGGCGTTCGGCCAAGGCGGTCAATTTTGGTCTGATCTACGGCATGTCGGCATTCGGCCTGGCGCGTCAGCTCGGCATCGGCAGGTCCGAGGCCCAGAAATACGTCGACCTTTACTTCGAGCGTTATCCCGGCGTGAAGCGGTATATGGATGAGACCAGGCAAAGGGCTCGCGACGCTGGGTTCGTCGAGACGATTTTCGGGCGCCGCCTGTACCTGCCCGAGATCAATTCGAGAAATCAGGCGCTGCGCCAATATGCCGAGCGCAGCGCCATCAACGCGCCCATGCAAGGCACGGCGGCCGACATCATCAAACGGGCCATGATCGAGGTTGACGCGTGGCTCGAAGCTTCAAGGACGCCGGCGCGGCTCATCATGCAGGTGCACGATGAGCTGGTGCTGGAAGTGGCCGATGAGGCCGTGACCGCCACCGTCGAGCGAGTCCGGCAGCACATGATGCGCGCCGCGGAACTCAGCGTGCCCCTGAAAGTCGATGTAGGAATGGGCCGTAATTGGGATGAAGCGCATTAGTGTGGGCTCGATGCAAAGAATTGGCAGGGAACGTCAAGATCAGCCTGCGTTGTCGCGCGTTTCCGCCTAATTGGCGCCCGTTTGGGCGACTTGGACGCCGGCGAAAAAATGCCTGCCATTTCCCTGGAACTTTCGCACACAGGCCCCATCTAATCCCATGAGCGTCAATGACGCTCCCCGCTCTTCTCCCTGAGCGGGCGAGACCCGGTTTGTCATCCCCATGCCGGGTTGGTCTAGCCTCGGTGGCTGTGTCAAAACAACCACCGGGGCCCTTTTTTAAGCATCGGCGAGCCATCGCTCCATCACGCTCCGAGCCTCCTCGAACCCTTTTTTTGCGTGTGCCGAGAACAATTGAGCCGTGACGGCGGTATCCGCGCACGCGGTTTTGGTTTCCTGCAACACACGCTCCGAATCGCGACGATTCAATTTGTCCGATTTGGTCAGCAACACGTGCGCTTGGCCGTCGCGGGCGAGCATCCATTCGAGCATGGCAACGTCCTCGGTCCCGAGGCCACGGCGACTATCGACCATCAGCATCAGACCCACCAGCGACCCGCGCACGTTGAAATAATGTTCCATGAGCCGCAGCCACTTGACGCGCACCCGCTCGGGAACCTTTGCGAAGCCGTATCCCGGGAGGTCGACCAACCGACAGTCGGGCGCCAGCTCGAAGAAATTGATGAGCTGCGTGCGGCCGGGCGTGCGGCTCACACGCGCAAGGCCGGACCTGTGCGTGATCGCGTTGATCGCGGTGGACTTGCCCGAGTTGGACCGGCCGGCAAATGCGATCTCACGGCCGATGTCCGGCGCGAGCTGATGCGCCTCTGCAGCGCTCGTCAGGAATTTGACGTTGGGATAAGTCGACATGGACGCGGCTGCAGGGGCAAATTATTGACTCTAGTGTACAATTTAAAGCCCCGAACGAATCACCAAAAACGGGTTAGAGGCGATCATGAAGCGGCTTTGTCCACTGGTGCTTTGCCTTTCCGGCATTGTTGCCGCAAATGTCGTCCTGGCGGAGGGTAACGCCGAGACGGGCGCAACCAAGGCCGCCGTTTGCCAGGCCTGCCACGGCGCCAACGGCAACAGCGTCAACCCCCAATGGCCAAGCCTCGCGGGACTGGGCGCCGGATACATCGTGGAACAGCTGCAGAATTTCAAGAATGGTAAGCGCAGCAATCCCATCATGACGGCGAATGTGCTGACATTGAGCCCCGAAGACATGGCCGATCTGGGCGCCTACTTCGCCAGCCGGGTGAACACCGGCCTGCCGGAAGATCCGTCTCACGGGAAGGCGGGCGAGAAGTTGTATCGCGCGGGCGATAAGCCCCGCGGCATTCCGGCGTGCACGGCGTGCCATGGGCCCTCCGGCTACGGCATCGAGACCGCAAAATTTCCGGCGCTGCGGGGACAGCATGCCGAGTATGTGGTCAAACAGCTGACTGATTACGCCTCCGGGGCGCGAGCCACCGGACCGAACGGCATGATGCAGACCATTGCCAAGCGCTTGTCGCCGGACGACATGCGCGATCTGTCCTCCTACTTGCAGGGACTTAGATGACAACACGTGCGACAAACCTGGCCTTGTCCTTCAGTCTCTTCCTCGCCCTCGGCGCATGCACAAGGCAGCAAACGACGAACGACCAACCAGCGGCTGCGACAACTCCCGCGACCGCACTGGCTCCCCCGCCGAACCAATCGGCTCCGACGGCCACGCCGGCACAACGCGAAGAGGCGGGACTCGTCCCAGTTCAACCGAGCCAGGTTACCCGGCCCAATGAGGATGGTTCGGAAACGGTGGAGGACACCAGCGGCGACAGCGGCTCGCACAACTCGATCCTGGCCGCCGTCGCGTCAACGATGGCCGCCGGCACGCCGGCCGCAGCCGCCGCGACCAATTTGACGCCGCCCCCCCTATGGCAGGAAGGCGTCAACTACACCCGCCTGGTTCCGGCGCAACCAACGTCGGTACAGCCGGGTCAGGTCGAAGTTCTCGAATTCTTCTGGTATAGCTGCCCGCATTGTTACGCGATCGATCCGGAGGTCGAGTCGTGGAGAAAGACCAAGCCCGCCTATATCACCTTCGCGCGCGTGCCGGTGATGTGGACCGAGGGACACCGGTCCACCGCCCGCCTCTATTACACGTTGGAAAGCTTGGGCAAACTGGATCAACTGCATTCCGAAGTATTCAAGGAAATCCATGTAAACAACGACCCCCTGATCACGAGCGATCCCAATGACAGCGCGGGAGCGGAGCGAGTTCAGGGAGCATTCCTCAAGAAATTGGGGATCCCCGACGATGCGTTCAAGAACACCTATCACTCGTTTGCCGTGGAAACCGACCTCCAGCGGGCGGATCAACTCGGCCTGCGCTATCGCATCGATGGCGTACCGACCTTTGTCATCAACGGCAAGTACGTTGCGGACGTGCGCACCGCCGGCACCCCCGAGCGGTTGATTGCGCTGGTGGGCGATCTTGCCGCGCAAGAACACAAGCACTGATCCCAACCCCCGGACCAGCACGCCAATCGCGGCAATGGTTACACACCAAGGCGGCTGTCATTGCGGACGGATCCGGTTCGAGGTGACGGCGCCCGCGAAGCTTGAGGTCTCGGACTGCAATTGTTCGATATGCGCCAAGTCCGGGTATTTGCATCTGATCGTGACCGCCGACCGATTCGTGCTGATTTCCGGTCGCGACGCCCTGATCACCTATACCTTCAACACCGGCGTCGCGAAGCACCTTTTTTGTTCGCATTGCGGCGTGAAGTCGTTCTACATTCCGCGGTCGCACCCCGATGGTGTGAGTGTAAACGCGCGCTGCATCGACAGCGATACCGTCGAGTCCATGACAATTGCGCCGTTCGACGGCCGACAATGGGAAAGCGCCCGCTCCGGCCTCAGCGGACCGCCCTCCGCCTGAAGTGCTGCGCCGCGAGACATAACACGACTTCTCATGTCGTTATGTCGCGACGCAGTGGCGCCGGCCGCCGACTCAGTGCAAATTTGTGACGCAGACCGCGCACCCCGGGCTCAATTTTCGAGGATGCTGGACGCGTGGTCGAGATCACCATGCAACATTCCTCAAGCCTGTCGAACAGCTGCACATCCCCGGATGCCGGAAAACCCGGGAGCGCGACGCGCAAGCTCGCAGCGTGCGGCACGATCCTCCTGGGCCCGCTGTTGTGCACGCTGATGCACGTCACCGGAGCGCTCGCCGGCGACCAAGCTCCACTGCCCGGCGCCGCTGCGAAATCGGCCTTTGATGATTTCCGTCAGGCCGCGCCACTGTCACCAATGATCTTCCAGATCCCGGCGCCCTATCAGGCGACGAATCCATCCGACGCAAAGACATTCTCGAGCCAGGAGTTTCGCCCGCGCGCGCATTCGAACCTCGGCCCGGATGCCGGGGTCTTCGAGGGGACCGATGATTCGATGATGAACCGAACCACGGTGTGGGAGCGATTGTCCGAGACCCGTTCGCTCAACCGGGTTCGAGTGGTCACGCTGTTGGAATCCGGGGGAAGCAGCTTATCGCTTCAAGCGGGCAGAAAAGGCGATCCCTCGTTGCAATGGACCAGCAGGTTCCTGAATCACGGAGATGCGCCGCGGGGTCTGCTCGATGAATTGTTCTCCACCTCCTTTGGCACCTCGACCCGGGGCCTGCACCTTGGGCCGCATCCTTCCTACGCGGACTCCAGCATAAAGACGACGAAGCCCTTCGATGCGGCGGCCGGCGGCATTTCGAAATAGCTGAAGCGGGAATGCGCCGTTACCCAGGTGTCCGGTTTGGACCCATGTCTCCGGAAGAAAATGGGTACCATCTGCCCGCTTAGGACCCTCGGGATTTTGGCGCGCCCGACTGGATTCGAACCAGTGACCTTCGGCTTCGGAGGCCGACACTCTATCCAGCTGAGCTACGGGCGCGTGTTACGGGGACGCGATACTACCACGCGCGTCCGGCCCGGTTGAATACAGAATTATTTGCGTGCAGCGAAACAGCGCAAGTGTCTTATGCGTTTCCCTGTGCGCGACCACGGCATCCCAAACCTGCGTCGTCCTGCCGCGATGCGCCGCTGTTGCCACGGCCGTGATCGTACCTTCGCGAGCCGTGGCGAGGTGATTGGACTTGAGCTCGATGGTCGTGAATCCCGTCGCGCCCGGGGGCAGATTGGCAAAGCACCCATACCCGCACGCCGTGTCGGCGAGGGTGATGATGGTGCCGGCGTGCAGAAATCCATTGGGCGCCATGAGTTCATCCCTGATGCGCAATTCCGCACGGACCTCCGCGCCGTCCAGATAGGTGAATACGATACCGAGGAATCCGGGAAGCTTTCCGACGCCACGCTCGTTGAGCGATTCCAGATCGATCATGCATGACTCCCCTCGACCGCGCCGTTTGGCGAATCGCCGGATGCTTCGGTCATGAGCATTCCGGCACACCATCGAAGAAATCGACGACCCCGGTTTCCAACGAGTACTCGGCGCCGACCACCAGCAGGCCGTCTTTGCGGATGAGTTGCTCGACCACTTCCGAACCGTGGCGGAGGTGGTTGACGGACGCGCGGATATTGGCGCGAACGGATTGATGGATCAACTCGTCCATGTTGTGCATCAGATCGGCCGCCAACACGTCTTCAACGGCCGGGCGTATCAGGTCGACGATGGAGCGAAGGTTCTGCGACTGGTTTTCCCTCGGGCGCTGCAGCTGTTCCAGGGTCGTGCTGATGGCGCTGCAATTCGAATGTCCCAGGACGACGACCAGGCGGGTGCCGAATTTCTCGGCGGCGAATTCCACGCTGCCCACCTGTGACGGAGCGACGATGTTGCCGGCCACCCGGATGACGAACAGGTCGCCCAATCCCTGGTCGAAAACGATCTCCACGGGCACCCGCGAATCCGAACATCCCAGAATGACGGCAAACGGTTCCTGACCCGC
>Ga0182015_10006079_pt1 | contig 12243 bp, 13 predicted proteins | sample 712P3MmetaG_FD_120478 | JGI IMG/M metagenome (GOLD analysis project Ga0182015, IMG submission 120478) | Permafrost microbial communities from Stordalen Mire, Sweden - 712P3M metaG | ecosystem: Environmental > Terrestrial > Soil > Wetlands > Permafrost | place: Sweden: Stordalen | collected...
AAGTGACCAGTGTTATGGGTGGTCACATGGCGTTCTTCCGGAAGATCAGGATATGTTGGCGCGGCAGGTTCTCCAAGGTCTTCTCCAGCCGGAAGCCTTCCGGCTCGATCTCGGCTTTCACTTCCGCTACGGTCATCTTGTGCGCGGGCAGGATGGGCACTTGCGGATCTTCCTTGCGATATTCGAGCAGCACCATGCGGCCTTCGGGAGTGAGCGACGCGCGGATTTTACGCAGCATCTTTTGCGGCTGGGAGAATTCGTGGTAGACGTCCACCAGCAGCGCCAGATCGATGCGCCCGGCGGGCAGTCGCGGATCGTCTTCGGCGCCCAGCACGGCTTCGTAGTTCGCCAGCTTGCGCTCGGCCATGTTCTGGCGCAACCGGTCAAGCATGCCTTGTTGAATATCGACCGCGTAGACTTTGCCCTGGGGTCCGATGCGGGCGGCCAAGCGCCAAGTGAAGTAGCCAACGCCCGCGCCGATGTCGGCAACCGTAGCGCCTTTGGCAATGCCGATGGCGGCGTTGATCGCATCCAGGGCTGCGTCGGGGGCCTCCTCGGCCTCGCGCTCGGGGCGCACCAGCCAGGGCGCGCCACCCATGCCCATGACGGGAGCGGTCTGGCGGCCGGTGACGGGATGCCCGTCCTGACAGCAGGCCAGCGTTTGGAGGGCTAGGAGGCAGGCTAACAGCGTGCGGGACATTGTTTACAGGATAGCGCCAGCTTGCAAGCAGCGCGACCAGGGGGTCGCGCGCGGACGAGGGCGTCCGCCCCACTATTTCTTGAGCGTGCGAATGTAGGCCACCAAATCGGCCGACTGCGCGTCGGTAACCGCTACCGGTTTCATCTTGCCGTTGCCCGCGGTGATGTCTTTCTTCAGGTCCGCATCCGCCTTGGCCTGCACATCGGCGGACCCCAGCGGGCGCATCTTCATGGCCGGCATGCCGGAACCGTCGGCTTTATGGCATCCTTTGCACTTGGCGTCGTAGAGCGCCTTGCCTTCGGCTGCCGCTGCAAAGGCTTGGACCGCGCCTAATGCCAGAAAAACAGCACAAACGGGTAAGAATCTCATTTACTGCCTCCTAGGGGTATTTTAGCGTAGATCCACGGCGGGGCCGGACCAGAAACGCACCGGGCGAACCGGTGCATTGTGAGGAACGCCACACGAAGTCGCCTATTGGGGCGTAGAATCACGAAATGGGCTTTCTCCATCAATATTCGATTCACCTGGTTTCTAGCGCGATTGCGTTGAGTTTGGGTGCGGCATGGGCGGCGAAGCCCGCCTGGCCGATGTTTCGGGGGCCGGACGCGAATCCGATAGCACAGAAGGGAAGGCTGCCGGAAGAGTGGTCGAAGACTCAGAACGTGGAATGGGCGGCGGAGATCCCAGGGCGAGGGTGGTCATCGCCGATTGTTTGCGGGCGTAGGGTGTTTCTCACCACGGTCGCGACGGAGGGGAAGTCGAAGCCGCCGCAGATTGGGACCGAGTACAGCAACGAATATGTAGCGGAGATGATGAAGCAAGGGCTAAGCGAGCGGGAAGTGTTGGAGCGGGTGACGGCTCGGGACATCGAATTACCTAAGGAGGTGATGCTGCACTACTACCTGTACTGTCTGGACATTCGGACGGGCGAAGTGCTTTGGAAGCGGGAGTTCCATTCAGGGCAGCCACCGGGAGGACGTCATCGCAAGAACAGCTTTGCTTCGGAGACTCCGGTGACCGATGGGAAGCTGGTCTATGTTTATGCCGCGAACCTGGGCCTCTATGCCTATGACATGAAGGGGGGGCAAGTTTGGCACACGCCGCTGGACGCGTATCCGATTTACCTGGACTTCGGGACGGGTGGATCGCCGGCGCTTTGGGGAGACATGCTGCTGATTGTCAACGACAACGAGAAGCAGCAGTTCATCGCGGCATTCCGAACGGACACGGGTAAGCTGGTTTGGCGGACAAACCGAGACCTGGCTCCGAAAGGCGATGTGCCGCCGCGACGATCGGGGTGGGTCACACCATTTGTCTGGAAGAACCCACAACGGACGGAAGTTGTAACCGTCGGACCTGGAGTGGCAGTGAGCTACGACGCAGGAGGCAAAGAGCTGTGGCGGCTGTCCGGCATGTCGGGGACACCGATTCCCAGTCCGTTCGCTTACGAGGGTTTGTTATACGTGAACGGCGGGAGGGGGGCGCCGCTGTTTGCGATCAGGCCCGGAGCCACGGGGGATTTGATGCCGGGAAAGGATGGAAAACAGGGTGACTTTGTGGCGTGGTCGGAGCCACGCGGGGGCACTTACTTGCCGACGGAGGTGGCATACGATGGGGCGCTGTATGTGCTGTCGGAAACCGGGATCTTGAGCCGCTTTGACGCGAAAACCGGGAAGCTGGCCTACCGTTCGAGGATCGACGCGGGTGGGGCATTCACCTCGTCGCCGTGGGCTTATAACGGGAAAGTGTTCTGTCTCAGCGAGGAGGGCAAGACGTTTGTGATTGCCGCGGGCGAAAAGTTCGAGCTGCTGCATGTTAATTTGCTGGACGAGATGGCGCAGGCTACTCCGGCGATCGTCGGGGATCGCCTGCTGCTGCGGACGGAGAGCCGGTTGTATTCAATTCGGAACAAGAATTAATAACGGATGGCAGGCGTTGACACTCTCCGACAGCGGCAGTCTGAATCCCCATGGGGTACACCGCGGCTAGGTGGCTTGAAACGTGCCATCTTAGTGGGCATGACAAGAGATTGGGAAGGCCAGTTGGAACGCCATCTTGAGCAATGGACGGCGGCGGGCCTGCTGGACGCGGATAGCGCCGGCCGGATCCGCGCGTGGGAGAGCGGGCGGTCGCGCGCGCAGGGTCTGAGTTGGCCCGTACGGATCGCGCTGGCATTTGGAGCGATTCTGCTGGGTGCCGGCGTACTGCTTTTCGTGAGCGCGCACTGGGACGAGCTATCGCCGGCGGGCCGCTTGTCGCTGCTGGTATCCACCGTGGCGGTCTTGCACGGCGCGGGCGCGGCGGTGGCGCGCCGCTTCGAAGGGCTTTCGGTGGCGCTGCACACGGTGGGAAGCGTGACGCTGGGCGCGGCCATCGCACTGGCGGGACAAGTGTTCAACTTGAACGAACACTGGCCCGCGGCAGTGCTGCTGTGGGCCATCGGCTGCGGGCTGGCGTGGCTGCTGCTGCGGCACTGGACGCAGGGGGCGCTGTGCGCCGTATTGTTCCCCTGGTGGCTGGCGGCCGAGTGGGACGCCCGCGTGCCGCTGCCGCGTTCGCCCTCGATGCTGCCCATATGGGCGGGCATCTGCGCGCTGAGCTTCGCATACCTGAGCGCGCGCCGTTCGCCTGCGGATGGACCGTTGCGCAAGGCCCTGACGTGGCTGGGCGGGATGGCATTGCTGCCGGCGGCGGCGGTAGTGGCATCGTACGGGGAGTGGGAGCGCCGGGACGCGACATGGGGATCGAAAGCCTATTGGATGGCGTGCGCGGTGGCGCTGCTCGCGCCGTTGCTGGCCGCGCTGGCACTGGATGCGCGGCGGGCCGCGTGGAGCGGAGTTGCGATTGCCTGGACCCTGGCGCTGGCGGTGACCGGCAGTACACCGCGCGCGTCCATTGCGATGTATTGCTGGTGCGCGATCGGGGCGGCGGGCCTGGCGGCGTGGGGCATCCGCGATGCGCGCGCCGAGCGGGTGAACCTGGGCGTGGCCGGCCTGGCGATTACGGTGATGGCTTTCTATTTCTCGAACGTTATGGACAAGCTGGGCCGTTCGGCGAGCCTGATGGGGATCGGCCTTCTGTTTCTGGGCGGCGGCTGGGCGTTGGAACGGACGCGCCGCCGGCTGTTGGCGCATATGTCGAAGGAGGTTTCGTGAAGCCTTTGTATCGCGGCATCGCGGTGGCTGTTTTGCAGTGTCTGATCGTGCTGAGCGTGGCGGGCAAGTACTCGTTAGATCGTGAGCGGCTGCCGCGCGCTTGGGCGAAGGCAGTGCCGTCCGATCCGAATCTGTTCGTGCGCGGACGCCATGTGAGCCTGCGCTTGCAGGTGCAGGCGGCGCCGGACACGACGGCGTGGAACGGAGTGGGCGCCTGGACGCCCGCCCTACTATCTGCCGTGGGCGGCCGGCTGTTGGCTACGCCGGATCCCTCCGGCAGCGTACACATCGCGGAGCAAGCCGTCCGCACGGCGGCGGGCGCAAGCGTCACCGATTGGGTTCTCAACGAGCAGGTGGCGTTCTTCATTCCCGAGAATGTTCCCGACCCTTCGCGGCGCGCGCCGGGCGAGGAGCTTTGGGTGGAGGTGAGCGTGCCTGCAAAAGGAGCGCCGCGGCCGATTCGGCTGGGGGTGAAGAAGAATGGGGTCTTGACGCCGCTGGAGCTGGGGCAGCGGCGAAGAGCGGGTCTGGAGACCCGCCGCAGGCGTGGACGCCCGCCCCACGTCAGACGGGTGGAGGAACGGCCTTCAAGCGATAGCGGTTGCCGCGCCACTCGATGCGGTTGCCGAATGCCGAAGCGAGCAGCACGATCAGCCAGATCCAGGTAGCCAGCGGCACCCACAACGTATGCACCCAGGCGTGCCGGTCGAACCAGGCCTTGTAATCGGGTAGCTCGGCCTTGGCCAGCGTGGCACGATTAACGCCCTTCAACATGCCCGGCGAAAGCTGCGCCAGCAGCGCCCACTCGGCGCCGCGGCTGCCGTGAATCGAAGCCACAATGGCAGCCGCCATACCGCCGCAATAGAAGATGTGCGCCGCGAGCGCGGTCCACCAGAGGCGCGGGCGATAGACGCGCGTGATCGTGAGTTGGCGGCGCGCCCAGGCCAGAAATTCACGGCCGCCGGTACGGCCCGCGGAGACGGCCAGCGCGCCGGGCGCAAAGACGATCTGCAGGCCGGCGCGGCGCACGGCATCGCTCAGCGCATAGTCGTCGCTAACGGTTTCCCGCCAGAAGTCGGGAACGCGAATTGCATAAAATGTTTCGCGGCGGATGGCCATGGATCCGCCCCAGGCGAAGGCGTTCGAGCCGGGCCCGAAGGTCCCGCCGATCACCGCGTCCCACACGCTGCGCATCAGCGACCAGAAATCGGGCGGCTCGGGCGCGTACCAGCGGTATCCGGTGCTGGCGCCCACCGGCGCGTCCGGCGTTGATGCAGCAAGAGGCGCGGCCAGCGCGCGCAGCCAGGTCCGCGAAACGCGACCATCGGAATCCGCGAATGCCAACAGCGCCGAGTTCTTGCGGGCGAAACGGACGGCGGTGCGCAGGTTCAGCACCTTCTCGCCGGTGGCGGGTTCCCACGCATGGGACAGCACCACACGGACACGGGCCGGAAGCACGCCAGCGGGTATATCGGCCGCGCGGTGGGCTACCACGATCAATTCATAATCGGGGTATTCCTGCGCAGCCAGCACGGCCAGATTTTCGCGCAAACCGGGGTCGTCGCCTTTCACCGGAACGATGACGGTGGCCAGCGGCAGGCTTGCAGGCGGAGCTTGCGCAAGCTGTCCGGCTACGTATGCGGCGCGTTTCCGCTCACCGCGGAGAGAGAGCACAGCGAGCAGCAGCGCGGGGCCGGCGAAGAACCAAAACCACAACACACCCTACTTGCGGCCCCTGGCGCCGGCCGTAGCCTTGGCGGCCTTAGCGTTGGTCTTAGCGTTGGTCTTAGCGTTTGCCTTGGCATTGGCCTTAGCGTTGATGTGAGCGCTGGTCTTCTTCTTGGGGGCGGTCTTAGGCATGGCTTTAGGCGTCTTGAGCTTGGCCTTTTCCTTTGCCGCTGGTCTTGCCTCTCGAATGGGCGGGGCCTCTTCGGGCATTTCTTCGGCGAGGGCTTCTTCGGCAGAGGCTTCTTCAGCCGATTCCTCTTCGGCAAGGATTTCTTCCGCAGTGTCCTCCAAGAAAGACTCGGGCACCTCGGCAGCGACAAGGGTACCCGGCGCGACCTTGGCCAGCACTTCGTTGAACAGGGCCTGTTTGCGCGTGTCCACCTTGGGCGGGGGCGGCTGCTCGTGCCGGTAGTCGTGATCGTTGTGGCACGTCCGGCAGCGAACCTTCGCGGGCTCGCCGTTCAGCAAGGAAACCACCGCGTGGTTCATGATGCGCTTGCACTTGACGCAATAGTCGTCGATGATGTCGCCTAAGCGCGGTTCCCGCATGTGCCTCCTTCTTAGATCTGCACCGTCTGCGCCGGCTGCTCGAGAGGAGCTTCCGGCGCGGATTTGGCTTCCGGGATAACCCAGTTCGCCGATTCGAATCCCACGTACTTGCAAATACGCAACGCGCCGCTTTCGCTTTCCAGCAAATCGCCCACGGCCAGCGGGCGCTCGGACGCGCGCAAACGGATCCAGGCATCGTACTCGCTATCGGCTTGCACTTCGCCTTCAGGCTCGTAATCCCTGGCCTTGACGCCGGCCGCGCCGGCCACGTGCGGCGCCCAGCGGAACTGCTGGCGCGGCGCATCCTTCATGCGGTAGACCCGATACATGGGCATAGAATAGCCTATTTTAAACGAAACGGCCCGAGTTGGCTGCAATCGGCGCAAATTGTGCGCTTTGGATGAGGGCTTCGGCATCGCGCTGGCCGCGATCGATCCAGCGCCCCATGTTCCCTGCGTCCCATGAAATGGCATCGTGCAGATTGCCGAGCGTCCGCCGAGGACCCAGACGCAGCACCTCCACGCCGGTCGCTGGCGGCTCACGCGAGGCCAGCAAGCGAACCATGCGGACGGCCGCCCGCATGGCGGTCAACGGCGCGTGGGGCAGCACGTTGACGGCGATCGCATGGTCGACGCCAAACCGCTCGGCCGCCCACACGGGCATGACGCTGAGCAGGCCGCCATCGCAATAGAGTCGGCCATCGATGCGCAGTGGCGGATATCCGAGCGGCACGGCACAGGAGGCCAATACATGCCGCCACGTGAGATTGGGGGTCTCAACGATTTCGAGGCGCAACTGGGGCAGCCGGGTCAAGGTCACCGCGAACGGTACCCGCGGCGTGTAAGTGGAGGCCAGATCCCGGATCATTTCCCCTAGCGGGCCGGGGTCGAATATGGCGCGCCAGGGCCGCCAGGGCCGGCACGGAGTCATGAGGGCCGCGCAACGCGGGTCGAGCCAGGTGCGGATCAGTTCGGCGGCCGGGATGTCCGAGGCGATGGCCCATCCGTTGATGGAGCCTACCGAGCAGCCCACCACCACATCGGGCCGGAAGACGGGTTGGAGGGCTTTCCAGACACCCGCTTGGTAGGCGCCGAACATGCCTCCGGCGGAAAGGACCAGCGCGGTTTTCACTCTTCTATATTAACGGTGTTGAAGACTGGCCAACTCTGAGCCGGCTGAAAGCCGTCCCCAGAGGGGACCCCAGGGCAAGATTGCCCGCCCTACTATGGTTTTTGCGGCGCGGGTTTCGGCTGATCCTTCGACTTATCGTCCACGACATCGCCGAACTGAATCGTAGATTTGCCCGAGAACTTCTTGTAATCCTTGTAGGTCACCAGCATGCGAATTTTCTGCGAGCTTGTCTTGAAGTGCAATGTATCGTCGGCGTGCGTATAAGTGGGGAACCAGTACTTGCCATCGATCTGTTCGCGGAGCGTTTCGAACATAGGGAACTGTTGGTCGTCGCTTTTCTTCTGGTAGCCGACCGCCTTGCCGTAGGTCTTCACGATCTGGAAGTCGCGGTCGTCCACCCAAATCTGTCCTTCGAAAAAGCGTTTGCCGGGCGTGAGCTTCTTGGGCTTCACGGAGAAGACATAGCACGGGATTTCATCCGCGTTCTGTTTGCCCAGATATCGGACGTCGTACAAGGGAAGCTGGTCGGTGGTCAAGACGAAGGGTTGGGTGTTCTTCAGGTCGTCAAGGTCTTCCCCGGTCAGGATCAGGTTCTTCAGCGTGGAAACAGGTGCACGCACGATGTACTCGATGCGCTTCCCCTCCGGTGAAAAATTCATATCCGCCGTCTGCTCAAATTTTCCGACGGCCTCCCCGGAGTCGTCCAACTCCAGAATCTTGGAGGTTTGGCGGTAGGTGTAGTTCTCGAGCGCCTCGGCGAACTGCTTCTCTTTGGCGGCGAACTTGCGGATGATCTCGTCCGCGTCGACAGCGGGCGCAGCCGTGGTGGCGGCCACCGGAGTTGCCGCGGCCTTATTTGCGTCGTCACTCGCCTGATGGGCCCAAACAGGCAGACATAGGGCCGGCAACAATGCCATTTGAGCGAATCGATGCATTTTCCCCTCTCGAAAAAGACGTTTGCCAAGACTTGATGGTTTCCCGGCTGCCAGCTTGCGCCGATTGCCAATCGGCGGCAGGATACCATCCTGCCCCATAAGGCTCTCTAGCGGCCCAGCAGCTTCTTGGCGATGGTCAGTAACTGTATGTTGCTGGTGCCCTCGTAAATCCTGCCGATCTTGGCGTCCCGGTAAAGCTTCTCCACCGGATAATCCTTGGTGATTCCCACGCCGCCGTGCACTTCGATCGCCCTCGAAGCCACTTTCTCGGCGATCTCCGAGCTGTAGTACTTGGCCATGGCGGCTTCGGTCTGGAAGGGCAGCCCGGCGTCGCGCAACCTTGCGGCGTTGTACACCAGGAGGCGGGCAGCCTCCACTTGCGTGGCCATCACCGCAAGCTGAAATTGCACACCTTGAAACTCGCCGATGGTCTTGCCGAACTGCTTGCGCTCCCGCGCATACGCGACTGCGTAATCCAGCGCGCCGCGGGCCAGGCCAATCATCTGCGCGCCGATGGCAATACGCCCCTCGTTCAGCGTCTCGATGGCGATTTTGTAGCCCTTCCCCAACGCGCCGATCACGTTCGCCTTCGGCACGCGGCAGTTATCCAGGATCAGCTCGCAGGTGGACGACGCCCGAATGCCCAGCTTGTCTTCCTTCTTGCCGACCTGGAAACCGGGAAAGTCGCGCTCGATCAGAAACGCGGTGATGCCGCGGTACCCGGCGTCCGGATCGGCGTTGGCGAAGAGCAGGAACAACCCGGATTCCGCCGCGTTGGTGATCCAGAGCTTGCGGCCGGTCAGCAGAAAATGATCGCCGGCGTCCACCGCGCGAGTGGCCAGGGCGAAGGCGTCCGATCCCGATCCGGCTTCGGAAAGCGCGTAGGAAGCCACCGTGTCCGTGGCGAGGCGCGGCAGATACCTCTTCTTCTGCGCGGGGTTGGCCCAGCGCAGAATCGCATTATTGACGATGGTATTCTGCACATCGGCGATGACGCCGGCCGAAGGGTCCACCGCGGACAATTCCTCCACCGCCAGAATGCACTGGAAGAAGCTGCCGCCGCTGCCGCCGTACTCTTCGGGAATCTCGATGCCCATCAGGCCCAACTCGAAGAACTGGCGGATGATGTCCTTGCGGAAGACGCCGGCTTCGTCCATTTCGCGCACGTAAGGGCCGATCTGCTCACGCGCGAACTGCCGTACAGTGGTTTGAAAGAGCCTTTCTTCTTCCGTCAACGCGGTGAGAGGCTGTGGGGGAATCTCGGTTTGGTGCGCGCTGGCTGGCATAGCTTAATTCCTATACTACACCGGCCAGTTCCCGGTACTGACGGCCTTGCGATTCGGCCACCGCGGCATGCGTCACGTGGCCGTTGTAGGTGTTGACACCCTCCCGCAGGCCGGGGTGCTCGGTGCAGGCGCGCTCCAGGCCCTTGTTGGCCAGCTCCAGCAGATAAGGAAAGGTGGCGTTGGTAAGCGCGAAGGTGGAAGTCTGCGCCACCGCGGCAGGCATGTTGGAGACGCAGTAGTGCAGCACGCCATCGACAAAATAGATAGGCTCCGTATGAGTGGTGGCGTGCGAGGTTTCGAAGCAACCGCCCTGGTCGATGGCCACATCCACCACTACCGCGCCGCGCTTCATGCTGGCGATCATCTCGCGCCGCACCAGCTTGGGCGCGGAAGCGCCCGGAATCAGCACGGCTCCGACCACCAGGTCCGCGCTCTTCAGCGTCTCGCGGATGGTGTACAAGTTAGACGCCAGCGTCACGATCTGGCCGCCGAAGATGTCGTCCAATTGGCGCAGGCGGTTGAGATTGCGGTCGATCATGGTGACATGCGCGCCCATGCCCAACGCGATTTTGGCGGCATTCGTGCCGACCACGCCGCCGCCGATGATCACACAGTTGGCCGGCGCCACACCGGGCACGCCGCCCAGCAGCACGCCGCGGCCGCCGTTGGGCGCCTCCAGATACTGCGCGCCCACCTGCACGGACATGCGCCCGGCCACCTCGCTCATGGGCGTGAGCAGCGGCAGCGAGCCATCGGCATCGTGAATGGTTTCGTACGCCACGCCGTTGACCTTGGCCTCCAGCATGCGGTTGGTCAACTCCGGCAGCGGCGCCAGGTGCAGATACGTGAACAGGATCAGGCCGGGGCGCAGATGACCGTATTCCTGCGGCTGCGGCTCTTTGACCTTGACCACCAGGTCGGCGCTCCGCCAGACTTCGGCCGCGGTGGGCAGGATGATCGCGCCGGCCTCGACGTACTCTTCATCGGTGAGCACGCTGCCGGCGCCTGCGGTGGACTGGACCAACACCTCGTGGCCCGCCTCGCGCAGCGCCGTCACGCCGCTGGGCACGAGGCCTACCCGTGTCTCATGATCTTTGACTTCTTTAGGAACGCCGACGATCATCGGGAGTGCTCCTCTATTAGGTGGTGCTGACTTAGCGTATCACACGCCGCGTAAGGTCGGACGATACCCCGCCGTCGGCCAAGAGCGCCCCCATCGCGAATCGACACGGTGCAGCGACGCGGAAGCAAAGGTAATACCTGCTGGAAGCTGGCCGCCCGAAGGGCGGTGGGTTTAGACCTGGAAGTGGACACTAAATTCGGCAGATATTGCTACTGATTCTAAGGGGCGTAGCGTTTACGGGCCTCCAAGTCCCCGGAATTGAGGTACTCTAATCCCCAGCGTGCAGCCAGGAACCGCACCAAGCGGCGCCTGGAAGGCGCCACGGCTGCCCGTTTAACCAGCGAGACGCAAATCTTATCCGCGCGGATTCGAGAAACCGGCGGAAACTTGTCGCCCGACACCCGGCCCGCGACCGGTTCTCTGGCGGAGGCCAAGGCCTTTTACAACCGAAGATCTCTTTGCTCAGGTCGGACGGCTTCACCTTCGCGCAATCCCGAAGGATCATCTGGAGGCATCGGCGACTGAGGGTAGCGCTCGCCTTTGCGCTGTCTGCCAGCACAACCGCCGCTTCTCGAAAATCACACCGGTACGGATCGATCACTTCGGGAGGGATGGGCCGCGTTGTTGATCTAGGGAACGCGATGAACTCTTCGACTACGGTGTTCCCCGCGGTGATCCGCAACTTCACGATGATTTCGGTGCACTCTGGACAGACTTGGTGAAACGCACCTATGTTTCTAAGCGGGACTAGGACAGTCCCATCGCTTCTCGAGAGTTGAGGCAGGTTTGCGCTTCCAACTGTTGTGAGCCTCTCGTGGATTCCCGTCAGGCAATGCGGACACTTCATTTTGTGCGCCTCGTCGCGTATACTTCCGTGCTTCTGCGTTTCGAACTGTCCGCGAGACCCATAATCCGATTAATACACGCGCCCGCCGTTGGGCGCCTCCAGATACTGCGCGCCCACCTGGACGGACATGCGTCCGGCCACCTCGCTCATGGGCGTGAGCAGCGGCAGGGAACGCCTCCAGATACTGCGCGCCCACCTGGACGGACATGCGTCCGGCCACCTCGCTCATGGGCGTGAGCAGCGGCAGGGAACCGTCGGCGTCGTGGATGGTTTCGTAGGCCACGCCGCTAACCTTGGCCTCCAGCATGCGGTTGGTCAACTCCGGCAGCGGCGCGAGGTGCAGATAAGTGAACAGGATCAGGCCGGGGCGCAGATGGCCGTACTCCTGCGGTTGCGGCTCTTTGACCTTGACCACCAGGTCGGCGCGCCGCCAGACTTCCGCGGCAGTGGGCAGGACGATCGCGCCGGCCCCGATGTACTCCTCGTCGGTGAGCACGCTACCAGCGCCGGCGGTGGACTGGACCAGAACCTTGTGGCCCGCTTCGCACAGCGCCGTCACGCCGCTGGGCACGAGGCCGACGCGGGTTTCGTGGTCTTTTACTTCTTTGGGGACGCCTACGATCATCGGGAGCGCTCCTGGATTGCGTGGTGCTTGCGTGGTGCTGGCTGATATAGGTTTCATCGGCTTGCGGCGGTAAAAATGTGCCAAAAGCGGGCCGGGTCTCGGGCCGCAAGGTGATGAAACCGGGCAGTGAACTAAGCCGGACGATAGTGCCGGTTCTTTAATTG
>Ga0182015_10006080_pt1 | contig 12243 bp, 18 predicted proteins | sample 712P3MmetaG_FD_120478 | JGI IMG/M metagenome (GOLD analysis project Ga0182015, IMG submission 120478) | Permafrost microbial communities from Stordalen Mire, Sweden - 712P3M metaG | ecosystem: Environmental > Terrestrial > Soil > Wetlands > Permafrost | place: Sweden: Stordalen | collected...
AAGCAGGGAGAGGAAGTTGTTTTGTGTGGATGGGGAGTGTAAGTCGGGACTAAAGTCAGACAAGTTAGGAGACGGGAATGGGATACCTATTGACGAATTCGGCGGTCTTGTCTTTGGCGTAGCTTAGGACTTTGTCTACATAGTCCAATTTGTCGGGATAGCAGTTGAGGGCGAGATTACAGATACTCACAAGCAGAGCTGAAATATCCTGAATCGGCAAATCTGGTCGTGCCTACATTAACCCATGACCTCGGAAGGGGAGGGTACTTTGACCAGTCCAACGAGTTGTTCCCAGAACACTTCGAAAAGTTTGACATCAATTGGAATCCCTCGGAATCTCTTGACAGGTTCTCCATCACCTTCAGCTTTCTCGCCATCCACACCCGGTGCCTCACTCGTTCCATTCTCCGAAACTTCCTTTTCTTCAAACGACGCTTCCTCTGAATTCCCCGAATTGCGTAATCTCAACCTTGTCACTTCATCCGCTAATCTTGTCGCTGCGTCTTCCTCCTTCTTTTTCCTTTCCTCTGGATCTTCCGACTCGGCCTCCCGTTTCGCATAATCCGCCAATCGATCAATCATGGCCGAAATAATCTGTTTAACATTGACAGCAGGATTCAATTTCGCCGTCGCCGATAAAAATTGATCCAACGTTCGTAAATGAAGATCATCAGTAAATACTTGAGTAATGACTTCCATCAAGTATTCCTGAGCAAGGACATCACGACATTGAATCACTTGTTCCAGGATCATGGGTAAAATCTGTCCCTTGTACAACTCCAAATCAATCCCTTCAAGTTGTGATAATCTCACGAGATTTGTGCCCACTAGGATCCGTAATTCCTTGCGTTCCTGTTCACGAAGGGCTCTATCTCGAGAATGGCCTTGAAATTGTAGACGAACCCACAATTTATTCATTTCGACGAAATTTGTAAGGACAAAGGAAATGGAGTCTTTGAGATTTCCTCCTGGACCGGTGGAATCGCCGACGGGGAGATGATCGCGAGTTTGGCCAGAGAGGTAGTGACGTAGGAAGAGTCCGCGAATGGGATGTTGAACACCTCGACTCATTTCAAGCATGTCCCGCATGATTTCACGGACAGGAGCTTCTGGAACACTCATGTACACACTACCCGGTCAACACTCCCAGTCCAATGAAAAGAGGGGATTACCTTCCAACGGTGATCATAAGGTACATTCTTGGCACAATGTTACCTGCATACTGAACAATTTCGTATAAATCTGCACAATGTTGTTTTCCGGAAATATGTGCCTCTCGAATATACGTAGACAGATACCTCAACGAATCAAACACCGCCATATCTACACACACAGTATCAGCACATACATTAAAGTCAAAAAGCCATACATAATTCGTAGTAATGTTTTGGGCCCAGACTGCTGGAACGTAATTCCGCGAGCATCATGGACGCATGTTTCAGTGAATCAAGGATTTGCAGCTTATCGATACAGCGTTTCATGGATGTGGCATGTGCTCGTACAATGGCCAATGCTTCCTCCAAGAGACGAGCTTGGTCTTCTGGAGGGGCGGCTGGGAAATTTGTCAGTTCTTGGAATTTCAGGGACGGGATGGGTACGAGAATTGGGACGTTCACGGAGACTTGCTGTGTCGGACATGGCTCTAGACGACAAGCCAGAGACTGTAAAGGGGGAGACGACTCTTCGATTGAGGGGGGAGAGGAGAGAGGACGAGGGGTGAATACCAAGTCGAAGAGGCACGTTTTGGACAGAATTGGCATTTTGGGCCTTTGGCTATGTATGTGGATCTGCCCTGGCTTTGCTGTAAATTTAAATAACCTGGAGCACTATTCAATCCCACTCCATCACCAACCTCTCTCTCCTCTGCAAGACATCCATTGGCAATTCTCCTCAGACTCATCTCATCTCTGTGCAAAAAAATGTCTCTCTCCAACAAACTCGCAATCACCGACATTGCCGACCAAATCAAAGGCAAAAGAATTCTTATCAGGTAAAAAGACCCACCTTTTGCAGAGTCTGTCTTGCTGATACTGGGGGTTAGAGTAGACTTCAATGTACATTCCACCCCCCATCCCATCACTTTCCTTTTCAAATTGGGGTCAATTGACTCTGGATAGGTTCCACAAGAGAAGACTGCTCCATACAAAATCACAAACAATCAACGCATCGTCGCTGCATTGCCAACCATCAAGTACTGCATTGACCATGAAGCAAAAACAATCACTTTGATGTCCCACCTCGGTCGACCGGATGGCAAACCCTCGGAAAAATATTCTTTGAAACCAATTGCTGAAGAATTGGAGAAACTCCTTGACCGCAAAGTCTTGTTCCTCCATGACTGCGTCGGTCCCGAAGTCGAAAAGACAGTTGCCGAACAGAAAGACGGTAGATCTGTTATCACGACTTTTCTGACTTGAAGGCCAAATTGTGCTTCTTGAGAACTTGCGATTCCACATCGAGGAGGAAGGAAGCAGCAAAGATAAAGAAGGCAAGAAAACTAAAGCAGATCCCGAAAACGTAAAGGAATTCAGAAAGTCTCTTACTTCCCTCGCAGACATCTACATCAGTATCCCCTTTCCCTTGTACGTGGTAATTGGTAGACGACGCCTTCGGAACTGCGCACCGTGCTCATTCTTCTATGGTCGGTGTTGACCTCCCTCAACGTGCCTCCGGATTCCTCATGAAGAAAGAACTCGATTACTTTGCCAAAGCCCTCGAGAACCCCGAACGTCCCTTCTTGGCCATCCTTGGAGGTGCCAAAATCTCTGATAAGATCCAATTGATCGACAATCTCATCACCAAAGTCAATACTCTCATCATCTGTGGTGGAATGGCATTCACATTCAAGAAGACCTTGGAGGGTGTCAAGGTATCTCAATCACCGACATGCTTTAACGGATAGATTGGTAAATCTCTCTTTGACGAACCTGGATCCAAGAATGTCGCCGAAATCATGGATAAAGCAAAACAACACCATGTTGAAATCCTTTTGCCGACCGACTACGTCACTGCATCGGCATTCAGTAAAGACGCCGAATCAGGCTATGCCACAGATCAAGATGGGATTCCCGACCAGTGGCTTGGATTGGATGTCGGAAAGAAGAGTAACGAGGTTTTCAAGGAGGCAATCAAGAAGAGCAAGACTATCTTGTGGAATGGTCCTACCGGCGTGTTTGAATTCCCAAAGTTCGCGGAAGGCTCCCTCAGTATGCTCAATGCCTGTGTCGCAGCAGCAAAGAGTGGTAGCACAGTCATCGTTGGCGGTGGTGACACTGCAACATGTATCAAACTTTACCTCTAGCTACTGACTTTATAGTGGTTGTGCAGAATGGAAAGGAAGACGAACTCAGCCATGTTTCCACGGGTGGTGGGGCCTCTTTAGAGTATATCCGGCCTTTGGTGCTGTGCTGACATGCAGGTTACTCGAAGGCAAGGATTTGCCAGGAGTGTCGGCTCTTTCTGAGAAGAAGTAAAATGTTTGCTGCTGAATGTTGGTTGCTTTGAGCTAGTTTTATATCCCTAACGCTTATGCTATGGCCATTTACAATGAAATCACCCAGGTCATCGTCGTCCCGTTGAAAGTCCCACATTTACAAAATCGTCATCATTGTAGATTCCAGTCTTGACATCCCTCCGCTGTCGAAATGAATCAATCATGTCCCCTCTCCCAGATCTTCTGGCATGAGTCCTAGCATCCCTTAGATTTAACGCCGCCCGCTCGTGAAGTTCAGTCCGTCTTCTTATCTCCTTGTCCGCCGAATTCGTCGCATGAGAGAATTGTAATACCGCCATCAACACCATCAAAACGATTATTCCGCCAGCAAAGTTTGCGTTCGATGTATAATACGGCTGAGCTCTTTGACTGTTGCCATCGAAAAATCCTTCAAACCCTCCAGAAGTCTGTCGACCGGTCCTCCCGGTTGACCGAAACCTCCCCTCATAGTTTCCTTGCCAATGAGCCGGATCTCCCATTATATCATTCATATTCATATCTCCCCAGCCGAATCCGTTCTGATCGTATACCCGACGAGATTTGGCGGCCGAAAGGAGTTCATTGGCTTTGACTACGTCACGAAATCGTCGCAGACGCTCTTGATCGGCTTCTGTCGACGGGATCCTCGAATCGGGATGGTATTTCCGCGCGAGCTGGTAATATCGTTTCTTGATTTCGGAAGAGGATGCTGTGCTAGGAAGACCGAATATTTCGTACGGTGTGGGATTCGGGGTCGAGGGCCATCGGAGGTCGTCGGCCGGAGCCGCGTTGCGCCGGTTAGTACCATGGAATTTTCGAGACTGGTGATAGCTAAGAGACACAGAAGGAGAGTGTAATAACAGACTTTGAGCCAAACATCGATATGAGCATGTCAAAGACATCGAAGCCTTAACATCGACAGGGCCTGGTCCCACGAAAAAGTGCGAATCGATTAGGCAATGGATATTTACTGGATAAAGCGGCGTGTTTTTTACATAAAGTAAATAAAGTTAATATCTCACGACAGATGGTCCATTTTTTGATTGACTCTGCCGCAGATTTCAAGTACAGCCATTATTGACAGTGCAGAACGTTCAGCGACGAAAATTATCATTCATCCGGGTCACAGAGTGCAAGGAATGAAGAACTGAGTACCTGAAAAAGAACACAACTGATGAGATTCTCCAACTCAGCATTGGCAGTCCAGTAGTACTTTCCACTGATGACAACACTTTTATTTTGACCGAGCTATATCATCTGCGGGTCTCTTGATTTCGGTAACGACAACTAATTTGAGCTCAAAAGCTATTTGGTATCCTTTTTGGCTCGGATTGGCAGCTCGGATCTCAATATCATTATTATTGTTATATTCGTCGATATCCCTATTCTATATAGCACACAAGTACACTCCCGTCAAAAGCAATCCGAACACCTGAAAGAAAGTAGACTAAATAGAACCGCTTAATACTTTCCAGCGGTATCCTTTTCGAGGTAATCCCAGAGCTTATCGGCGAGCGCAGGGTCTTGCACGCCGGCTTTCGGTAGCGCTTCCCTTGCCCAAGGGATGAAATATTTGCCATTGTCGGCTTTGGTGATTTTGGGGCTAGTTCCGGCGTAGAGTTGAGTAATGGCACCCATAGGCGTTGGATGCAAGAGAAAGCTTCCAAGCCAGTTAAAGAACCCAGGAGCGGATCGTTGGAGTTCGCTCTTGATTCCTCCGGGATTGAGAGAGAAGGTGAGGATGCCGTCATCCGCCAGATGGTGTGCCATCCAAGTTGCGAGAACGATGTTGCCCTGCAAAGTCAGAAAACTAATGTGAATGTAGGACGTACCGCTTTTGATTGACCATATTTTGTGAAATTAGAACCTTGGGGAAGATTTACATCTGCAAAATTGATGAATCCCTTAGGTGACCACAAATGTCCGTTGCTTGACGTCCAGACAACTCGAGTAGCGTCAGGGACGCCTGTCTTTGCTGCGGCTTTCAGTGAGGGAATTAGCCCCTTGGCGAAAACGAAATGGCCGACGACGTTTGTTCCCTATTCATTAGCGCCGATTAGCTGTATGAGGTACCCATTGCATATCGTATCCTGAGGCGGTTTTGCTTCCCATAGGTGGGATCATAACTCCACTAAAAGATCAGAATTGAGAAAATCAATGGTGACATACGCATTGAGAAAGAGAATGTCAAGCTTGGGTTCTTTTGCGGCAAACTCTTTGGCAGCTGCCGCGCATGACGGGAGGTCTCCAAGGTCGAGTTTGATGAAGTGGACGTTATCCTTGCCAGTGACTTGTTTCAATTTCTCGATTGCTGGAAAAGTTTTCTGCTCATTTCGGGCGCAGAGATAGACTTTGGCATTGTGTTCGAGGAGAGCCTGTCAAATTAGCCCCATGTCCAAAATTAGATGAGGATTTGTGTTACCTTGCAAGTCTCCCAGCCAATTCCTGTGTTTCCACCAGTTACAAGGACAACCTTGCCAGAGAGGTCGGGCATGTCAGCGGCAGTCCATCGCGGTGTGCCGGGGAATATTTCCTTGAGCAGAGTCCAAAATGACATGATATATGGATTTCGTACGAGTAGTCTTTAATTCGATTGAACTGAAAGTCTGAAAAGTGTGATGTTTGTGTTCTGATTTCAAGTCAACAACCAAGCGGGTCTTATATAGTGTCTGGAGGCCCAAATTCCACCGTCGGTGCTGGCTTGATGCGGTCGAACGACGCGACGCCGAAGTGCTCTGTGATACGTAATGTTGTCGGTCCTTCCGCCGTCGGTACTCTCCAAGCTTGTTAACGCCGTCTGTTAGCTTCCCTCGACTCAGCCTGCGAGTTAACTTTGAGTCGTGAGGTAAGCCAACACCAGCCAATCATTGCGCTTTGACAGTAGGCCGACTGGCGGCAATTTCCGCTGGCTGGGCGACGGCAAATTGCGGCGCTGCGGTCGAATGCTAACTCCATCGGATTTAAGCAAGCGCGCAAATACTCTACGGCAAATCCCTTTTTGTTGTTTCCAAACTTAACTCTATTGAAATTAAAAGGTTCCGGCAGAGCTTCCTGCCAAGCGTTATCATGTTCTTACGTTACGCGTTCACGTTGCCGCTAGCGGAATAATTTTCGGTCATTTATAATAAGTTCAATCAACTTTCTTGGCGTTGAGATGACGATTACACTCGCGAGTCGCGAAGGTATTCTCCAGATTGACCTCTTCTCTACAATCTGTGGATGAATTAAGCAGCCCAGTTAACGAAGACTATGAATGACGACAAACATGTCGGCAACTTTGTCTATTGAGAATCAGACCCCAAAAACAACTCCATTTCTCCGATTGCAGATTCAAATTCGACCTTGGGAATGAGAATGAGCAATCCCGAAGTCTTCAGATTCTCCTCCTCCAGTGACGGCTGACTCGTGAACGGGTACGAGACGATGTCCGAATTTTTCGAAAACAATTCATCTTCAGGATGAAAGTATCGTCTCTCATCCTCGGAAATTGAGGCCTACCGTAAGTCGTGGGCTATCTGTGGCAGTATACCTTTCGCTTCTGCTTTTTAGTTCGCGGCTTGGCAAGGCTGGCTGCTTCATCTTCATCTTCCGCTGCGTCAGATTCTTTCTGGACATACGTTCTCGAGAGAAAGAGGAAGTGGGTGAATTCGTATGGTTCTTTCTAGGCTCGTTAGAGCATGTACCGCTAACGGGGAAATACGTCTTCAACCGCCCACTGTATCTCCTCCAGAAGCATCTTATAACTCGGCGCGGCGACAGCTGCGGGCATGTTAATGATTCGCTCGCTCAACACCAATGCCAAATTTCCTCCATCGTCATCCAGCAAGCTCGATAATTGTTGGTGGAAGGATGCATTCGACTTCGACACATCCAAAAAGTACTTTGCCAACGCTCCTATGACCGGATTGTGCTACTTTTTAGCTAAGAACCTTGCTTTGAATATAATGGAATTTACCCGATGCACTCGTAAATTCAGGACAGTCAGAAACGACAGCGGATCGCCCTCATGTCCCTCACTTTTGACAGTTGAGCCAACCAATGGTTGCGCCAGTATCATCTCTGTTAAAGCCCCGAGATCGAACAAATCCGCATCAGTATCCAAAAGCTGTCTCAATAAATGTTTGATTCCGAGGAAATCTTGCTTTTGCGGGTCAAAAAACTCAAAGTCGCAATTAACGAGAGCTTCCTCCCCATCACTCGTGGAATCCCCGCTATCCGAGCCGTCCTCAGAGTCAGAGGATACAGAGTCTTCAGAGTTGGAGACTGAATCTTCCTCATCGGCAAGAGATTCCGCTCGCCGTTTCCTGCTCATGATGATGTTTTCGACACTTGAAAATTTCAGGGCCGAGGTCCAAAAAACATAGGCGGAATCAAGACTCTCTCAACTATATTCCTATTTAGGGCGAGACCCTAGTTTGAGGGTTAGGTGTTCCAAATTCGGGCGATAATTGATGACGATCACCTGAGTGGGTTTTTTAAGGCTGGTTTTTGCAAGGGTGGCTGGTTCTTTGCCTCTTATTCGTCATCTGCCACTTTTTGAAAGGCCCCCCTCCACTCCTTAATTAAGTGACCACTCCCGTCATCCGGCCTCCGATCCCCACTCTCCAGCATCCCTACATCACTCCCCGAGCAACTCCACCGACAAGTGACAATCATAATATTTTAGTCGATGTCACCGGCTCCCGAGACGGTTCGTCGACCTGCCAATTCATCGGCTAGTAATTCTCCATCTCTATCGATAAGTACGATATTATCAAGAGCACCTCGAGCTCCCAATGAATCTCCTGCCAGTGGTAGTCCCTTCAGCGCCGATCGTCGTGCCACCTCGTCTATCCGTCGCAACTTCTCGGGACCTCGACCGGCTCCGTTTCAACGACAGACGGTAACTCTTTCCGAACCGGCGTCGGCAAGACAACCGACCGATAGGGAGACCAGTCCTACTCCTGAACGGGACTCGCCTCCTTCGACCGCATTACTTCTCTCGGCACTAGAAACCCGACGTCGAAGGATTGAGGAGTTACGGAATCGGCAGACCAGTCAGACTGCTTCGAATATTGCGACTACGATTGCTGAACAATGGCGACGACAACGAGATACACTCACAAGTCTACAGACGGGATTTCGACCGGTTTCATCGACGACCAGGAATAATTTGACGCCATTCCCCGAAATCGGTCCAACTACCCCGCCACAATGGCCCAGTCCGCCTCGATTGTTCCTGGGAGAGGAGTCGGAAAGTGATAGTGATTCTGACGATGATGATGATCCCGATAATAAATTTGCTACATCGATGAACGATGTGAGACGGACTCCGCCACCCACTTTCCTCACACCGAATACAAGCCCATCAAATCAGTCTACCGTTTCTCCTTCTTCTCAGCAGGATGATGATTCGTCACGGAATGCTTATACATTAAGCTGTCGATTCTGTGCGAATGTCTTGACCAAACGTGGGATGAGGGCTCGTCTTGTCGCTGATGCGAGAGTCCATATCTGGAGTACCGATGAACAACCAAAGTATTCTCTCATGATGTTTGAGTTTAATGAGTAGTGTAAAGCTAGTTGGAGACAAGTATGCTACTACAACCTGTCAATGTCAATTGATGTAAGTTCCACAGTTTGAGGGTGAGGCTAATTGTGTTTTAGCGACATTGCGTGTGCGAGATGCGAAACTGTCGTCGGATACCATATCGCTGGATCAAAACCATGTGATACATGTTCGAGATCGAATCACAATGCCCACTACCATCTACTAAGGTATCCATTCTCCACGGCGCATTTCTGATGGTTAGAACGAATCAAACTATAGGGATTCAAAATTTGAACATGGAGGGCCAACCAATGAGCTGGGGCGATATAACTTCGGAGAGTAAAGACATCTGAGATGTCGACCATTGTACCAACGCAAACATCACGACGCAGCGTCCAAACGTCGTACCTCCAACACAATTCGATTTTGCCTGTCGGTTTTGCCTGTAAAACAGAACAAGGAACGAAGAAATGACAAGAGTGATTCCCCGGGTCGAGCCGAACTTTGCGTGCTCAACTAACCCACCGCTTGGAGTTGGGTGTTTTAGTCATTATTTATAGGATCTATTTAACCCCACAATCTAATATGCCTTCCACAAACATGACATCATGGTATCTCACTGCCCATCTCGACCATCCTTCTCCTCTTTAACTTTTATATCTTTCCCATTATGTACACCCTTCTCTGATTTTGATTTTGTCGCGTTATCTGCCTCGAGTTGTTGCCGTTTCTCTTCCTCCTGTTTCTGGACTTCTGCATCCAACTGTTTGGTGATTTGACTTATGGCACGTTTTCCAAGGACAGCGATTTCATTGTCGTCAAATTCTTCGGCGATGGAGGCGAATTGATCTTTTGAGATGAGGAGTTCTTTTTTCGGACTGCCCAGGGGGATATCCAAAAGAGTTAACGTTGGGGGGGATTTCAATGCGTAGATCTTATCGAGGATTTCCGATTGTTCCGATACTAGCGCGTTCTCTCGTATTAATTGTTCGAGATAGTCTCCTCCTTTTAACGCTAATATAAGTCAGATGAAGTCAAAGAAAGTCACCTTTATGATGTGACCATATTCGGTACACAGCATAAAAGAATGGAAAATTAGGAAGAACTAGAATCAGTACGAGAGAATTGGCGGGGTACCTGGAACCAACGAAAAGGGTAGAGTCAATGGAATCACTAAAGCCCATCGCCATCGGTATTGTTGATGAATAGGTCGTCTCCGTCTCACAATCTCCCCAATAATATCATTCACCTCTCCGCCCTTAACCCACGTAGGATGCACAACAGGAACCTAACACTCAACTCTTCACACACAACGGGAACACGTACCTTTTCAGTCGTCGTCGTCTTCGGATCATGGACCGTTTTGAGAGAATATTCCTCCCAATCAATCTTATCAAGTAATCTATTCCCCGTCGCAACCGTTTTCGCTTTCCATTTCGTGTCGCTTTTGCCCCAATCGGACCATGTCTTCTGAGTCCGTTGCATGACCCATGTAAGCCATGGATTAGGTTTATTGCGCTCGTTCTCGGTTAGACGTTGTGCAAAGAGGAGGGTTTGTCGTCGTGTTAGAGGAAGGAGTAGGATTCGCATCTCCCCGGGGACAATTAGTTTCTTCTCGATACGTCGAGGGCGTGTTGACGACGTAACGACAGCGAATAGTCTGACCAGGGTATTTACCCCGTGGACCAAATTACCGGGTTTATAGATTCTTACGTCATCGGGGCCAGGACAGGGCCCTCTCTGATTTGGGATCGCGTTTAGAAGTCCTTGACCTGTGATTTCCTGGACTAGTCAGCTGTGTTTAGAGGATGTTGAGCCATCGGAATAGTTATTCCGCGGGTTCTGTGTCTGCAGCATATGGATTTAGACCTGGTGGCACAGTACAACAAACAAGGTCTTCAAATGCCCCTGTGCGGGAAGGACACAGCGCGGAATACGAGGTATTGACACAGCCCAGTACCATCCAAGTTAATCAACCACATGTAGGCACCATGGCCAATATACGCACTTGACTGGGTCAAATGGCCTCATGCAAACTTAACCCACGGAGGTGCAATCGCGCTAGGCTCATTCCTCGAAGAATCGGTCAATAAAGTAACCCCCTTGCCGATACTTTGGACTGACTCGAAGTTACAAGTTTTGGCATTCAATCCACTAGGCGACAGATCAGCTGAACTCGGTCCAAATTCACCCTACGACTTTGTCAAAATAGCAGAAGCAGACCATGAATACCCAATAACAAAAGTACTATGGGAACCACTTCGTTCGGGAAAATCTGCCGCAAATCTGCTTGCTACTTCAGGAGACCATCTCCGTCTCTGGGAACTCACGAATGAACAACCTGTCGCTGGATCCAGAAACAAAGGAATCAAAATGAAAGCGCTATGTCACTCTGTACTCTTCAAGTTGCAATTATTTTGCTTACATGTGTTTAGCCGAAGACTGAATTCTCTGCGCCGTTGACCTCGTTTCATTGGAATAAAGAAGCTCCCAATTTGGTTGTGACTGCAAGTATCGATACAACTTGTACAGTATGGGATTTAAACACGTTACATGCCAAGACACATTTAATTGCGCATGATAAAGAGGTGTTTGATGTGGCTTTTGTTGCTGGGAGTGAACATATTTTCGCATCCTGTGGTGCAGACGGATCAGTACGAATGTTCGATTTACGGTACTTTCCCCATCGTTGAATAACATTGATTGGAGATCATTGGATCATTCCACGATAATTTACGAGTCGCCCCAAGTTGGGATGGGGAGTTTAGCTACTTCGACCAGTGCTGCTGTTTCCAGAACACCGACATCCGCCCCGGCGACGCAAGCTGGAACACCATTACTGAGGATCTCGCCATGCAGTAAAGATGCAAACCTGCTTGCCACATTCCATCTTGATTCTTCGACGGTACTTATACTGGATATCCGTCAACCAGGGAAAGAACTGTACAATCTCGTCGCTCACACTGGGAATATTGAAGCGAGTAAGTTTTCTGCTCACGGCGAAACTCATGATAGTCCAATGGGCACCGTCCTCACGACATGTGCTTGTCAGTGGAGGAGATGATTGTCAAGCTTTGGTATGGGACTTATCGAGAGCAAGTTCAGGAGGTCGAAGTCACTCTGGAACAATCAGAGAACCTACTTTAGCGTTCAGCACAGATTCTGAGATCAATAATTTGTATGCTCATAGTCGGACGATGCTGACAGTAGGACATGGGGGATGAGTGCTTCGGGGGGAAGT
>Ga0182015_10006081_pt1 | contig 12243 bp, 13 predicted proteins | sample 712P3MmetaG_FD_120478 | JGI IMG/M metagenome (GOLD analysis project Ga0182015, IMG submission 120478) | Permafrost microbial communities from Stordalen Mire, Sweden - 712P3M metaG | ecosystem: Environmental > Terrestrial > Soil > Wetlands > Permafrost | place: Sweden: Stordalen | collected...
TATCAGCGGTTGATCCGAGCACAGGGCAGTGCTCCGGCGGCGACGACCCGCAGCATTGCCAATTCGGAAACCTCGGCCGCAATTCACTGCGCGGTCCTAATTTCCTCTGGAGCGACTTCTACCTGACAAAATGGTTTCCTTTGACCGAGCACGTGAAGCTGCGGTTTGAGGGTCAGTTCTTCAATGTCTTCAACCACCCGAACTTTGGGCTGCCAGGCATGGTGCTGGCAGGCATTCCGGGGAAGCCCTCCACGCAAACTGGCTTTGGAGCACTCACGTACACAACTGCTCCGCCGACCGGCTTGCTGGGCGTCGGTTTGGGTGGCGATAGCAGTCCACGAATGATCGCGTTTCAGGCGCGGCTCGAGTTCTGAGCGTTCTCAGGATGAAGGAGCACACTCAGGTGACTCCGCCCGTGGCCGTCAGTGCGCAAACCGGGACGGTTTGTCCGATAGTGCACCTGGTCACTGGACGTTTTTTCATCGCTCATCCGCCCGCAACGCGGCGATTCTGGACGTATTGTCGGCTAACCTTCCCTTACCTTTCCTTGGGGTCGTGTAAGAGTAGCCCGTCATCCGCCAGTAGTCCGCAGACTCGCTTGCATCAACGCTTCTGCTGGCCGCCGTTAGTAGGAAGGCGTGCGTCTCAAACGCAAAGGTCATTACGGCCCACGGCGTCTTTAGCGGCCGTGAGGTGCCGACGCGGTGCTCGGGCGGTCCTTATCCGCCTTCGAAAACGGCTACGCGAACGTGAACGAAACGCGATTGCACTATGTGGCGGGCCGGTCATCGAAGCCATGACGACCCGGTTCGGGAGGTGCAACCCGCCTAATGTGAGCGGCTGAAACAGAGGTTCATTCGGGTGTTGCATTGGGTTTCATTTTCGGCAGTTCAATTTGTCGTCTTCTGAACACGCACGAGCGAATTTACTTTTGCAAAGGCGGGTCGATGAAGACGTAAGCGCCGTCAGCTTACCGTCCTTCGTTACCCCAAGGTCAGTGCCAGTCATCCGCTGAGGGTCATCGGGCGGTCCATACGACCAAGGAAGGCGACCGACGCCATGGAAAGATTGTCCTGGCCCACGGACCGAGAACACATAGCCTTCAAACTGCGTGAAAAGGAGCTCAGCAACAGCGTTAATCTTTTCGACGCCCTCATGAACGCCGCCCGGATCGATAAAGACACCATGCTTATCCCACAGTTCGTCGATCGTCGCGCGACGGCTGGCCGCGTCTCTTCCGTTGAAGACCTCCAACAGGTTCCGTTCAATCATCCTCTCGACTGATTGTTCCAATGAAGTCTCCTGTTGTTGAGTTGTTGACCGCGCGGTGGTTTGTCTTTCTGTCAGATTTGCGCCATGCCCCCGTCTGCAAAAAGTTCAATGCCGTTGACGAAGCTACTGTCGTCAGATGCGAGAAACACAATCACCTTGGCGATTTCGTCAGTTGTGCCGACGCGACCAAGTGGAATGGTGGTAACCTGGAAGTCCACGAAACCCTGCACCTGCTCTTTAGTCAGTCCCATCAAATCATAGCCCGGAGTGGGCACGACACCCGGACTTACGGCATTGACGCGTATTTTGCGTTCCTTGAGGTCAAGCGTCCAGTTGCGTGCGAATGACCGCACTGCCGCCTTGGTCGCGCTATAGACACTTAATGCCGGAGTGCCTTTGATCGAGGTGGTGGACGCGTTGAGGATAATGCACGAACCCGGCGGCATTAGCGGCAGCGCCTTCTGTACGGTGAAAAGCAGACCACGGACATTGGTATTGAAGGTTTTGTCGAAATGCTCCTCGGTGATCTGACCAAGGGGCGCGAGGGCACCGCCTCCGGCGTTGGCAAAGAGAATGTCGAGGCGACCCTTCTCGCTTTTAATGGCGGCATAGACACGGTCGAGGTCGGCAAGGTTGGAGACGTCACTGCGAATGCCAGTAACGTCGCGTCCAATCAGTTTCACGGCAGCGTCGAGTTCGGGTTGACGGCGACCTGTGATGAAGACATACGCGCCCTCGGACACAAACCGTTTGGCGGTGGCGAGTCCGATACCGCTGCTGCCGCCGGTGACCAGGGCGATTTTTCCGGAAAGTTTGTTGGAGCTCATGACTTTGGTTGCTTCGATATTTTGGTGGTTAGCGTGCTATTATGTATCGCTCGGTATGGAATTAAACATCATGGACAGAAACCTGTCAATGATTTATTTACTTAGCGGTATGAAACGCGAGAAAATTACATCGGCCCTCGGGCGTCCCCGCGCTTTCGACGCAGAGAAAGCGTTGGACCGCGCGATGCAGGTTTTTTGGCGGAAGGGTTATCTTGGCACGTCGCTTTCCGATCTCACAGATGCGATGGGCATCAATCGTCCGAGTCTTTACGCCGCTTTTGGTAACAAGAAATCCCTCTTCCGCAAAGTGCTCGACCGCTATTCCAAGGGTCCGTCCGTTTATCTTTCCGAGGCGCTCCAAGAGGCGACCGCGCGCGCCGTAGTCGAGCGGGTGCTCCACGGGGTCGTTGATCTGTTGACCGATCCGCATACGCCGGCAACTTGTATGTGGGTGCATGGCGCACTTTCTTGCGGGGACGATCCGTTGCGAAAAGAATTCGCGGCGCAGCGTGTGGCTGGATTCGAGGAGTTGCGCGCACGCTTCCGACGTGCAGTTACCGAAGGCGACCTGCCCATCAATGCGGATGTGGACACGCTAGCGAACTTCGTGCAGACGGTCAACTTTGGCCTGACCGTTCAGGCGTCCACTGGTGCCACCCGCAAGGATCTGTTGTGCGTGGTTGCAGCCGCTCTTCAAGCTTGGCCGAAGTAAAACTCCAGCCAAAGAAATGCACAATCTTCGCGGGCGGTGCTAAAAACGGCGCCCGATTGTGCTTTCCGACGGGCGACTTCGGCTCTTCGCGTCAGATTCAGTTCGCTTTGAAGCTGCAGTTCTGAACGAACGAGATTCATCTTCGAGAGAGTTTGTCCCTGGCGGGGAGGCGCTTCCGGGAAAGTCGATGTCAGACCAGAAAGTCTGGTAGTCTCAAGGTCACGATTGGGGAAAAAGCAAGAACGGTGCCCGTCGGCTCGTCCGAAAGGAAATGGAGGCTTCATGCTGCGCCCTCCATAAACCTTTGAGGCAGCTCAGCTTCCTGCAGCCAAGCGAAGATGGGTTGCAACTGGTGAATGGTTGGGCAGCCCAATCTTTCAATTCCAACCGTTAATGTCGCTTCGCGGCTCACCGATTTTCAGTGGCGGGCCTGTCTTGCCATCCGCTACCATTTCACTCCGGGGGAGAGAACGAAAATTCTTCTAACGAAGACTCCTCTTCGGACACTCCACAGACCGGCAAACTCACTCATGCAAATGAATCGCAGCACTTATCTTCTTCGGGCACAGGTCGCGCTTTTCGCGATCGTCGTCTGTGCCCCCGCCATGTTTGCCGCCAACAGCACGCACATCGTCGTGGTTCCTGTTGCCAACATGTACTCCGGACCGAGCGACCAAACGGCTGTCGTCTCTCAAGCCATTTACGGCACCAACGTGACGCTACTGACCGCTCACGGAGAATGGTCCAGAATTCAAACCGCGGATCTTTATAAGGGATGGATCCCCAGTCGTCACCTCCGATTGATTCAGAACGGCACCGGCTACGCAACCTCCGGAGCAATCGTCCAGGTGGAAAGCCTCTTCGCCAACATTTATCGCGAGCCCGACGTCACGCGTCACAAGCCGGTGGTTACGATCCCTTTCGAGACGCGCCTGGTAGTGATCCCAGACGAAAACGCCCCAGATGCGAACAAAGCCGATGGAAAAGGAGCCCACGACGGCTGGTCGCAAGTGCGCCTTCCGGACAAAAGCAGCGCATGGATCCAGTCGGGGGACGTCGTCGCTGACCCCAAGCCTTTGTCGATTTCCGAATCCATTGAATTGGCCAAGCGCTTCCTCGGGATTCCGTATTTGTGGGGAGGCAGCTCCAGCTTTGGCTACGACTGTTCCGGTTTCACGCAGATGCTGATGCGTTCCCGCGGCGTCGTCATGCCACGCGACGCGGATAAGCAAGCTGCGTGGACGGGCATGATTCCGGTGAGCCGCAAAGATCTCCAGCCTGGAGACCTCCTCTTTTTCGGCTCATCGCCGCGCGAGATTACTCACACCGGAATGTACATTGGCGATGGTCAATTTATTCACGATACTACCAATGGACATCCGGTCGTGCAGATCAGCCGGCTTGACGATGAGCTCTGGACTCGCCTTCTGGTAGCGAGCCGAAGGGTGAAATGAAGCGTGCTTCTTCTCAATCGCATGCGTCGTCGCGTCTGCTCAAAATACAAGGATGGAATATGACTCGAATGCGTTAGACTAACCGGCCAGAATCCGCATGCCTCCAACCCTCGACGTGCTGCTCGACCGCCTGGAAGCCGCTAAGAGCTGCTTCGGGCGAGGCACAGCCGCAGAAATAAAAGTTTTGCTCGATCAACTGTCCAGTCGCAACTTCCGCGACGCCAAGTCTCTCATCCGCTTTCACGAGGCCCTGCTCTTTCTCCGCGCCTTCCCGCAATCCGCAGCGCTGGTCCTACGGATCGAAAGGCTGCTGAACACGTTCCACGAGCAGGTAGAGAGACTTCGCCAGCTGGGCGACAACCTAGCAGTCTTTGACGACTACGACACGTCAGGAATTGCGGGCACCGCCATGCAAGATACTCTGAATTTCGAGGTTGCGCGCTGGCTCGTCCGTCGCCTCCCACGCAAGGTCGAGATCGCATGGGCGGATTACGAAGACGAACGCGCGATGGGAGCGACCTGGCCGCGCTTCATTCCTCTCCTCGCGGAAGACTCTGACGTAGAAGCCAACATTCCCTGGAGACGCTGGCTCGATTCGGCGCGAGGGCGCGAGCGAGACCTCGAATGGCTGATCCATCGCTTCGAGCGACTGCCAGTCGGCGACGCGAAACAAGAAAACGCCCGCGAACGTGCCGAACTCTATGACTCGCTGCGTCTCCCGTTACGCTGGCATCTCGAAAATCTAAAACTTTCTCGCACACGCAATTGGAATCGTCCTCGCCAGTTCTACTATCACACTGAGCCGCTGATCGTGCGCAGTCAAGTTTCGCTCTCGCACGAGCTCGCGAAACCCGCTCCGCGGCTCACGAAACTTTCGCCCCGTGAAGGCGAGTTCATCCTGCACACCGTCCGGGAAGTGATGGCGGTGCGCTACCGCGAACTCTACGGCACGACACTGGGCGCTCCGAGCTCGGTCGTCCGCGCCAATCTTGCTCCCGGCAAGGCTGGTCGAGGCGTCGTCATGTATTTCTGGAATCTGCCGGCGGCGCGTCGACTGCCGCTGCGCGCGTACGTTGCGGGATTCACGCTCAAGAATGGCGTTCCCATTAATTACATCGAAGCCATGGGCCTCTGCGAATGGATCGAGGTCGGTTTCAACACTTTTTACACTTATCGTCAGGGCGAAACTGCCTGGATTTATGCGCAAGCGCTGCGCTGTCTCTGCGCCTTCACGGGTGCGACCACGATCTCCGTCTATCCTTATCAGATCGGACAGAACAACGACGAAGCCCTCGACTCCGGAGCCTTCTGGTTCTACCGCAAGCTGGGATTCCGCAGCGGCAGCACCGAACTGGAGCAACTCGCCAGAAGGGAACAGCGCAAGATCGCCGCGAACCGGCAATACCGCACGCCGAAGAAGACCCTGAAGCGTCTCGCCGAAGCGCATGTGTTCTATGAATTGGACAGCGCGGGCAACGCAGCGGCCAATGCCGAAGTCGAATCGGCGGATCTTACGGCACGACTGAAAGTCGCGCCCTTCCCGAGAGCGTGGGACACATTTTCCACCCGCGATCTTGGCCTGCGCGTGACCCGGCGCATGGCGCAGGAGTTCGGCGGGAGCAGCGCTCGCATCCGGCGCGCTTCGGTTGCAGAAGTCAACCGCGCCCTGGGCATCAACTTGTCCGGCTGGAATTGGCTTGAGCGCCAAGCCTTCGAGAATTGGTCGCTGGTGCTGGCGTTGGTTCCCAATCTGCGCCGCTGGTCGCCGCAAGAGAAACAGGGTGCGGCCAGGATCATTCGCGCGCAAGCTGGTGCCGACGAAATGCGCTATCTGCGCTTGACCCAGCAACATCCTCGTCTGCGGGAAGAACTTCTGAGGTTGGGATCGAAGGGATAGTAGGACGATCGTTCGCCAGCGAAAATTAGGGGCGAACGTTAGATCGGAATTATCCGAGGGACTGTATCTTAGGCAGCTGGGAGCTGATGGCTGACAGCCGTTGTCGTGCGATCCCGATCACATCTCGTTCGACGCTGTGTAGAATAATGTCCTGCGATCTCATGCTGGTGTTTGTGTTATGAAGAAAACAATTCCTCCGCGTCGAGGTTCTCATCATGGTCAATAAAGTTATGGCCGATAAAGGCGTCGTCGATACTCAGGGACCTAACATCGATTCCACTTTGAACGAGCTACGCAAGTTCGAGTGCCCGCCTGAATTCAGTAACCAGGCCCAGATCAAAACGCTCGAAGAATACGAACATATTTATCGGGAGTCCATCGACGAGCCGGACAAATTCTGGTCGCGCATTGCCGGCGAACTGCACTGGTTCAAGAAGTGGGACAAAGTGCTCGACTGGAATTGCCCGTGGGCAAAATGGTTTGTCGGCGGTCAGATCAATCTCTCTTACAACTGCCTGGACCGGCACGTCGAAACCTGGCGCAAGAATAAAGCCGCGATCATTTGGGAGAGCGAACCGGGCGAAGTCCGCACGCTTACGTATCAGCAACTGCATCGCGAAGTGCAGAAGTTCGCCAACGTTCTGAAAGGTCTTGGGGTAAAGAAAGGAGATCGGGTCGCCATTTACATGGGCATGACTCCCGAGTTGCCCATCGCCATGCTGGCTTGCGCGCGCATCGGGGCGCCGCACACGGTGGTGTTTGGAGGATTCTCTTCGAACGCCCTGATCGATCGCATACATGACTCGCAGGCGACCGCAGTCATCACCCAGGATGGATCGTATCGCCGAGGCGCGGAAGTGAAACTGTTTCCCGCCGTCGAAGAAGCGCTGAAATCTTGCCCTAGCGTGAAACAGGTTGTCGTTTATCGGCGTACGGGAACTGCGATCAACATGCAGTCCGGGCGCGATCATTGGTGGCATGAGCGAATGGCCAAAGCTTCCGACGTTTGTCCGGCCGAGCCGCTGGATGCCGAGCATCCGCTCTACATTCTTTATACTTCCGGAACCACGGGTAAACCGAAAGGCGTGGTGCATACCACGGGCGGATATTCCGTGGGCACGTACCTGACCACAAAATGGGTGTTCGATCTGAAGGAACAAGATACTTACTGGTGTACGGCAGACATTGGATGGGTGACAGGGCACAGCTATATTATTTACGGCCCGCTGCAAAACGGCGCCACCAGCCTGATGTATGAAGGCGCGCCGAATTTTCCCGAGTCCGACCGCTTCTGGTCGATCATCGCGCGGCACAAAGTGAATGTGTTTTATACGGCCCCTACCGCGATCCGCACTTTTATTAAGTGGGGTGACGAGTGGCCGAAGAAGCACGACATGAGCAGCCTGCGCCTGCTCGGCACGGTGGGCGAGCCCATCAATCCCGAAGCCTGGATGTGGTACCGCGAAACCATCGGCGGCAATCGTTGCCCCATCGTCGATACGTGGTGGCAGACGGAGACGGGGCACATTATGATTGCGCCTCTTCCCGGTGCGATTGCGACGAAACCGGGGTCGGCTACGCGGCCGTTTCCTGGCGTGGTCGCGGAGATCGTCACCATGGAAGGGAAGCCGGTGCCTGCCGGCTCTGGCGGATTCCTCGTCATCACGCGACCGTGGCCGGGAATGCTGCGGACGGTTTATGGCGATCCCGATCGCTACGTGAAAAATTATTGGTCGCAAATTCCCGGGATGTATTTCACCGGCGACGGTGCGCGAAAAGACAAAGATGGATATTTCTGGATTATGGGACGGGTCGACGATGTGCTCAACGTGAGCGGACACCGGCTCAGCACGATGGAAGTGGAAAGCGCGCTGGTCGCACACCCGGCGGTCGCTGAGGCGGCGGTGGTAGGGCGTCCGGATGATCTCAAGGGACAGGCGATCTCGGCATTCGTTACGCTCGAGCAAGGACGGCAGCCCACGAGTGAACTGAAAGAAGAATTGCGCAAGTGGGTGGCGAAGGAAATCGGGGCGCTGGCGAAGCCCGATGACATTCGTTTCACCGACATGTTACCGAAGACGCGCAGCGGGAAGATCATGCGGCGCCTGCTGCGGGAGTTGGCCACGAACGGCAATGTCAAGGGCGACACTACTACACTGGAGGATTTCGGCGTGATTGCCAAGCTGCAGGAGCAGGACGAAGTCTAGAACCCTTTGCGGTTGGCTTTCGGGGCACCCAGTTCTTATTTTCGGGGGACAGAGGAGCGTCATTTTGACGGCGCAGATGGGCTGCGGAGATGAAGGTCTTTGAACGCAGGGCTCGTTTTCAACTTTTTCGGGAATGTCCTCTCGTAGTGCGCCAGGCCGGGACAAATTCCATGATGCGCCAGGGTAAATCCGAAGGCCTTCATCTCGTTCATGGCTTCGTCGGCTGACCAACCTTCGTCGGCGATGCGATACGCCGCCACCGCCATTCCCGTGCGATCATCGCCCAGGCGGCAATGCACGAAAACTTTCTTCCTCGGATTGTCCTGCATTAGCTTTAAGAAACGGGCGAACGGTTTGTCGCTCGGAAAGGGACAATGCCAGGGGAGCGAAACATACTGCATGCCCAGCTTCTTAACCTCAGCTTTTTCGTGCCTGTTCCGACCGCCGCGCATATCCACGACGATGGCGACGCCCATCTCTTTCAGCCCCTCCATCGCCTTAAGATTAGGCTGTCCTCCGCGATAGAGGTTGGAGGTAACTTTGGCAAAACCGGGAATTCCGGCCGTCTTTTGCCGAGTTGCCATCGAATGTTTCGAAACAGCGGCAGTCGAGTCGTCCGCCCCCTCGGGGCCAGCGCTGACGGAAAGCGTGGAGGAAAACAGCAGAGTGAGCGCGCCCGTTTGCGCCATGAGCCTTCTTGCTGTCATCGTAAAATTAGAAAGGTTGAAAAAGAATTGTGTGTAGAGCCGGGGCCGATTTTGCGAAACTTACGGCACTGCTGGAAGCCAGTCCCTTTCAAGACTGACCCGCGGGTGGAAGTTTGAGAGATTGATTCTTCAAGCATTACTGGCTCAACTTAATCGCCAGTTGCCGCTCCGGTTGCGTCATTTCACCCCATAGCTTCTGCAAGTCGGCTTGCACGGGCTGATTGTCTGGATCTTTACGCAGCGCCATGGCAAACCAACGATAGGCTGTCGGAAGATCGTGAGGGGTGCACAATCCGGCGGAGTAGAGAGCCCCCATCTCGATCATCGCCTTGGCATTAGCTTGTGCCGCCGCCGGTTTCAGGAGCCGCATGCCACGTTCGCAATCCTGACTCACGCCTCGGCCATAGATATATTTTTGCGCTTCGCTCACCGGATCGGCCGATGTGGCGGGCGTGATTCCGGCATGAGGTTTTGGTTGCACTTCGGCCGAAGGCTTTTTGAGTTTCGGGGTGGGCACCGGCGGAGTATCGGGTGCCGCTGCCGCAGGTTCTTTGTCTGCCGGCTCGGTATCTGCAGACTCGGTCCTGGCCGACGAGTCTGGCGAAGAAGTTGACGTGTCGCTCGCAGAGGAGGCGTCTGCTTTCGGGGACGACCTACTCGCAGAGGGCGCTCCGGAGTCAGGAGTTGCGGGCGGATTGCCCGCCGCCAGGTTCGTAGCGGAAGGAGAATTTGCCGGAGCAGCGGTGGAAGCAGAATCCTGTGAAGTCTGCGGCGGAGTTTGCGTGGTCGATGATGCAGCGGCCGGGGCGCTCGTACTGGGGGTAGGTGGCGGCGCAGGCGAAGTCGCGTCCGTCGCATCCGGAGCTTGATCCGCTGCGGGCGGTTTGCTCGCGGCTGAATGCAGCCACGGCAACCCCTGATTCTTCCAGCGCAAGTATCCAAACCCGACTGCAAGTGCTAGGGCCAACAGAATAAGAATGAATTTTCCCGCACCCCCGCGTCTGGGCTCCTCCTCATCTTCCAGCAAGTAGTCGAGATTGCTCGACCTGGAGTGCGGGTCGGAGCTCAGACTCGCCTGCTTGCGGGGAGCAGGAGTGCTCAATCCCAGGAACGACGGCCCGCTAATGATGGGCGAATCTTCCGACACAGCGGCTGCAGGTCGCGAGGGCGTGACTGCTTGAGGCTTGGCGGGAAACGACGCTGGAGCCGATGGAAGCGAGGAGGAGCGCAGGGCCGGAGCCGAAGCCTGCGCAGCGGAAACCGCGACCGGCGCAGAGGCAACCGCAGCCGCGGCGGGCAATAACTTGGCTCCGCACATTCCGCAAAAGCGATTCTCCTCCGAATTTTCATTACCACACCGAGGACAGCGCACCGACCCTCCTTAATGTCTGCATATAGCTTACGATATCTTGAAGATTCGATGCAGGACGGAGACCACGGGAGCATCCGGAAAATGACCCCGGACAAGGCGAAACGGGCGGGGGAAGGGGGCTCGGCAATGCACTATACAGCGTAAAGCAGGCAACCAAAAAGACACCTTCCGTCTGACTGTGCAGGGGCACAGCCTTGAGGTTCAAGGCATGGTCGGCCGCAGCCGGAGCGCGGCTGAAATCGCCCTGCTTCATGAAAGTTTGGGCTCGGTTTCGCATTGGAGGGATTTCCGCGCGGGTTGCCAAAGCCAGCGGATCTGCCGTTACGGTTTATTCGCGCTAGGGCTGCGGAACTCCGATCTTGTTGCCGAACCGCGTCCCGTCAGCTATATGCACGACGAAGCGTTGCACGCACTTCCCGATCTTCTTGCGCAACTCCCCATCAAGAAGCCAATCCGCGTCGGCCATAGTGGCGGTGGTTCCATGGCTCTGATTGATGCCGGGGCTCACGACCGCGTGCGCGGCCGAGTGCTTCTCGCTCCGCATGTTTTCATCGAGGATCTCAGCCTTAAGAGCATCGCCTGAGTGAAGAAAAGTTTCGAGAGCACTGATCTATCGGAGAAGCTGGCGCGCCATCATCGCGATGCCGCGTGCACGTTCTGGGGATGGAACGAGGTTTGGCTGGATCCTGACTTTCGGCGGCGGAATATCGAAGAATATCTTCCGCGCATCATGCGTCCAATTCTTGCCGTCCAGGGAACCGATGATGAGTACGGAACGATGGCGCAGGTGCAGGCGATCAAGCGCCAGTCGAGCGGGTCCGTCGAGATTGTGGCCCTCGCCGAATGCCGGCATTCGCCGCAGCGCGATCAGACCTATGCGGTGCTGGCAGCGATTGCAGGGTTTGTGAAGCGGATTGGTGGGAACAAATCAGAGGCTGGCGGAGTCTGAACCCTTACGGGCCACGATCGCGGGAAGGCCGCAGCGTAATCCAACGTTCAGCATTGGAAGAATATCCCGTCGCGGAGGTCACAATGAGGCACCTCGTAGCGCCGCTTCTCCTTTCGGTTACTTTAGCATCTCTGGCCGTGTCTCAGGTTGTGCCGGAGCGGGTTCAAGTATCCTCAAGCGTGATACAAGGTCTGCTGCTGCAGAAGGTTGCTCCTGTTTATCCCCCTCTGGCGCGGCAGGCACGCATTCAGGGGTCGGTCATTCTTGAAGTCGTGATCAATAAATCCGGGGATGTCGAGAGCATGCAGTTGATCAGCGGACATCCCCTGCTCGCGCCCGCCGCCATTGAGGCGGTCAAGCAGTGGGAATACAAGCCTTACTTGCTGAACGGCGAACCGGTTGAGGTAGAAACCAGAGTGACGGTGAACTTCACGCTTGCCGATACTCCGCCAGCAAAAGGCGTTGCGGGCGATGCGCCAGGAGGGGTTCCGGCCGGTGAGCAAGGCGACATCTTTGCTAACAGTCCGGCGGATGCCGATCGTGTCGGAGTTGTACGCGCGTCGCAAGGCGTAATGTCGGGCTTTTTGGTCACCAAGGTGCGTCCGGAATACCCGCCGGATGCTAAGGGGCAGCGCATTCAAGGAGCAGTTGTGATGAGGGTGAAGATCGATAAGGCGGGTGATGTTTCCAACATTCAGCTTATCAGCGGACATCCGCTGCTCGCGCCAGCCGCCATCGAAGCGGTTAAGCAATGGAAGTATAGGCCTTACCTGCTGAATGGCAGGCCGGTTGACATCGACACCCAGGTCACGGTTGACTTCACCCTTGCGCCGTAGGAGCCGGGGA
>Ga0182015_10006082_pt1 | contig 12241 bp, 10 predicted proteins | sample 712P3MmetaG_FD_120478 | JGI IMG/M metagenome (GOLD analysis project Ga0182015, IMG submission 120478) | Permafrost microbial communities from Stordalen Mire, Sweden - 712P3M metaG | ecosystem: Environmental > Terrestrial > Soil > Wetlands > Permafrost | place: Sweden: Stordalen | collected...
CCGTGCTCAGACGGTCCCGGGGACACCCACGTGCTCGGGCGCTTCCTGAGGGAGCTCGTCAGGCTGAACGACGAGGGGAAAAATTTCCGCATATTCACCCCCGATGAGCCCCTGTCCAACGGCCTGGAGTCCGTCTTCGAGGTGACGAACCGCCAGTGGGACGCCGCCACCGTGAAGAATGACGAGTTCCTGGCGCCAGCGGGCCGCGTCATGGAGATGCTGAGTGAGCACCAGTGCGAGGGCTGGCTCGAGGGCTACCTCCTCACGGGGCGTCACGGCCTCTTCAACTGCTACGAGGCCTTCATCCACATCATCGACTCGATGTTCAACCAGCATGCCAAGTGGCTCAAGGTCACGAACCACCTGCCATGGCGGCGCAAGATCTCGTCGCTTAACTACCTCCTCGCGTCCCACGTCTGGCGCCAGGACCACAACGGCTTCACCCACCAGGACCCGGGATTCATCGACCACGTTGTCAACAAGAAGGCCGAGGTCGTCCGCGTCTACCTGCCTCCCGACGCCAACTGCCTCCTCTCGGTGATCGATCACTGCCTCCGCAGCCGGCAGTACGTCAACGTCGTCGTCGCGGGCAAGCACCCCGCGCCCCAGTGGCTTTCGATGGCGTCCGCCGTCGTGCACTGCACCGAGGGGATCGGCATCTGGCGCTGGGCGAGCAACGACCAGGACGGCCCGACGGACGTCGTCATGGCCTGCGCCGGGGACGTTCCGACGCTCGAGATACTCGCTGCCGTTTCCATCATGCGCGAGCACCTGCCCGCGCTCAGGATCCGCGTGGTCAACGTGGTCGACCTGATGAAGCTCCAGCCCGCGAGCGAGCACCCGCACGGGCTCAGCGACGCGGACTTCGATTCGCTCTTCACGAAGGACAAGCCGGTCATCTTCGCGTTCCACGCCTACCCCTGGCTGATCCACCGGCTGACCTACCGGCGCACGAACCACGACAACTTCCACGTGCGGGGCTACAAGGAGGAAGGGACCATAACGACGCCCTTCGACATGACGGTCCTGAACGACATGGACCGCTTTCACCTGGTGATGGACACGATCGACCGCCTCCCGCAGACGGGCGACGCGGGCTCACGGCTGAAGCAAATCCTCTGGGACAAGCTGGTGGAGCACAGGCAGTACATCGACGCGAACGGGCAGGATATGCCGGAAATCCGCAACTGGAGGTGGACCGTGTCCCCCCCGGCAGCCTAGGCTGGTCGGATGCTCCAGAGGATCTTCTTCATCCGCCACGGCGACACCGCCTGGTCGAAAGGCGGCCGGCACACCGGCCGCACGGAAATCCCCCTTTGCGAGGAGGGCGAGTCAAGCGCGAGGAAGCTTGCGCCGCGCCTCGCCCCGATTGCGTTCAGCCACGTCCTCTCGAGCCCGAGGCAGCGCGCCCTGCGCACATGCGAGCTGGCGGGGCTGGGCGCCGGGCCCGCGACCGACCCGGACCTCGCCGAGTGGGACTACGGGGACTACGAGGGGCTTCGCACGACCGATATCCTCAAGGAGCGCCCCGGCTGGAACCTCTTCCGGGACGGCTGTCCCGGGGGGGAATCCCCCTCGCAGGTTTCCGACCGCGCCGACCGGCTGGTCGCGCGCCTCCGCGGGCTTGACGGCGACATAGCCCTATTCTCGCACGGCCATTTTGGGCGCGTGCTTGCCGCGCGCTGGACGCGCCTGACGGTGGGGGACGCCGAGAGGCTGCTCCTGGACCCGGCGACCGTGGGCATCCTCTCGTACGAGCATGCGAGCCCCTCCGAGCCCGTGATCGCGCTCTGGAACTTCCCGCCGTCGGGCGACCTGGGTTCGATCGCCTGAGCCGGGCGGCGTCAGCCCGGGCCGGCGGCGGTGCGCCCGCCATCCTTGATCGGGAGCGCGAACTTGTACTCGATGTCCCAGGGGAAGAAGATCCACTTGTTCTGCTTAAACTCCTTCACGCAGGTGTCCACGATGGGGCGCCCCGCGGGCTTCGCGTAGAGGGTCGCGAAATGGGCCTTCGGGAGGAGCTGGCGCACCATCTGGGCCGTCCGGCCCGAGTCGACCAGGTCGTCGATCAGGAGGTAGCCGTCGCCGTCCCCCTCGACGCCCTTCAGGAGCTTCACCTCGCTCCTCACCTGGTCCGCGTCGCCGGCGGCGCCCTTGGCATAGCTGGTGACGCAGATCGTGTCCACCAGGCGAATGTCGAGCTCGCGGGCCACGAGCGCCGCGGGGATCAGGCCGCCCCGGGTGACGGCGATTATTCCCTTCCAGTTCCCCTTCGCATGGAGGTACTCCGACAGGTACCTAGCGTCGCGGTGCAATTCGATCCAGGAGACGATGATCTCGTCGTCGTAATTTGAGCGTGCCATGCGCAAGGCTGGGTGGCCGGGCGCGGCCGATCAACACCGTTCAGCGGGCGGCGACCAGCCGGAGCGCCGACCCGTTCGGATTCGCCTCAAGCTCGACTATCTGCCGCCCGAAACCGAAGTGCGCGAGCGCCCCGAGGATATCGTCCTTCTCCATCCAGTTCGCGTGCGCCTCGGGGCCCCCCCAGAACTTCCCGTAGTTGATCCCCCCGCCGTAGTCGTGCCGATGGAGCGTGTGCCGCAGGCCGGCGTGCTCATGCTCGCTGACGCCGGACGTCCCCGCGGCGCTGCCGGGGTTCGCCGCGTTGAACTTCTCGTCCCAATAGACCGTCCAGAGGAACACCGCCCGCGTCCTCCTGCACAGGAGCTCGAGGAACTCGACCGGGTTCGCCATGTGGTAGAGGAAGCCGCAGGCGAATCCGACGTCGTAGTCGTGGCCGATCGCGCGCAGGAAGGGGACCGCGTCCCCGTACAGGAAGTTGACCCGCTCGATGCCGAGGAGCTCCTTGACGAGCAGGCATTTCAGGTAGGCCTCCGGGTGCGCCTCCACGGCCGTGACGGACTTGGCGCCGAGGCGAATGAGGCCGTGGGTATGCCCGCCCTCGAGGGGTCCCACCTCGAGGACCGTGCTGTCAGCCACCGCGATCCCGAGTTCGCCGAGCTTGGCAGCGGCCCAGTCGACCCGCGGGTCCTCGAAGAGCGCTGCGTGCCCGGCCTCGACATTGCCGAGGGAGCCGGGCATCCGGGACGCCCACTTGCCCTTGAAAAGGTCGAGCGTCTGCTGGGCCGACGGCGCCTGGGTCGCATAGGGGGAACTCATCGGAACATCGGGGATGGGGAAACCGGTTAGATCGGGAAAAGCATCCGGCCTCGCGCCATAAGGAGCCATGGTATTGGGCCCGATCGGCCAAGACTCAAGTTTATCCCTTAGCGAACCCCTCGAGGCCGGCCGGCAGGCAACAAAAAACCCGCCCTTTTTTGCGAAGGGCGGGTCCTTGGGCGCTGAAGAGGCTCAGCCGCCGGTGGCGTGCGCTGCCAGCTCGTGGCTGCCCTCGTCGTGGTGCTCGGCATGCAGCTTGCCCGCCTCGTCGCCGTGGTGCTCAGCGTGGAGGTGGTGGGCCCGGGCGACATGCGCATGGTGCGCCGCCTTCTCGTGGTGTCCGGCTGTGTGCGCCTCGGCGGCGAAATGGTGGTGCCTTGCGGCGTGCTCATGGTGCTGCGCCGCGTGCCTGTGGTGATCGATCTTTTTTTGATGGGACGTGTTATCTGTGGTTGAGGTTTATCGAAAGCCCCGGAGTCGGGGCCCTTCGCAGGCTGCACCCGCCTCATGTCGCCACTGCGGCGGTTTCGTTAAGGTCTGGAAAACTGCTTCAATTCGCGCGTTCCGGTCGGGGTTCCCGTTGTCACTAGAGCGTAACAGGACCGCCGCGGTTTCGGTTCATTGGGAGCCTATAAGCTTGGCGATGCACCTCTGGGGCGAAGTTCTCACAACGGGCTCTGCAGCTTTCCTGTTTCTCGCTCTGGCGCTCGCGCTGAGCTTCGAATTCGTCAACGGGTTCCACGACACGGCAAACGCGGTGGCGACCGTCATCTACACGAACTCGCTCAGGCCCTACGTGGCCGTCGTCTGGTCCGGCATCTGGAACCTGATCGGCGTGCTGACGTCGACCGGGGCGGTCGCCTACGGGATCGTTAGCCTTCTCCCCGTCGAGCTCGTGATCAACATCGGCTCAGGCGCGGGCTTCGCCATGGTCTTCGCGCTCCTCCTCTCGGCCATCATCTGGAACCTCGGCACATGGTACCTCGGCCTCCCGGCCTCCAGCTCCCACTCGCTGATCGGCGCCATCTTGGGGGTCGGCCTCGCGAATTCCCTGATGGCGCCCGGCCACGTCTTCGGCGAGGGCGTCAATTGGGCGCAGGCGAAGAACATCGGGCTCTCGCTCATTCTTTCCCCGCTGGTCGGCTTCACCTGCGCGGCGCTCCTGCTGCTTCTCTGCAAGGCGTTGATCAAGAATCCCGACCTCTACAAGGCGCCCGAGAAGGGCAAGGCCCCCCCGTGGTGGATCCGGGGAACGCTCGTCCTTACCTGCACGGGCGTCAGCTTTGCGCACGGATCGAACGACGGGCAGAAGGGAATGGGGCTCATCATGCTGATCATGATCGGCGTCGTGCCCGGCGCCTTCGCGCTCAAGATGAGCGCGGACTCCGCGGTCATCCGCCAGATCGCGGCCGAGTCGCGCCAGGCGACGGCGGCGCTCCAGGCGGAGGCGGCTGCGGCGCCTGCGCCGGCCGCGCCGGCGGACGCGCCGGCCGAGATATCGGCATTCCTGAAGAGCAGCGGCAAGCAGACGCCGATGACGATCCCGGCGGTCGTCGCGGTTAACGATGCCATCTCGGCGAAGCTCGAGGGCGTCAGCAAGTTCTCGGATCTCCCCCAGGCCGACCGCCGCGTCCTGCGGACAAACCTTTACCTCGTCGGGGAATCAATCGCGAAGCTCGCGAAGACGCACGCCTTCGCGGATCCCAAGGGCCAGCAGGTCTGCACCCACTACAAGTCCGACGCGGACAAGCTGACCAAGTACATCCCGGTCTGGGTCAAGGTCTCGGTGGCCCTAGCGCTCGGGCTTGGGACCATGATCGGCTGGAAGCGGATCGTCGTCACGGTCGGCGAGAAGATCGGCAAGTCGCATCTCACCTACGCGCAGGGGGCTTCCGCCGAGCTCGTGGCGATGGCAACGATCGGCGCCGCCGACTATTACGGCCTCCCGGTCAGCACGACCCACGTCCTGTCGTCCGGCGTGGCAGGCGCGATGGCGGCCAACCACTCCGGGCTCCAGACCCAGACCTTGCGCAACCTGCTGCTCGCGTGGGTGCTCACGCTGCCGGTCTGCATGTTCCTTGGCGCGGTGCTCTTCGCCTCCGGCTTCTACATCGTCTTCAACATCCTCGGCCTGAGGTAGGGAGGAGTTCAGGGATTGTGCTGCGGCGCCTCCACCAGGCGCCGGCCGGGCGGTCGCAGCAGGTACGAAACGGCCAGGACGACGAGCATCACGAGCGGCATGATGGCCTCCTTCTGTTGCCCCGATGCCAGGTGGGAGCAGAGGGCGCCCACGAAGGTGAACGTGAACCCGGCATAGGCCCACTCCTTCAAGCGGATCGCCCCGGGTACCAAGAGCGCGAGTATCCCAAGGATCTTCGCCGTGGCCAGGATGTTGGGGAAGTAAGGCGGGTACCCGAGGCTGGCGAAGGCCGCCATCATCTTGGGATCATGGGTCAGGTAGGCGTAGGCATTGTACGCCATGAAGGCGGTGACAACAGCCGTGGTTATCCAGTATGTGATGGTTTTGCCATTCATGGGGTTGGGATCAGGCCTGTGCCTCGTCCGAGCCGAAGTGGAGCTGGTCGGCCGAGGTCTTTACCGTGATGACGACCGACTTTGACGTCGGGCAGTTGCTCTCGTCGGCGACGCTGGTGATCGGCACCAGGGCGTTCGTCTCGGGATAGTAGGTGGCCGTGCAGCGGCGCGTGATGGGGTAGGGGGCGACCATGAACTTCCTGACAGTCCTCTCCTCGCCCTTGAAGTGGCTCGTCAGGTCGACCAGCTGTCCCTGCACGAGTCCGGCTTCCTTCATGTCCTCCTCATTCATGAAGATGACCCTGCGCCCGTTGAATATCCCGCGGTAGCGGTCATCGAGCCCGTAGATGGACGTGTTGAACTGGTCATGGCTGCGGACGGTCGTCATGAGGAGCTGCCCCGGGGCCAGTTCAACCCGCGACAGCTCGTGCGGGATGAACACGGCCTTCTTGCTCGGCGTGTCGAACCTGCGCTGGTCGCGGGGGCCGTTGGGAAGGTAGAAGGTGCCGAGGCGGATCCTGTCGTTGAACGCCGGGAATCCCGGGATGACGGCCTCGATCTTGTCGCGGATGAGGTCGTAATTGCCGACGTAGGCGTCCCAGTCGATGGGCGTGTGGGCCCCGAGGACCGCCTTGGCGAGGCCGGCCACGATCGCGGGCTCGCTGAGGAGGTTCGGCGAAGCGGGCTTCAGGCTCCCCCGGGTGGGGCCTACGACGCCCATCGAGTCCTCGACGGTCATGAACTGCTCCCCGCTTGCCTGCCGGTCGATCTCAGTTCTTCCGAGGCACGGCAGGATGAGGGCGACGCGCCCCGTGACGAGGTGCGAACGGTTGAGCTTTATCGACACGACGGCCGTCAGGGCGCACTTCTTCACGGCCTCGGCCGTGTACATCGTGTCGGCTGGGGCCGACAGGAAATTTCCCCCCATGGCGAACAGCACCTTGGCGTTGCCCTCGTGCATCGCCCGGATCGCCTCGACGACATCGTACCCATGCTTGCGCGGCGGCTTGAAATTGAATTCCTGCTCAAGCCTGTCCAGGAACTCCTCCTTCGGCTTGTCCCAGATGCCCATGGTGCGGTCCCCCTGCACGTTCGAATGCCCGCGGACGGGGCACGGTCCCGCGCCGGGGCGCCCGATGTTGCCGCGCAGGAGGAGGAAGTTGATGACATCCTGGATCGTCGCCACCCCGTTCTTGTGCTGGGTGAGCCCCATGCACCAGCAGACGATGATCCTGTGGGAGCCCATCGCAATCGCCGCGGCCTCGCGTATCTGCTCCCTCGAGAGCCCGCTGTCCTCGATGATCTCCGCCCATGACGCCTTGCGCAGCTGCGCGATCAGCGCGTCGAATCCCGACGTGTATTCCCGGATGAAGTCGTGGTCGAAGACGGTGCCGGGACTGCGATCCTCGGCCTCGAGCATCTCCTTCATGAGCCCCTGCAGGAAGGCCATGTCCCCGTTGATCCTGACCTGGAGCCAGAGGTCGCACATCTGGGTCCCACGGCCGAAGAGGAACCTCGGGAGGTGCCACGGGTGGAGCATGTCCTGCGGGTTCTTGAACCGGAAGGACCCGCTTTCCGGCATCGGGTTCACGGTGACGATCTTGCAGCCCCGCACCTTCGCCTCCTGGAGGGGTGTCAGCATCCGCGGATGATTGGTCCCCGGGTTCTGGCCGATGATGAAGATCGCGTCGGCATGCTCGAAATCGCTCAGCTTAACGCAGGCCTTTCCAATCCCGATCATCGGCGGAAGCGCCACGCTCGTGGACTCATGGCACATGTTCGAGCAGTCCGGCAGGTTGTTGGTCCCATAGGCCCGGACAAAGAGCTGGTAAAGGAATGCCGCCTCGTTGCTGGTCCGGCCCGACGTGTAGAAGGCCGCCTCATCGGGACTGTCCAGCTTCCCCAGTTCCGCGGCCACCAGTCCGAATGCCTCGTCCCACGAGATCGGTTCGTAATGGGTGGCGCCCGGACGGAGCACCATGGGCTCCGTCAGCCTTCCCTGCTCGCCCAGCCAGTGGTCGGTTCGGCCCGCCAGGTCCTTGATGGAATGCTCCTGGAAGAACTTCCGGCTCAGGCGCTTCGCCGTGGCCTCATACGAGACCGCCTTGAAGCCATTCTCGCAGAATTCCGCGACGCTCCTCTCGTTGTCGGGATTCGGCCACGCGCAGCTCTGGCAGTCGAAGCCCTTAACCTGGTTCAACTTTAATGCCGACCTGATCGTGTTCAGGAGTCCGGCCTCCCTGATCCCATATTCCGCCACCTGCTCGATCGCCTTCATTCCCGCAGCGATCCTTGTCCGCCTTCCCTGCCTCGTCCCCTTCAGCGTCACCGGGGGCAGCGCATCCGGGTTCGATGCTTGCGAGGCGGGTTCCGTCGGGTGTGAGGGCATGGAGGGGAGGATTGGCCACCCAAGTGACAGCCAAGAGAAGTAACAATGGCGTCCTCAGGCAGGGATTCGGGAGCCGCTGCGTTTCATGGCAGAACAGGCGCCGCGTTTTTTGGAGTCGTCAGCACGCGAAGGATAGCCCATCCTGATGGCGATGCAAAACTCTAATTCGACTTCGATTGCGACCCCATCATCCCGCTCGGCGGTCCTCAAGGGCGCCCTGGGCGCGCTCGGCCTGGCGTTGGCTTTCGGAATGGCAAGCGTCCCTGCGCTGCGCGCCGACTCAACGGTCGTCCGTCCCCTGGATGACAAGGTCGCGGCTCTCCCCGTGACCTACACGTTCGACAAGTCAGCCGATCCCGAGGCCGGCCCGTATATACTCAGCCTGAAGAACACCGCGACCAGCCCCGTGACCGTGAGCGTCAAGGTCCTCCTGAGCGTCTATTTCCATGCCGATTCGAAGGCCCGCATTCTGCCGGATCACACGATCGATCCCGGTCAGATCTGGACCGTCCCGGGCCTCGCGGCAAACGACAAGGTGAGCGTGTCCTCAAAGGAGTACACGACCCTGGAGCTCATCGTCCCCTGAGGGTCGGCGCCCGGGACCGGGGCCTGAGGCTTCGGTCCCGCCCAGTCCTCGTTCGGCGCGGCCCGTTCGCCCCCGGCCGGTGAGGGGTGGCATTCGCCGCGGCCGGCGGAGAATGCCCTCGTGCCCGCCTAGGCGCAGGCTCATCATTACTCCCATGGTCGAACCCGCCGTTGGAGACAAACCCGAGGAAGCGGCCGGACGTTGCCCCTGCGGCAGCGGCCAGCCTTTCTCGGGCTGCTGCGGGCCGATCCTTTCGGGCAAACGGTTGGCGGCGACGGCCGAGGAGCTCATGCGGGCGCGCTTCACCGCCCACGCCATCCACGACTTTGCGTTTGTCCACAGGACCTATCGGCCCACCGCGCGCCAGCCCTATGTTGCCGTCCCCGGCGCCCCCGCGACAGAGTGGACCCGGCTGGTGGTCCACAGCCACGAGCCAGGGAAGACGCCCGATGTCGCGACGGTGGAGTTCTCAGCCTATGGCAAGGAGGAGGGTGTCGAGCAGGTGCTCCATGAGAAGGCCGAGTTCGTCCGGGAGGGAGGGGAGTGGGTCTACACGCGCCCCCTCCGCGAAGGGCCCGTCCCGTTCAGGGAAACGGCCAAGAAGCCGGGTAGGAACGAGCCCTGCCCCTGCGGCAGCGGCAAGAAGTACAAGCACTGCTGCCTCGGGAAGGCTTAGCCCGCGGGTCACCGGGGTTTTGCCCGGATTATTGCCGCCCCCTTTTGCTTAACTGGAAATCCCGCCTATGATGGGCCGAGTATGACGACAAAATCCTCCCCAAAGCACTCGGCCGCGGATAGCGGCATTTTCAAGATAGGCGGCGACCTTCCCGTCCTTCGGCTCGGATTCGGCGCCATGCGCATCACGGGACCGGGCGTCTGGGGCGAGCCGAAGGATGCGGCGGCGATGCACCGGGTCCTGAGGAAGGCGGTGGACCTCGGGGTCACCTTGATCGACACCGCCGACTCCTACGGGCCCGAGGTGAGTGAGCGGCTGATCGCCGAGGCCCTCCATCCCTATCCAAAGGGGCTCGTCATCGCGACCAAGGGCGGTTTGACCCGCTCAGGCCCGAACCAGTGGGCGCCGGTCGGGCGGCCCGAATACCTGCAGCAATGCGTCGAGATGAGCCTGCGTCGCCTCAAGGTGGACTGCATCGACCTTTACCAGCTCCACCGCATCGATCCCAAGGTTCCCGCGGCGGAGACTCTGGGCGCGCTGAAGAAGCTGCAGGTGGCGGGCAAGATCCGCCACATCGGGCTTTCTGAGGTGACAGTCGACGAGATCAAGCATGCCCGGAGGACAGTCACCGTCGTGAGCGTCCAGAACCTCTACAATCTCGGAGACCGCAAGGCCGAGAAGGTTCTCGAGTACTGCACCGAGAACGGCCTTGGATTCATTCCTTGGTTTCCACTCGCGGCCGGGAAAATTGCGCAGGCGGGCGGTCCTCTCGACAGGGCGGCAAAGCTACATGGCGCGACCCAGGGTCAGCTTGCCCTGGCGTGGCTGCTTCAGCGATCTCCCGTCGTACTTCCCATCCCGGGCACTTCCAGCATAGATCACCTTAAGGAGAATATGGGCGCCTTAAGGCTCTCCCTCACGCAGTCGGAGTGGGCTGCGATCGCCGATGCGGGCGCTTCAGGTTGACCCGAGGGTGTTCAGAAAGAGGGCGAATCGAAAGGCCGAAAGTATCGGCATGAGAAGCGAATAGGAGGCGGCATTTGTGCCAAATCGGTCGAATCGGCCCAAGGTAGGAGTGCCTTCGGCCTTCGCCCTAGGTTTTAACGCCACTCTTTTCGGTGAAGATCCGGTGCAATGCATCTCCGAGATCATGGATGCTCAGCGGCTTCAGCAGCATATCCCGAAGGCCCAGCGCGCGGATCTGTTCAATTCTAAGGCTGCCGGTGTAGCCGGTTGTAAGGACTACAGGCAGGTCGGGTCGAATCTGCGCCAGCTGGAGCGCAAAATCGATCCCGGACATTGTCGGCATGTTCAGGTCGGTGATGACGAGGTCGAATTGGCGGGGCTGGGAGCGAACGAGATCAAGCGCGTCCATGACATGGGTGCGCGACTCAACGGCATATCCGAGCTTGGCGAGCATTCTCTCGCCCAGCCGGGCGATGGGCTCCTCGTCGTCAACAAAGAGAATCCGCTGCCCGGCCCCGTGCGGGACGGATAATTCCTCTGATCCGCTGTCGGAGACTCCACCGCCGACGGCAGGGAAAAAAAGGTGAAATGTAGTCCCTTTGCCAGGCTCACTGTAGACCGTGATCGCCCCGTCATGGTCCTGCATGATTCCGTGCACCACCGACAGGCCCAGGCCGGTTCCCTCGTTTGGCGCCTTGGTGGTGAAGAACGGCTCAAAGATCCGGTTCATGGTCGCCCGGTCCATCCCTTTCCCCGTGTCGGTAACCGAGAGCCTGACAAACTTGCCCGGTTGCACATGAAGCTGGGCCTCGGCCAAAACCGCGTCGACCTCGAAGTTCTCGAGCTTCACCTCGAGTGTGCCCCCTCGCTCCTTCATCGCGTGCCAGGCGTTTGTGCCCAGGTTCATCACGACTTGATGAATCTGGGTTGAATCGGCCAGAACGGGAGGAGTGTTGGCTTCCACCTCAACCTTGAGCTCGATTGCCGATGGGATTGCCGACCTTAGGAATTTGACCGCCTCCTCCACGACGGGGCCGAGCTGCAATATCTCGCGCTTCGACTCTTCATGGCGGCTGAAGGTCAGGATCTGCCGGACCAACTTTGTGGCGCGTGAGCCGGCTTGAGAGATTGCTTGCACGAAATCGAGAAGCTGGGGGTCGTCTGTCACCTTCACGCTCATCTTCATCAGGTCCGTGTACCCCGAGATCACAGTGAGGATGTTGTTGAAATCGTGGGCTACGCCTCCGGCCAACGTACCAATCGCCTCCATTTTCTGGGCCTGCCTAAACTGTTCGGCAAGCTGCTGCTTTTCGACGAATTGCCCGAGCTGATTTCCGATTGACGCGAGGGTCGACAGCAGTTCCCCGTCGGGCTCCCGCACTTCGGAGCTAAAGAATCCAATGACGCCTAGGACCTCGTCCCGAAGCGTAATCGGGAAGCCAATCCAGCCGTGGAGCCCCAGGCGGACGCCTACGGTGCGGCGCACGAATCCCGGGTCCCCCGCGATGTCTGGGCTCCACTCGGCGCGGCCTGAGGCCCACACGCGGCCGGGCAGCCCGTGACCCCTACCGAAAGTCACCTTCTCGCTTGCTGCAATGAAGGCACGAAATTCCGTGGACGGTGGGTACCACGAGGCGAGGAGGCGGAGCACCCCTTCGGCTTTGTCCACCCTCCATGATTCACCCAGTTCCCAGTCGAGGCTTGTTCCTATCGTCTCGATTATCCTTTGATTTGTCCGCTCCGTCGACGCGCCCTCTGCCAGAACAGATGCGACCGAATGCTGGAGGCTCAGCCTTATCTCCGCGCGCTTGCGTTGGGTGATATCGGTCCAGACCCCGACGATCTCCGCGGGGTCCCCGGCCTCGTTGCGGACCAACTGTTGGTTGTCCTCGACCCACAGATATCTTCC
>Ga0182015_10006083_pt1 | contig 12241 bp, 19 predicted proteins | sample 712P3MmetaG_FD_120478 | JGI IMG/M metagenome (GOLD analysis project Ga0182015, IMG submission 120478) | Permafrost microbial communities from Stordalen Mire, Sweden - 712P3M metaG | ecosystem: Environmental > Terrestrial > Soil > Wetlands > Permafrost | place: Sweden: Stordalen | collected...
TCCTGCAGCCTCTTGGAAGTTGAATTAATAGCGGCGAGGAACTGGAGTGCAGGAGCGGCGATGTTCAAGATATCCATCGTCGGTCCGAGGATGTGCGTGTCGAGCGTGAGCGCAAAGAATGCGCAGCACGTCATCACGATGGCCTGGGAGTAGGGCGGCGGGTATCGCCGGGTTCCTTTCGGATTCTCTGCCAGAGCGCTTCGGCCTCTGGCTTTTCTTTGCGTACGTGCGGAATTCTGCCTTCAACGGTGCGGATCGGCATTCTCGGGAACTGGGTAGCTGACCTTACTCATGAACTGCCGGAAGTGCGGGTCGTTGCGCAGGCTCTCCAGGATCGGGTCGGATCGGAATCCGAGACTCCAAAGCGACCCTCCACGATAAGACCGCTCCAGCCAGTACACGGCCTTCTGATTCTCCTTCAGGCCGATCAGAATAAGCGCGACCGAGTAGGGTTCATCGCCGAGCCGGCGCTTTTTCGGCTTCGTCATGGCATCGAGGAGTTGGATCGCCCTTTGGCTTTGACCGTTCACGGCGTAAATGTATCCGAGCGCCCCTCGCAGTACATCATGGCAAAGAGAGCTCGCAGCCAGCGCTTCGATTTGCGCAATCTGAACAATCGGCTCTTCGAATTGGATAGATGCCAGCGCTTCGACTGCATCGACGACATGCCCGGACCGGCCAGAAGCCCGGACTTGTGCTATCTGGTAGAGGGCATGCTCGTATTCACCCGCTAAATACTCGCTCCAGCTGTAAAATGCTATCGCAAGAGTACTCAACACATTCTTCCCGGCGACTTCCAGCAGAAAGCCTGCAGCCTCCGGCTGGCATCCTTCCGCGATGTGAAGCAAAGCCCGGCCGAGGATGGCGCCTGTGGATCGGGTGGAATCATTCAAAGCCTCATCGAAGCCGCGGCGTGCGCCCTGCCAGTCCCGAACTGAAACCATCTTGAGCCAGGCTGCAGCGCACTTTGCCTCCGGCTGTTCGGAGTCTATCTCCAGCGCCCGCTGCATCGCGGCCTCAGCGGAGGTGTAGGCGGCCGAAGCGCTCACTCTGCCCAAGAGGCCTTCGGCGATAAGCGCATTGGACAGGCCCGCAAGCGCCGCTGCATTTCCAGGATCCAAATCGATGGCCTCGCGGAAATGCCCAGCGACCCAAATTGAGATTGCTGTTCGAAAGAGTTCCCCACACCTTGTAAGCGAGAGCTTCAAACTCGGCGGAACGGGCCTTTGTCGCGCCGGAAATCAGAGAGCAGTCGAAGACCGCGCTGGGGCGACTGGACACTTCGATTTGGGGCGGCGTATGCTGTAGCTGTGGCCTGGTGGCTTCAATATGCTCGTCCGTCACTGCCCGGCTGCGGTTCCTTATCCAGTAGCCCGACGCGCTGACGAAGGCAAAGACGGGGCTCTTCTTGCCGCCAAGGCGATGAACCGGAAGACCCAACTCGGAGTGCCACCGCTGGACAGTACGGGAAGTGTGGCCAAAATGCTGGGCAATTGACTTCGAACCGTCTAGCCTGCGAGCTGAAGGCGGGCCATTTGTGATTACTGAGATCAACCACCCCGGCAACCTTTCGAAAAGACACAAGATGGCGCTGGTTGCGCACATCGAAATCCCTCTCTCGTCCGGCGGATGTTAGTGGCCCCAAGGGCAGGCCGAGCGGTTAGCAAGACGGCTCGAAGAGCACCGCAATGTCGTATGTTGTCGCATCTCTTCGTATAAACGCACATAGTTGCCAATTAGAACGCTGACGTTCCTGTTAATTTTGAATGACCCAAGCCGAGCGCAACATTCACGGCTAAGTTGCACATAATTTGTAAGTCGTAAACACCCCGACCCTGTGGCATGGGCGAACGGAAGCATCGGAGGAGTGTTTCGGTGTTGGCAAAACAGCTTGACCGTGGCACCGCCAATGAAATAGCTTTTCGGTTGGCTTATTGCGCCAAGCTTCGTTCCTTTCAATTGTGCGCTGCATCAGGTAAGAATGATATATATGATGCGACCAGGATGCAATCGGACTTTGTAACCGCAAGGTAACTGCTTTTTTGTGTTGATGCAGCTTTCACCTCAGAGGCGACCAATGAATAGCAGTCCGTGGCATGTTCTACATGTGCATTCAAACTATGAAAAACGAGTTGCACAGTCCCTTGCAGTGCGTTCAGTGGAGCACTTTCTGCCGCTTTACAGCGAACGCGTAAGGTGGACTGACCGAACGGTTGTCGCGGAGCGTCCGCTCTTTCCAGGGTACGTGTTTGCGCGCCTCACAACTCAAACCAGGTCTTGCGTCACCATTACTCCCGGCGTGTGTCGCGTTCTGGGCGATGATGTAAGGGACCTGGTGAGTTGCGAAGAACTCGACAAGATTCGGGACGGCCTGGCGAGCGGGTTACTCCTCCGGCCCCATCCCTTCGTCACGTTGGGAACGCAGGTACGAGTGCGTGACGGCGTTTTCGGGGGAATTGAGGGCATGGTGACAGAGTTCCGCCATCAATGCAAGGTCATCATCGCCCTTGGCGCAGTTCAGCAGTGCTTTTCGCTGGAGGTAGATATCTGCGACCTCGTAGTAGTGAATGAGCCTGTAGCCAAGCCGCCAATAAGGCAGATCCCTGCATACGGTATTCACTCGTTGCGAACAGGGCGCGGCTACGGCCAAGCAGCCTGATCCAGCGGGCCTGGGTCAGGCGTGAGTATGACTAGTGGTGCAAACGTTGCAGCGGGCGGCGTACTGGCTTGTGCAATAGAGTCCGCGTCTTTGTTGACTGAAACGGCATCGGGACTACTCATCGAGTCTTTTGAAGTCGGCAAAATCACGATTCCGTCCCCGTTGTCTAAATAGTTGAGAATTGAACGACATTCGATATAGAGGGGTTGAGCTGGGCGCAGCACTTCCGCCAGCGAGTTCAAACTGGCGACACTTGGGCGCACCACTTAAACTAATTAAGATTGCAAAATATAATCCTTCCTCATATCAATCCCCGCCGACCTTCTGCTTTATGTCAACAATCTTCTTGCGCAGCTGTTGGTTTACACTTTGCCGGCATGCAGAATCCCAAAGGGCGCGGCTTCGATCCGAGAAGTCGCAGAATCCCGCCTGTCTGCCCAACTGCCTGTCCCTACACACCCCCAACTCATCCGGAAGACCCCGGTATAGCATATTGATACTGATGGTCAGCGCCATGAAGGTGCTCCTGATTAATCCAAATCGGACATACGCGGGGCATGGAACGTTAGGGCCGAAGCTTGGGTTGCCTCTTGGGTTGCTGTACATAGCCGCCAGCCTTGAAAAGCATTGCATCCCTGTTTCGGTATTTGATTGCCTGATTTCTCCGCAGACGCGTTTGACTTCCGGCAAAGATGACGCGTTTCTCGGAGTTGAAGGCGATGCGATTCGTTCAGCACTTCTTGCTGAGCAACCGGACATCGTAGGCGTCAGTTGTCAATTTTCAGCTCAATGGGAGAATGCAGTTGAGCTCATAAGGTTAGTCAGCGAAGGACTGCCCGGCTGCACCGTTGTTCTTGGTGGCCCTCATGCTACGGTTTCGGGCCGGGAAATACTTGCTGCATATCCTCAAGTGCACTTCATCATCGCGGGAGAAGGGGAAGTGTCCCTGCCGCGTCTTGTTTCTGCAATCGAGAGCAACAATCGGGCCGCGTTCACTGGAATTCCTGGCCTCATCTGGCGCGAAGGGGACGGTGAAATCAGGGCGAACCCCGCAGAAAGCATCGCCGATCTTGACGCGTTGCCCTTGCCTGCCTACCATCTGGTTGATTTCGCCCGCTTTTATGAATTGCAAAGTCAAGGGTTGTTCGCGCGCAGCAGCCGTTTCCACTCTGCATCGATTATCACCAGTCGCGGATGCCCGTATACTTGTACGTTTTGTTCCATTCACCTTTCGATGGGATATAGATTCCGGGCGAATTCAGTTGAATATACAGTCAACCACATTAAACACTTGTCGGACAATTATGGAGTTTGCCACCTCCACATTGAGGATGACAATTTCACGTTCAAGCGAAATCGCGCTAACGAGATTTGCCGTAGATTAGTGTCCGAAGGCGTGCGGTTATCCTGGGATACGCCTAATGGCGTTCGCGCCGATACACTGAATGATGACTTGATGGAAAACATGAAGAAGTCCGGTTGTGTCGACTTGGTGGTTGCCGCAGAATCCGGAGATCAGGAAGTCGTCACAAACATAGTCAAGAAAAAGCTGGATTTGAACACCATAGTGTCGGCGGCGGCGCTGGGTAAGAAGCACAGTATTCCGATGGGGTGTTTCTTTGTTATCGGGTTTCCCGGTGAAACGCAGACGAATATAAACAATACCCTTGATTTTGCTGTGAAGTTGTATACCCGTTACAACTGCCAACCGATTGTAAACCTGGCCACGCCTTTGCCAGGAACGGAACTTTCGCAGATTATACAAGATTGTGGATACCTTGCTCGCGAAATGTCGCCCGGCAATCTCGCCAGAGGAACATCGGTTTACGGTTCAGGAATGATAAGAACCCCCGAATTCGATCCTGAGTACCTCCGGCGGTCCTCTGCCCGGTTCGATCTCCGGATTGAACGCATACGAAGGCGCAAACGTGCGACTTTCCTGTTGTGGCACCCTGGTGAACTCTACGAATTCATTCGCCGCAGAGTATTGCATCGAAACACGGCGCCTTAGATAAGTGCACATGCACGATGGAAGGTTGTTGCGCGCAGCATTGGTTCGGATCTCTCAGGGCGCGCCACGGATCCCCCACCTCGAGATTCCTCACTGCTCCCAAGAGCAAGGAAATCCCCTCTCGTCGACTCTCACGACCGCGGCGTCGTGTCCATCATGGTTTGAACTCCCCACCTGTATCGACCTCCAAAGTCGCCTGAACGGGCAGGCTGTCGCTCGACCCGCCGGCCAACACGCGCACCGGCTCCTTTTCCACCCTCCAGACATGAGCCCCCGCGTCCCAGTACGCCAGGTCTCGGGGTTTCAAATCCAGCGTTACATCCCGCTCGGCGCCGGCCTCGATCCTCACCCGTCTGAATCCCTTCAGTTCCAGCTTTGGCCGCTCCACCTTTGAGCCCAAATGCTGAACGTACAACTGCACCACCTCGTCGCCAGCCCGCTTGCCTGTGTTCCTGACCTTCAGGGTGACCTGGACCGAGCCTTCGGCGCTCACCTTCGGAGCGCTCAGGCTCAGTCCTTCATAGGCGAAGGTCGTATAGCTGAGTCCATACCCAAAGGCGTAGAGCGGCTTGTCCGTGCTGTAAAGATAGGTTCGCCCGTGAAGCAGGTTGTAGTCCAGAATGGGCAGCAACTGGGCGTCGCCTGTGGGCCAGGTCTGAGTGAGGCGTCCCGCCGGCGAGTAGTCTCCAAACAACACGTCTGCCAGGCCGTGACCTTCTTCCTCGCTGTTATGCGTGATGTGCACAATCGCGGGTACGTTCTGCTGACTCCACACAATCGCGTAAGGGAAGCTTGACCGTAAGACTTCGATGGTCCTGGGATTGGCAGCGAATACCTGAGTATGAGGATGCTACTGGATGTACTTGGACTGTGAAGTGGTGGACGCGGTAGGAATCGAACCTACAACCTGTCGGTTAAGAGTTGCAGGGAAGCCATTTTTCACCAATTATTATCACTTCCCCTTGAGTGCGCGTGAGCCTTTAATTACAGGGCCTTCGCGCGTTCTCTCTTTACCTCCGGTTTACGCCATTTTCCATCGGGAGTCCTTGGTATTTTCCCCGGTGCAAAATCAAACCAGGTCGCAGGTGCGCTCTGCCACGATCCGCTCCGCTTCCTGCATTGTCATTCCATCGGGCAACGCACAAAAGCGCACCAGTGTACCGTCTGCCCCTTCCCGCCACTCACCAAGACGCGGCTCTGCATAGCCTGGAAAACACTCGTCCGAAAGGATGAAGTTCACTCTTTTCCGTCCGGCAAACCGTCTCTCCAGTTGCGCCCTAGCAGCAGCTCGCGACTGTGGAGAGCCTATCGGGTACTGTCCAGGGCTTGCGCCCGTGCCACTCGTTCCCTGGCCCCTCTGATGCGCTTTGCTAAACAATCTGCCTGCCCTCCCCCGCTGTAGTCCTGGCCGCCCTCGATTGCCGGGAGCGAAACGGGAAATTCCCTGGCCTGATCTTTCATCCGTGCCGCTCTGATTGCTTCCGCCAGCCCGTCGAAGTTGATGGGCTGCCCGTCCACGATGGAATAACACTGAACGCGGAACTGTTCTTCGCTGTCCCGTGCCACCAGCATGGCCCTTGCAGCCGCTCTGGACTGCGCAGAGCCAAGAGGGAAGCTTCCGGGCCTTGGACCCGAATTTGTTGCGCCTAGCGGCCCCTCTGCGCCTTTATTCCCCATGGGATGCACTCTCCTGACTGTTCCTGGCTGTCGCGCGTAGACAACCGGCCTCCATGAGAGAACGGAAGTATGTACTTTGCGCAAGGGCATTTGATTCCAAGATATACTTAATGCTGTAGACCTAAAAGGCGGCATTATGGGAGTTTATGAGACTTTAGCTCAAGCGATTCAGACCAAAAGCCCCTGCCACATTGCCAAACCAGGGGAACCTTATCGGAGCATCTGTCCTTATCGTCTTGGCCGATCATCGAAAGGCGAGGTGAACGTGATCTATTACCAGTTTGATGGATATACGTCTCGGCCCGAAGGACTCGGATACGACGGTTCTTCTGATAATTGGCGCTGCAATCATGTCGCAGACATAGCGATAGCGTCCATCATTGAAGGACACTGGCACGAGCCCGCCGTCAAGCCTAAGACTCGTGGACATTGCGTCGTTCACGCTGAGTACGCGGTTAATTACTAGGCTGCGACCAACACCGGTTCTGCCTTCCAGGCAAAGTATTCCCTTGCCCTCGACTCGGCAGAAGTGCCGCTGAAGATCGTTGTGGAGATTTCGCCTTCGCCATCGATGTTGACTGATTCGACAACCCAATCGCCTGAATTGTCTTCGTGTGGGAAGATTTCCCATTGCATAGGGCACACTCCAATGTTACGCTCTTTTTGAGCGTTGCCCGACGCGAGAGATCCGCATCACAAGTGACCCGCTGGCAGGCGGGTTTTCTTGTGCCTCAAATACTACTCCATCTTTGGCCAGCCTTCTGCAGGTTCCTTTTTGAATGGCAACTTATTTACAGCATCCTGCCATTCGTAAACTGAAGCGCCACACGGTGGCGGCTGGCCTTCTCCAAGGCTAGTTGCCCGTTCCCACCGTCGCCTTAAACCATTCCGGGAGTGCACCTGTCTGCGCGTAGGTCTCTAGCTCCTGGCTGCTCATGCGCTCAAACAGATCGTTCAATGAGACGGTCTCCGTCCTGTCGATCCATTCACCAGCGGAATTGATCTTCGCGTATGCCCCGATTGCAGCCACAACCGCGCTGGCGGTCACGTCCACGCTGTCCGCGCGTTCAATGATTCGCTCCAGAGCGGCCCGGATATTCCGCTGGCGTTTCGGGAAGAGTCCTAGCGCGTTTGCGTGCCGGTAGACGCTGGACCTGTCCGCCAGCCCGTATTCATCTGCAATGGCCGCCGGAGAGCGCCAGCCGATAAAAGCGGCTTCAATCTCTTCCCGTTGCACATGGCCGCAGACAGAACAATTCCGCTGGTGCCTTCCAAGGCTCACTGTAGCGTCAGCGTTACGCTGTTGGCTCATGCTCATATTTTGTGCCACTTGCTCCCGTTTTGGAAGGCGTATCACTTTCAATCAACTCCCTATTCGGATTGTGCGGGAGAGACCGAAGTCGCTTCTCCGATTGCACTCTGGAACAATTCGTGAACAACCTCGGCGCCCGTCTGGCTCAAGTGATCTCCATCAGCGTAGTAGAACGACCGCCCCGATGAATAGCGGATAGATCCGTCTTCCTTGTAGAAAGGCAGATCCGTCCGGATCACACGGAGATTCTGGAAAATGGCCACATCTGCCTGAGCAATCGCGACTGCTTGCTTCCGTAAGGGATCTTTGAGATCGGGGTAAAGGAGCGGCAGGTTATTGTCATTTCCGATGCGCCAAGTAACAAGTTCGCGTAAGTTGGACTGATCGCCATCCTTTACCGCAGGAACCTGCGACACAAAGAAGACGCGGCGAGCCACAGGACTTACCTTGATCAGGAGTGATCGGAGGGCTTGGTCGAACCCGATTCGCGTATTAAAGCTGTTATCCCATCGATCAATAAGGAAGACCGCGTTAGGATGCCATTCCCGGAGCCATCTTGCCCTTGCTTGGTCAAACTCTTGGGCTTCAGACTGAGAGGCAAAGTTGAAGTTTGGTGTAGTCCCAAAGAAGACCGGTGTTGCGTCTACTCCGAGAAATGCAACCGAAATGTGCATTTCACGGCAAATGTTGTCGATGAGTGCTGAATACATCAGTGCGTGGGAACTGCCAAGGACGACAACCTGAGGATGTGCAGCCCCATAGAGATGAACGACGCCGCCCGTTCGCCATCGGTCTATGGGGCGGCCAGGGGGTATGGGCGGAAAATTGACGTCGTAGTACCTCGGTGATTTGATTGCCTGCTCAAGGCCTGCTGCAGCGTTGCCAGCGGAATACTGCTCTCCGAGGAACGCGGGGGGATCGAATCGGTGGGCCGAGTCGGCTACCGGACGCCGTGAGATACCGAGGAGACAGCAAATAGCGGTTAGCGAGAATCCGATCGCTATAACGGCAAAGCGCAAAGGGCGTCCAGACCCTCTGCGGCGGAGCGGTTGCTCAACGCAGATATATGCGCACCAAGCTGCTAGTACCCCGACTACGCCGCCTGCAAGTGCACCGTAAATCTGCGGTTTGCCGTACAGGTGTGCCAGGGATTTCCCAAGCGTAATGAGAGGCCAATGCCAAAGATAGATCGAATAGGAGAGCTTGCCGGTCCTTACCATAAAGGCGGAGGAAAGGAACCGCGAAAGCCTGGTCTTTTCATCCGCAACGGAAATAAGGACGAGCCCGGTCCCCACTGTCGGCGCAAGAGACACTAGACCGGGGAATCCGCTGTCGCCATTGATCAAGATGAAACTCAGGACGACCATGGCGAGACCTGCAAGTCCAATGGCCTCCAGGGTGCGCACTCCGAGCAAGGACCGCGGCGCAATCGTTTCTTTGCGAAGCAGTGCCGGATGGGCCGCAAGCGCTGCCCCGATCAACAACTCCCAGAGACGTGTCGGAAGCAAGTAGAATGACGCGCTTGGAAAAACGTGAGTTCCATACCAGCAAAGCAAGAAGCTCAACACCATTGTTGCGATGAGCCAAGACCGCACCCGGCGGCGCTGGAAACGAGCTAACAACAGAAGGAAGCCTGGGTACAACAGATAGAATTGTTCTTCGAGCCCCAGCGACCAGGTGTGCGTTAGTGGGGACCATTCGGCGGCGCTCCCCCAGTAACCGCCCAAATACCGCCAGATATAAATATTTGACAAATTGAAGATCGTCCAGAGGCCATGAATCGCTGCCTGATGCGCGGGGCCGGGTGGCATCAAAATTGTCCAGAGAAGCACGGTGGTCAATACAGTGAGGACCACATTGGGTAAGAGCCGCTGAACCCGCCGCAGGTAAAACTCCCGCAATGAGAAGCTGCCGTCCTTGAGATCGTGAAGAATGATGGAGGTAATCAGGAACCCGGAAAGGACGAAGAACACGTCCACTCCCGTGAATCCGCCAGTGAGTCTCGCGGGAGCGATATGGAAAAGCAGCACGGCGAGAATGGCAATTGCCCGAATTCCATCTAGCGGTGGAGAATAGCGCATACACGGCTCCAGTCATACTCGTGGCAATTCGGATTGAACTGGCGATTTCTCCAACTATAGAATAGTTGGAACCGGAATTTCCGTTTTGGCATCCCGGTGGCACAGTCCGTCTGAGCAGTCCGGGTGGCTCAAACACGCAATCTCACCGTCCCAGCGAAAAGAGCTCCGCTCACGCGGACGCTTCGACTGCGGTCTTGCGGGGGCAAGGGGCTGGGTGCTTCGCAGGCCCGAAAAACAAAAGCTCGCAAACTCTCGTTCCAATACAAAAGAAGAATCAACACTAGTAGGAGCCCTTATACGGTCTAGCAAAATTTGCATCACTCCCACGCAAAAAATGCGGAAGTTCAATCGGTTCCAGTTCTTCAGGGTGTGCTAAATTTGCAGCGCTTTTTCCCCGCTCTTTGCACTGTAGTCTCGGACGCTCTTTCACTGGCATCCATTCGAGCGAAGGGTTTTTGAGCGTGTAGACAGTGCTTTGGCCCGGAGAAATTGAACTTTCAATCAATTCGAATTTCAAGAGCTTCTTCCTGGCTTCGACGATGGTTCTCCGGCCCATACCGGTATCGTTGGCAAGTGTTTGGTCAGACACGCTAAACGTTCCAGCGCTCTTTTGGTTGGCCATACTGCACAACGCGGTATAAAGCCGACCTGCAGAACATCTCAACTTCGCAGCCATTCCGCTTCCGAATAGCCGGTTGTGCATTTGGAAGAAGGCTCCGGGGAAGACTCCTTGGAAACCGTCCTTGCTTTGTGACCGATTCTTCGTGCGTCCACTAGGCCATCTGCGCCCAGTGGGAGGGCCTGCGGGCTCCAATATGCTTACGGAATGAGGACCGATGGATCCCACGGACGGGATATGGATTGAACGTTCTGGCAGGGATGGAGGCGTGGCACTGAATTCTCGCAGCCGCTTGTCAAATTCCGCCTCCGCTCCGTACATCACCATGCCCGCATATCCTTCTTCCTGCCGAACTTCAGCGCGAGACGGAACGCAGCTTCTTCAATCGGCGATGGAACGACCGCACCGCCCTCAAGGGCTCGGGAATGCCCCTGCCACCTCCGAACCAGTGCGGCAAAGGCTTCCGCTGTCATTAGCGCGTCCTCGCCGGGATGCTTCCAGCCTCAATTAACTCTTCGATCGTGGCTTGCGGGATGCGCACAGAGCGTCCTAGGCGCACAAAGCCCAGTCTCCGCGAGTAGACCCAAGCCCAGACAGTCTTGGGTGATAATCCAAGTTGTTCCGCTGCTTCCCCTACTGTTAACATCCGTTTCACTCTTCACCTCTGGGTACTTCAACTACCCAAATTTTCCTTGCAAATCCCATTCTCGTCACGTATTTTGTAATCTACGCATGAGAATGTCTAAGCGTCAGTTACGGGACAGGTCGATTCGAGAAGACTTCAGAGCGTGGTTTGAATGTCACTTGCTTCAAGGATTGAATGGGCGTCTTCTTTCACGATGGGCTCAGGCCGAACCAGACGCGATACTGCCTCGGGATGCGCCTGCAATCAAACGGATCGAAATGTTTCTGGTTGCACTTCAAGTAGCTGCGTCGCCTTCGGACTTCGATGCTATGGGTTTGTCAAGTGAAGCTCTGGGAATGACCTCTCAGAAGGAGTTTCTTAAATGGGCCAATTCCGACCTTAGACGATACGTGCAATTCCCTGTGTTACTCGTTGACCCCGATTCCGGAAGAATCACCAGCAAAATGGATCATTCCTCAGGGGATGAGTGGGAGAACGGCGCGGTGGATGCGATCCTTTGGTTGCTCAAGGAGAATCAGCTTTCCCGACTCAAGCAATGCTCTTGCTGTAAGAAGTGGTTTTATACGCTCCGTGATGATCAGCGGTTCTGTTGTACTGCCTGTCGGCAACGGGATCACAGTCAAGGTGAGGCCTTCAAAGAACAGCGCAAAGCATATATGAGGGACTATCGGGCAAAGGGAAACGAGGAACGGGCAAAGAGCAGGGCGAGCACTCAGGGAAATCGCAAGAGGAGGAAATAGAAATGTCAATTTTTCGATACAAGGGAAGCAAGGTTTGGACAATGGATTTCGTCATCCATGGGCAGCGCATCCGGGAGAGTGCTGGTTATACTCAATTCTGCCACTCGATATAGTCCGAACCTGCCAGCGAATATAGTCTATTGCTGCCACCCAGTACACAAACATCCTGCCATCGGAGGGCCGAGAGAAAAGGCAGCATCATCCACGCCGGAGGCGTGCTGGAGTGTTTACCGAAGTGTTACTGACGGGTTGCCGGCTGTCGTTAGCTAATAATATGTCCGGTATTCGTAGCAAGTGATATGTCCGCATAGCGTGCGGCGAGGATGGAGCCATGCATATGCGCATGGAGATCTATCCGAGGGCCGCGGTGGAACGGGCTATGAAGCTGCAGGAAGTGCTTTTACGGGCAACGGCGGGGAAGATCAAGTGGTGGCAGGCGGCGGAGATGATCGGCATCAGCGAGCGGCAGATGCGCCGTTGGAAGAAGCGATATGAA
>Ga0182015_10006084_pt1 | contig 12239 bp, 7 predicted proteins | sample 712P3MmetaG_FD_120478 | JGI IMG/M metagenome (GOLD analysis project Ga0182015, IMG submission 120478) | Permafrost microbial communities from Stordalen Mire, Sweden - 712P3M metaG | ecosystem: Environmental > Terrestrial > Soil > Wetlands > Permafrost | place: Sweden: Stordalen | collected...
GAGATCCGTCCCTCCAACCGAGGTTACCCATGCATCCTCAGCAGGGTAGAAATTGTTGATCAGAGGATCGAACTCGCCATAGTCTCCCGACGCGGCGAACACGCTCTGGCCCTGTGCTGCCATTTCCTGAAAGAAAATGTCGTCGGTGGAAGGGTCGTCGGGCAGCCAGGTCCAGGAAATACTCACTTGCTGAGCGATGTCGTCCGCGGCGATAGCATTCAGAATGTCCGGATCGCTGTCGCCAATGTATACCCGCACCTGACTCAGATCCGGAGCCATCCAGATGGCCTGTGCGACGTCAAGGACCTGTTCGGCATCGCTGCAGTTAGCGGGGATGAACTGACAGGCCGCCCCAGTGGCCCCATCGAGCAATACGTTGTTGATCGGCACACTGTAGGACTGCCCCGAATTACTGAACGTCAGACTCACATCGCTCAGGTCGTAGCCATCGAACTCCGCCAGCCCAACCGACTGGCCCGCTCCGGTCAGTGTAGTTCCGCCGTAATAGGCGGCGCGCATGTCACTGCCAAGGTAGGAACCCCCTGGTCCCGCGCCCGTAGCCGCGGTAGCCGCGCCCTCGACTGCGGTCGATCGCGTTACCATCGGCTTCGGAATCGAGAAATCATTGAGCCCCACAATGTGAGCCACAGGCACCGCCAGGTCAAGCGACGGCTCCCGGTCAGGCGAGTAGAATGTCCGCGGCTCCGTAGGATGCTGATAGACTCCCAGCCTTACGTTGAAGGCACTTTCAATCTGCTCCACGGTTCCGGTAACCGGCACAACCAGCCGATTGGCTGGCGTGCCTGCGACAACAAGACGGTGCGCACCCGCAAAATCGACCACTGCCTCATAGTCTTCCGCAGAAGGGGAAAACTGCTCCGCAAATTGCGATACGCTGAGAAACTTGTGATATGCAGGACTATTTGAATCGTAGAGTTCGCCCAATAGACCGGTTAGTTCAGCTTGATTGCGAGGCGCCAGCACTATTGAAACATTCAGGCGCTGGGCGGCCGGCAGGTCGCCAACCCTTTTCGCCTGCCCGCTGGCGACCGCGGGGCGCACGTGACCGTGCAGTGTTTGGACAGGCTGTTGTGCATGCGCCTGAACCGAAGACAGTAATAAAGCAGCAAAAGCGGATAACTCAAAGCAAAGCCGGAACTTCAAGGGGGACCTCTCGTTTTGAAACCGACACGTTACCTATGTCTTTTCTTTGTGTGTCAAAACGATAGAGGATGCCCTGTAAGCCCGCTTCCTCAATAGGTACTGCGTTGCCTACGTTCTCGTAACTGCGCCTGGGGTGACCCCAGTGTCCCAGTCGGGGCCGTCGATTTTCCAACCGTCTGGGTTCTCCGCCGGTCGCGAGGAAATCTCGTTCGCCCAGGTTCCCCTTCTGTAGCCAACGCCAGATCCCACGGCAAATTCGCCTCGGAAGTAACGCCATTTGATTGTTGCACTTGCGCGAGGCCGGGGGTTTCCACTCCAGAGCCCACACATCTGGCCGCGCCAGACCGGTGACCCGCTTATCGGGTCGTGAGCTCATATCACCAGAACGTAATACCCGCCTACGACTGGGACGCACGCCCAAAAGCGCGCCCATACCAGCAGCGCCCCCCACCAGGCACTCTACTCGCTGACCCAGTCCTCCTGTTGCGCTGGGAGAAGCACCATCACAGAGCCATCAAGCCGTCCCGGCGAGTCTTTTACGACTCCGAATAATCGCTCCGCGCAGCAGTAGTCAGCATCCTCGGCAGCCACGACCGTACAGCGACCGCCGGGGTAATTGTGAAGATAGGCATTCGCATATCTCCCCACGGTTTTACCTTCTAATACGAGATCAACAGAGGGATCCCTTCAGTGGTCCGCGATGATACATACTTGCCCTGGCTCCGACTCACGCCGCGCTGATGTACGACTTATCCACAGGCGAAAGGGCTTCCGGGTTGAATGTCGTTATCTTCAGAGACCGTTTCTTAATAAGGAGGAATATGGTTCAGCCTTGGAAACTTCTCGTATATGTTGCGGCGGATAACTCACTCTATGATGACGCTCAGGTCAGCCTGCGTGAGATCACTAACGCCAGTCGGTTCAGCGACGTGGAAACGATCGTTCAGGTCGACGGACCCAGCACGCAGTTATCGACGCGTTACCGATGCATCAATGGCAGCAAAGAGGTTATCTGGGCGGCTCCGGATCACTACACGCTCGACAGAGCGCAAAGGCTGAGAGAGTTTCTCATGGCGTGCGCGGACGAGTCTCAGGAGATGAAGCGTATTTTTCTGGTGCTGTGGGGGCATGGGGCGGGCCTTGATCACGTTTATTTCATTGGCAATACAGGCTCGACAGTTGACACTGACTTCGCCCCGTCGGAGACGTTGAACATCGCCAATCCGAACCAGTATGTGGAAAACGTGGCGCTCGCTCGGATTCTTCTGGAATTCACACAAACGACCGGCCAGAAAATAGATCTGCTCGGTTTCGACGCCTGCATGATGGCTATGGTCGAGATCTGGCATGAGATTCGCGAGTCGACCCAACTGGCCGTCGCCTCAGACCTCAAATTGCCGAAAAGCAGTTGGCCCTACGAGACGATTTTGAGCGACCTCGCCCATTGCTCCGGAATGGACGCGAACACCCTTGCTGCGATCATCGTCAGTCGATTTCTGGAAAGATACGACGCCCAGGGGCGACACGAGAGGGTGTCACTGTCCGCCTGCAGTCTGGATGCCTGCAATCCCTTCGCCGATGCAATGAAAAAACTGGTCGATGAGATGAAGAAGGTTGTGTTGGAGGGCGAAGCGAGGCGCAGGATTTTTCGCGCGCGTGATTCCTCTCGCACACCCGATGAGATTGCCTATATCGACATGGGCAACTTCGCCAGAGAACTGTGCCAGTCGTTCGATCGCAAATCGGCGATTCACGAATGTTCCAGAAATGTGCTTCGCGTGCTGACCGGCTATCCTTATTTGATCTATAACCGAAATGCGAAGAAGGATGAGTGTTACGATGCGTACGGAGTCGCGCTCTACTTTCCGATGACCCTTGCGCCTTCATGCGACCATCTCTATCAATCTGCGGCGAACCGCAACCTGGAAACCGAAAGAAGACTCGGCTTTTGGGCGGATACGAAGTTTCCGCCAACCATCGGGAAGTTTCTGCCGACCATCGGGAAGTTTCCCCCAACCATTGGAAAGTTCCCTCCAACCATTGGGAAGTTTCCCCCGACCATTGGGAAATTTCCTCCGACGATAGGCAAGTTTGCAACTGCGGGCGGCGCAAACGGATCGCCGGATCACGCCGGTGACGATGCAATCACAGGCTACGAGATTCTCTGGAGTCACTACAAGGAACTCCAATTCTGCAGGACGACCGGTTGGGCGGACCTGATCGAAACCGCTCTGAGCCTCGGCTATTGAAAATGCGGGACGGGAAGGCGGCAAGGGAATTTCAGCTGCCAAAGCTGGCGAAGGCCGCCCAATAGTAAGGGTGAGCGGTTTCAGGGTGCGATCGAACGCGAGCCTCCGCTATACGTAAAGCTTCCGGTACGCTCTTACCGCTCACCAGTCCGGAATAGAAGTCGGTCATCAGTTCCGATGTGACTTGCGAATCAACCCGCCATTTGCTCGCGACAACGTGCGGCACTCCGGCACTTAAGAAGGCGCGCACCAAATTTCCCGGCCCTGCCAGTCCTTGATCGGTATTCGCAGTTCCGCAGGCTGAGAGAACGGCCAGCTTCAGCTTCTTTATATCCACTGCGCGAAGTTTGTCTGCCATCAGCAATGCAGGCTCCGTGCGCAGCATGCCAGCCAGAAGTAGCCCAGGCTCCCGCTGATTCAGCACGGCATGTCCCGCGTAGTGAAGGATCTCAGTTTGGGGAAGAAGTTCGACAACCCTGGTCAGGCTTGCACCCGCTCCTGTCAGCAGGATGTGATGCTGAAAGTTTGCCGCAATTGCAGCAGCTTCCGTCTCGGCATCCGGCAACGGCGGAAAATCAGCGCTCATCTCTGCGTTCGGTACCGGATTGCCGATCGACAAAAGCACAGAGGCGGCCGACAGGCCGGTCCCGCGATGCAGGTTACGCGAATAATCCACGCCAGGAGACTCGATAATCCTGAACTGTTCGCCGAGATATTTGCCGTCTGCAGTCTCCAGGGCGGGGAAAGGAACGGACGGCATCGAGGGATCGGACTCAACGATCAACGTAGTGGAACCTTCGAGCCTCGACTGAAAAGGGCGAACGAGCCTGGAATACAGCTGACGCGCATCGCGATCGATCAGCCTTGGATCGGATGCCGGGTCAGCACATCTTGCAGAAAACCTGGCGATGGTTGTCTCCAATTCACGTGACGTAACGTTCTCCCATTCCAGCAAAGGACCATGATCGTCGGCCAACCAGACAGCGAGCCCGGAGGGGAAGGCCATCCAGCTCAGAATCGCTGTGCCCCGCGGAATTTGAAGACGCTCCGTCGAGTACGCTGAGAGCCGGCCGGACATGCGTTCCGAACCGTCCAAAGGCCTCGGCTCTTCGAGATGACGATCACGGTTATAAGCACGCAGCGGCGTCCCGCGATACCACTCCTGAAATTCAAAAGACCTGGTATCCTCATGCATCACCCGGCTGTAGATTTCAAGCAGTATGCGATAGGCACTGGAGTTATACCGATGCCAGACAAGACGGTCTTCGTCCGACACGAAGGATAACTCACTCGACTCGACAAGACTAATGGCTTTCTCCAGATCCTGTTCTGCGAGCCCGGACTGGCTGGATCGAAGATGCAATTCGCCCAGTGCCTCGTAGTACGCGAGTTCGGCGTAGGCGTTGTGGATGCCGGGAAGAATCTTGTTCAGCTTATTCAGTCGCGCCGAGGCCGCGGCAATCCGGTTCTGCCGGACTTCAAGAGACGCCCGCTCGATTTCCAGCGTCGCTCTTGCCGCAGGATCCTGTTGGGATAACTCGCTGAACAGCTGACCGGCACGCTGATATTCACCCTCGGCCACCTCGGGGTCGTCCGCCGCTTCAGCGGCCTGCGCAAGATAATGATGCGCCGCTGCTTCATCCACTCGATCATCGGCTTTCGCAAACAGGAAAACCGCCTCTCGAGCCGCATCCTCGGCAACGTGCCACTTCGCTTCAGACTCCGCTCCCATGGCCATGTCCAGATAGAAGATCGCGCCAAACTCGGGAAAATGTTGGGTTGCCCAGAACTCGTTCAGCCCGGCAACGATGCGTCCCCATGAGGCGCCCGAGGCCACCCATGGCGCACTTACTCCGTCAAGATAGTAGAGCGATACAAGCCGCAGGTTCTCATAAGAAGATCGTTTCGCAACCACCGCTGCAAACCTGGCCGAGTTTTCGGCCATATATGGATCTCCGCGAATTCCGTAACAGGTCGATAGCTGAAACAGAAGGCTTGCCTCCACCCACGGATAACGTGCAGAGTGTATTTCGCGCAGCCCGGCCTTTGTAGCCGGAAGGCATCGATCGCCAAGTTGGGATCGAGTGAGGCCGATGACGTACTCAAGGCGGGCTGCGGTCTCACCGGCGATATTTCCATCCAGATAAAACTCCGCCAGCGACCGGTTGGCGTGGCGCATCTGCGCACGGATATCCCCCACGGAGTTTGCCGATGCGGCAAGTGAAAGCTCGTGGACTCCCCTCTCCCAGGAACGAGAGTGCCTGCCGGAAATCAGGTCATTGAGCCACTCGTCCTGATGTCTGGCATGCAGTACCTTGCCCAACGCCTCTAATGAACGCCAGGCTGAGGCTTCCTGCCATCCGTCCTTTGCAGCGGCACTTTCAGGGACAACTTGCAGCCATTGCGTGAGGGCTATCTGAATGTACGATTCGTCGACGGAGAGTGGCCATTCATCGGTGCCCGCTCGGGCTAGTAACCGCGGCAGCGCCGCCGCGGAATCGTTTAAAGGAAGCACTGCGGAGCTGCTGCGCCCATCCATTGTTTGTCGAAGCGCGTCAGATCGGCTCTGTCCCTCCTGCCTCCATGCCGAATCGGTTTCAACCTTGAGATACCTATCCCAGGTATCCCGTGCGAGCGAGCTCAGATCGAGTTTCTCTTTGACAATCGCGCTGTTGAAAAGAGCAATTGTGTCGTTTGGGGACACCTGGAGTACCGAGTCAAGCAGCTCGTTCGCCTCCGCTAGGTCTTCCTTATCTCCTGAAGCCTCCCCATGCATGAAATACGCTGTTGCCAGATCCGTGGCCAGCGCGATCGACGCTGGCTGAACCGTTTCCGGCGGTGCCACGGATCTGATGGCGGCATCGAAGTTGCCGTCGAGTACGTCCGTCCTGATCTTGGCATCAATGTAGTTCAGGTCGTCCGGTCTCCTCGCGAGATTGCGGGCCACCAGCACCTCCGCTTCCAGCAGCGGCAGTGGCTGTCCGACGTTTGAAGGCCTGGAACCTCGCCTTTCCCTTAACGGCGAATGGGCAGCTCCGCTGAATCGCAGATCGATGGTTCGGTTTTCAAAGTACGCTCGGGCTATGAGCGCCTCTGGTGACGGATTGCGTAAAGAGCGATAAGTTATCGATGCGGCAACTACTAATATCGAGAAAGATGCGGTCACAAGGAGAAGCATTAGGGGGGTGGGCGGCCACCATCGCATTCGCCTGCGCGGGATCCGAGGACCGGCAGCCTCGTGGAGCCGGACCGCGGTGTTTGTCTGCCACGCGGCTCTGCCGCTGGGCAATGCAGAAAGAATAGCTTCTTCTTCCGGAGTCGCCTCGTCAGAGAATAACTCGATGCTTTGTTTCAATAATGTGTTACAACGCTGACAATCGGCCGCATGGCGCAGCAATGACAGCGCCTCGCCTTTGGAAAGCACGCCGCCAACCACCTCATCCCATTTTGCCCTCTCGGGACACTCCGACGCGGCCCGCGTGCGGCCCGTTGCTTGAAGGTCCCTGAGCACGTCCTGCATATCTCTATGCATCCGTAGCCTCAACTCACATTGTTGGCACGATTGAGCGTGAAGCGCGGCCTCTCCGTGGAAACTCCCCTGCAACAATCGCTCTGCATTCCCGACGTGTCCGGACTCCGGCGCGTGTGACACGAGAAATTCAATTTCCTCGTCGTCGAGATGCTGAATCAATGGGCGCGCCAATTCTACTTCTCCTAATACGATCTTGCTGCGCGAAGTCCTTTCGGATCGCTGGCAGACTGGTAAGATGGGTCGGCTTTGCGGCCGAACAGGCGGTTCCGAACATCCCGTGTTAGCCGCAGTATTACACTCTCGACTCCCTTGTCGGTAAGCCCGATCGCCGGCAGCGCGGCAATCTCCCTCGCGCTCAACCCCTGCTGGTAGTAGAGCCAGAACATGACACGATCCCGCTCCTGCGTCGCCCCCTCCGTAGATTCGTTCAGGCACTGCTCGATCTCCCTGAGCAGTACCTGCCGCTCGATCGAGACAACTCCTCCGGCGCTGCCGGCCAGCGCAGGAGGGTCACATTCTTCGTTCGGCTGCTCAATCACCCCAGCCCCACGACGCATAGCGAGCTTCGACTTGAAATAGTCATGGGTAACATTGGCGGCGATTGCTTTGACGTAACCTTCCACGGAATCCGGATGGGAGAGTGAGAATTTGTACAGGAGACTGCACTTCCCGTCGCATAGTTTCAGATAGGTTTCCTGAATCAGATCGGAAGCAATCTCTTGAGGAACCCCTCCCCAGCGCCGCGCAGTGCGGATAACAGTCAGGCCGATGGCGCGATGAAAATGAGCGACGAATTGCTCCCAGGCCGCGGCATCGTTCGATTCGGCGCAGGCGCGGAGCAGTTCCGTTACACCTTCTGTGACGTGCGAAGCCAAGGCATCCCCTGGGGGAGGATGAGTGGATAATACATGAATTCCTGCGACCCTCCGGCCGGTCCGGCAAATGCCTTCCCAACGAAATGCTGTTCTCGCCAAAGCTTCTTCGGGCCTCGCGTGCCCATAGTAGCAATCGAGGCTATAATCGGCCTCCCCGGTATCTGCGTAGATCGTGTGGGGATTGTTGCGATCGATGGTAAGTGCGCCAATCGTGAGCGACGTCTGGGTATCGGTTACCGCAGTCCAGGTCGCGGACCCTTTCCAGGTAATTTGGCCTTCCAAACAATCCGACCTGAGAGCGATGCCTCTCAGGGTTCGCGTCTTGTACTGTTATGGTGATCGTCAAACGCTCGGCCATGCGCAAGCCAGAGGCTTATAAAGTTGCGGGAGGCAGCCCTGTCGAGTGCTGCGGATGCGATAGGTGAAGCCCTGCCGGAGCGGAGTGTGAAACCCAGCGAGTCGTCCGAGCAGGATGGTTGCAGAAGAATCCCGCCAGCCGCGAGGCGACAAATTCAGGCTGGTGCAGTGGAATAAAGTGCCCCGAATCCAGAGTCACCATGCTGGCATTCGGGATCAACGATGAAGCGCGCCGAGCAAACGCCTCGGGAATTGCGGCGTCCTTCGATCCATGAAATATCAAAGTCGGCATGAGTAACTGTGGCAGGAACGCCGGCACGTCGGCCAGAAGTTCTGCCGGCTTACCCCATCGCATCGCGCGCATAAAATGCCATGGTCCGGCCAGACCGGAAAATGGCTCGTGGAAATCCTCCACAATGTCGTCACAACCCTCTTCCCCGTCCAGTGCGCGGTGCATCGCAATTCTCCAGAAGATTGCCTGGATCAACGGCGCCAACACCTCGCCGAGGATCGGCTTCCGCAGCGGTTCAATCAGGTAAAAGGGTCGAAGCTCCGGGAAGACGGATGGAGAAAGCAAAGCCAGGTGATGGACGTGTTCCTGGAAGTAGTGCGCATAGTGGACGGCCACCGCGGCCCCGGCGTCGTGGCCAACCACGTGCCACTTTTCGATCCCGTTTTCGATGCGCAGTGCATCCATCTGTTCCGCCAGGCGACGGAGATAATCCGGGCCGTAACCCATGCTGGGAGTCTTACCCAGCCCCGGCAGGTCCACCGCGAAACAAGTGTATTGTCCGCAAAGACGTTTGATGACGCCGCTCCACAGGCGGCTGCTGGTCGGCATTCCGTGAATGAAGAGGATCGGATCGCCCGACCCACAACTCACCACGTGCATGGAACAGCTCCGTCGGGCGTCATGATGCGAACTCCATCCGCGCCGTTGAAGGCTTTGAAAATCGCCTGCACAACCAGTGAAAGAAGGATGCGGCAAACCTGAGCGATTGCAGGGCCAGACAGAACAAGCCGGTACCAAAGAGTCCGCGCGGCTGCATGCGTGAATAGAACAGGTTCATCAGCCATGCGGGAATGGTGTAGACCTCGCCCGCATTGACGACGCCAATAGCGTTGCGGATGGGCGCGTCATAAATCACTTTCTCAATTCCGCAATTGAAGAAGCGGGCAAGTTCGATTACGCGCCGGTTATACATGGCGGCCGCGAGCCGGGGAAGCCGGCCACGGTGGAACGAGCGCGCGATGAGACGCGAACCTTCGTCGGCATGGCGCAGGGCTGCGGTCACGCCATTGGAGGTCATTGGATCGACCATCGCGGCGGCTTCGCCGACAACCAGCCAGTTAGGACCGGTAATGTTGCGGTAGTTCGAGCAGCGATAGGAGGTCACTAGTGGAGCCGCGCTCTGCTGGGACTCGACGAGCGCCCGGAAACGCGGGATGCGGCTCAGCCGTTCCCGGTAAATTTCATCGATCGTGCTTCCCTGTTGCCGCCATGCTCTGATGGTTTCGCCTGGGGCAACGTAGCCGACGCTGATGGTGCGGGGGTGAATGGGAATCTCCCAGATCCAGTCCATGTAGGGCGGCCTGGCGCCCTCCGCATGCAAGGTCGTCCCTTCGATTGCGTCGGAAACATCGAAGTAGCTCCAGATAGCTACTTTTCGCGGGCCATAATGGTGGGAAGGTAGTTGGAAAATCCGGGAAAACAAGCTGGCGGCAAAGCCGGAGGCATCGACATAAAACGACGAGCTAATGCGCTTGCCACCCTGAGTTGTGAGCGCGGTGACTTGTCGCTTCTCCCGGTCCACGGCACTGACCCGGTCATCCAGGAGCGTCACTCCCTGCTGAAGCAGGATCATGGTGAGTGCATTCCTGAGGCGGGCGCGATCCACATGGAGGGTGCGCAGTTCGATATTCCACGGCGAGCGGCCGAGCCATGGTCCGGGGACATAATCATAGGCGGTGCCATCCCAGAGCTGCAGCACGACATGCCGCTTCCAGGTGGCGATATCTTCGGCAATCAGATGTTCCATGGGCAAGCCCAGAGCCCGCAGCAATTCTGGAGCGGACCAGTCCAGAGACTCGCCCACCACGCTGCCCTCTTCGAGTGCGGGCTCGATGCACAGGACGTCGAGGCCAGCCCTGGCAAGATGGATGGAGGACGCCATACCCGCCAGGCCCCCACCAATCACCGTCACATCGGTACGGATCAGATTTTCTTGCATTTAAAGGAGAGAGTCGTCTTCTACGCAGAAATGTCGCGTGACGAATGCTCGCTGACCGGCACAACGGGCCGCAAGCACCCAAAGATGGGGGACAGGTTCCATCTTTCGATGGAGGCGCTTCCCGGGTCGATCCAGGTAATATCAACCCGCGACGGAATCTCCAGCAGCACCTCGCTCACGCGTTCACGATTATTTTGAAACTGGCGGTGCAGGAACTGGCGTCAATGCCGTCCCTTGAATGACGCTTCGCCTGCGGAGATAAGGACCGGATCGATGCAAGACGAGACCACGGCGAGCACGAAGCTGCGAATTCAGCTTCGCCCGATCGCGTTCATCGCTGTGTTGCTGGTGCTTTGGAGTATCGCGATCCGATGGCAGCCGAGCCACCTGTTGCCGGGGCCATGGGGCGTGGTGGGCGGTATTGCAGATCTGCTGCACCATGGATTGTTGCTGAAATATGTTGTCGCCTCTCTCTTTCGCGTCACGTGGGGCTTCGTCCTGGCGGTGGTGCTGGCCATTCCGCTGGGTCTTGCCGTCGGCTGGTTCCGCAGGGCAGAGATGGCGCTCAACCCCATACTGCAGATCCTTCGCCCGATTTCCCCGCTGGCCTGGATTCCGATTGCGATTCTGTGGTTCGGCGTGGGGGATCTAGCCGCGATCTTCCTGATTTTTGTGGGCTGCTTCTTCCCGCTGATGCTCACGGCGATCAACGCTGTGCAGAGCATTCCCGCGGTCTATGTAAATGCTGGGCGCAATTTTGGGTTGAGTTCAGCCGCTCTGGCATATCGCGTGCTCTATCCGGCCGTCGTTCCCAACCTCATTGTCGGGCTGCGAATCACGCTGGGCATCGCCTGGCTGGTGGTGGTGGCTGCGGAGATGATCGCTGTTAGTTCAGGGCTGGGATTTCTGATTGTCGATGCGCGCAACGCGGGTAATCGCTATGACCTCGTCGTGGCCGGTATGCTCATCATCGGACTTATCGGACTCTTGCTCGACATGGGCATGCGATCGCTCGAGAAGGTGAAGTCGTTCCGCTGGGGATATTCGGAGGATTAGTGCCGGTCACGCAACCTGTCTCAGTACCTGCCGCGGTCACGACGAAGCTTTCCGTCGAGCACGTCAGTATGGTCTTCGAACGTGACGGCAAGAGCACGCACGTTCTGAATGACATTAACCTTGAGGTGGGCGATGGAGAATTCGTATGCCTTCTCGGCCCCTCGGGATGCGGCAAATCGACACTGCTGAATGCCATGGCGGGGTTCCTGTCACCCACCAGCGGCGAAATCAGAGCAGGTGGAGAGGTGGTGCGGAAACCGGACCCGCGCCGTATCTTTGTCTTCCAGGAACGCGGCGTGTTTCCGTGGCTGACCGTCGAAGGCAATATCGGCTTCGGCTTGTCACAACTGTCTCGTGCGGAACGTGAAAAGCGCATCGCCTATTACGTGAAGATGGTCGGCCTCGAAGGTTTCGAGAAGACTTATCCCCAGGAATTATCCGGCGGCATGAAGCAACGTCTTGAAGTGGCGCGCGCTTTGGCTGTCAACCCCGACATGCTCCTTCTCGACGAGCCCTTCGGCGCGCTCGATTCAATTACTCGCCTTATTATGCGTGGGGAGTTACTACGCATATGGGAGGCCGAACGCAAGACCATCGTCTTCGTGACGCACGACATAGACGAAGCTGTGCAGCTGGCTGATCGCGTCGTGGTGATGAGCGCCCGCCCGGCCACGATCCAGCAGATCGTCAACATCGACATAGCGCATCCCCGCGACATCAGCTCGCCACGGTACCTCGAGCTGCGTGACGGCATCTTCAAGCAGATTGGTTTGGC
>Ga0182015_10006085_pt1 | contig 12238 bp, 9 predicted proteins | sample 712P3MmetaG_FD_120478 | JGI IMG/M metagenome (GOLD analysis project Ga0182015, IMG submission 120478) | Permafrost microbial communities from Stordalen Mire, Sweden - 712P3M metaG | ecosystem: Environmental > Terrestrial > Soil > Wetlands > Permafrost | place: Sweden: Stordalen | collected...
CACTTGAGCCATCGGAATGGTGGGCTTGGCGCGGAAATTCTGGACAATCACTTCCTGGATGTGGCCGTATCGGTCATGCAGGTCGCGGATGGCGAGCAGGGTATCGACGCGATCTTCCAGCGTTTCGCCGATGCCGATCAGCAGACCCGTGGTGAATGGAACTTGCTGTTTTCCAGCGTCCTCGATCGTCCGCAGACGCTTGGCCGGAACTTTGTCGGAAGCGTTGTCGTGGGCGGCGCCGGGAGCGAGCAGGGCGTGGCTGGTGGTTTCGAGCATAAGACCCATGCTGGGCGAAACGGCCGCCAGACGGGCGATCCATTCGGCGCTGAGCAGACCTGGATTCGGATGCGGCAGCAAGCTGGTCTCGCGCAGAACCAGTTCGCACATGGCTTCCAGATAGTGCAGCGTGGACTTATAACCCAGTTGCCGCAGGGTTCCGCGCATCTCGGGGAAAAGCATTTCCGGCTTATCGCCTAGACTAAAGAGGGCTTCGGTACAGCCCAGTTTTTCGCCCGCGCGGGCCACGGTGAGAACTTCCTCTGGAGTCATGGTGTGCGCGCCCGCTTCTTGGGGGTCGCGGCGGAAGGTGCAGTAACCGCAGTAGTCGCGGCAAAGATTGGTCAGCGGCAGAAAAACCTTCCGCGAGTAGGTGATGACGCCGGGCTTGAAGTTTTCTTTTGCGGCGCGGGCGGCGGCGAGCAGCGCGGGGAGATCGTCGTCATCGCAGCGAATCAGGTGCAGGGCAAGGTCGCGCGAGATGGGCGAACCGGGTTGCAGATCAGCGAGTTCAACGGCACACGATGAACGGTGCTCCGGGGCGGTCGACTTGAGGGCAGTTGGCGTCACAGTGCTCGGTTCCGCAGACCTGCGGATGCATCGAATCATACAACAGTGATCAGTGGCCAGTGGCCAGTAAATCCAACCTTGCCCGCCTTCACTGGCCGCTGACCACTGCCGTGGTAATGTAAGCAGTCGCGGCGGGAAAAACTCGGGGTACCATGAGCCTCAGTCCAGCAGAATACCGGAAAGCGATGGGATGTTTCGCCACCGGAGTGACCATCATCACCCTCGATTTGGAGGGTGAAGTCCAGGGCATGACCGCCAACGCATTCGCCTCCGTCTCGCTCGATCCGCTCCTGCTCCTGGTATGCGTTGACCACAGCGCGCAAACCCACGCCCACCTGCATGCCAAGAAGCGCTTTGGGATCAATATTCTGGCCGAGCACCAGCGGGTGATTTCCGAATATTACGCGCGGCTGGTCCACAGCCCCGAACGCGCTGAAGAGGAATCCGGGGCGCGTTTTGACCGGACCGTGCACGGAACCCCGATCCTGCACGGCGCGTTGGCCTATCTGGAATGCAGACTGCAGTCGGCGCAGGCAGCGGGTGACCACACCATCTTCATTGCGGAAGTAGAGGACGTCGTGGTGCGCCAAGGCGATCCGCTGCTGTTTTTCCGGGGCAAATATCGCAGGATGGGGCAGGAAGTGGCGGGCTAGATGCAAAATAAAGGCCCGGCGCCTTCTTTTGGAAAGGGGGTACCGGGCCCGAGGGACTCGCAGACGTTCAGTCATCTTTGCCCGACAGGCCTGTGGACGGCAAGGTCAGATGTCACAACTCGGTTGTGACAGATGTCACACACAAGCCCGGGCGAGAATTGCGCCGGCATCAGCCACTTTTGCGGCCGCTGGACATCTAACAGTCAGCGACCACTGAATTTGGCTAATCCTGTGGCAGAGGACTTCTCGAAGGGGGCTCACATTTATGGCAGAAAAGATAACAACAGACGAGTCGGTGTGGAAACAGAAGCTGACGCCGGAGCAGTATCACGTGACCCGGCAGGCGGGAACGGAGCCGGCTTTCACCGGCAAGTACTGGGAGACCAAGGACGCGGGTACGTATCACTGTGTTTGCTGCGGGGAACCGTTATTCGATTCCACGACGAAATTCGATTCAGGAACGGGCTGGCCGAGTTTCTACAAACCGACGGACGAGAGCAAGGTCGAGGAGCATAAGGATTCCCAATTCGGCATGGTCCGCACCGAGGCTCGCTGTTCGAGCTGCGGCGCCCACCTGGGTCATGTGTTTGAGGATGGCCCGGCGCCGACCGGACTGCGCTATTGCATGAATTCCGCGGCCCTGGACTTGAAGCCAAAAGAGAAGAAGTAAGGCCCCATGCGGAATGTTAGGGAGCCGGCTGCTGAAATCCGGCGAAGAATCGCCAAGAAATCGGGGGCACGCGATAGCGTGCCCCTGGTTCGTGCTTCGATGTACTCGAAAGACGATTTACGCGCCGGCAGCTGCGGCCAAGGTTTTTTGTGGTTCGGCAACGGATGGCTTTGCCACTTCCGCCGCCTTCGCCTGAGACTGCGCCTGGCTCTGTTGCTTCCGCTCTCCGCTCCGCACTTCAATACCGCCCTTAAGCACGGCTCCGTCTTCCACGATGATGCGCACGGTGGAGACTTCTCCCGTGACCGAGCCTTCGCTGCGGATATCCACGCGGTCGCTGCATTCAATATTTCCATTCACCTTACCCATGACCACGACCTCGCGGGCGGTGATGTTCGCTTGTACGCTTCCGTTACGTCCGACCGTAACGCGGTGGTCTGGCAGGCTGATCTTTCCCTCAATGCGGCCATCGATATAAAGCGCTTCCGCGCCGCTGATTTCGCCCTTAATGACGAGCGTACGGCCGATGGTGGCCTGCTCAATGGGCACGCTGGTGGTCTTGACGGGGTTAGGGTTAGAGACTGGAGAGTTGGACTTTCCGCCGTATGAGTACTCTGAGGGCTGGAGCATGCGACCTTCCTTGATAACCGAGCGGTGCATCCTGTTGGCGCCGCCGCCGCTGGTCTGAAATTTTCGCCTCTTGGTCGAAGTACCGTTCGGCCAGTTCCGACTATCGCACAGAAGTAAGTAATTCTCCGAGATTACGGAAGAGGCTGTACGACTGCGGCTCATAAGGGCTGGCGGTTAGTCGGCTTGCTGCAGAGACTGGCTGAGCTCTTCCCATTCCTTGAGGAAAGTGGCGTGCGCGGCTTTGTGCTGGCGGAGCTCTTCAGCCTGGCGCTGGCTCTCATCGGCGCTGACGAAGTCCTGCAGGGCAGTCTCGCATTGCGCGATCACGGTCTCCGCCTGGCTGATTTCCGCTTCCAGTTCATGGATGCGGTCTTCCATCTTCTTGCGTTTGATGGGATTCAGGCGTTTTGCCCTGACCGCAGGCAGGGCGGCGTCCGAGGCCGGGTGGCCGTTTGAGGGCGTCTCCGGCACCGGTTCAACCTCTTTCAATTGCCGGCGGATGGCCTCATTCTGCTTGGCGCTGCCTCCCTGTTTACGCCAGAGATAATCTTCGTAGTTGCCAGGATAGACTTCGACTTTGCCGTCTCCAATCTCGAAAACCCGCGTGGCCAGCTTGTCGATGAAGTAACGGTCGTGCGAGACGAAGACGACGGTGCCGGTGTATTCCACGAGCGCATCCAGCAGAACGTCTTTGGCGCGCAGGTCGAGGTGGTTGGTGGGCTCATCGAGCAGCAGGAAGTTCGCGGGATGCAGCAGCAGGCGCAGCAGGGCATAGCGCCCGCGCTCGCCGCCGGAGAGCACACTAATCTTTTTGAACACGTCGTCTTCGGAAAACAGAAAACAACCAAGCAGGCTGCGCAGTTCAGTCTGCGTGGAGCGTGGCGAGGCCTCGCCGAGGTCGTCGATCATGCGCGCATCCGCATCGAGTTCTTTGTACTGATCCTGCGCAAAGTAGTCGGCTTCAACGTTGTGGCCGAGTTTGAATTCGCCGCGCGTAGGCAATTCCGTACCGGCCAGCAGCTTGATCAGCGTGGACTTGCCCGCTCCGTTTACGCCTACGAGAGCGATGCGGTCGCCCTTTTCAATCATGAAGCTCACGTCGCGGAAAACTTCTTTTTCCCCGCCGGTCGTTTTCGCGGAACTCGTTCCCGGCTCACTCCTGCGCGGGTAACTCTTCGCGACGCCCTCGAACTCGGCTACGATGCGGCCGCTCGGCTTAGGTTGCGGAAATGAGAAGTGAATCGTTTTTTCTTCCGGGGGGATCTCGATCCGCTCGATCTTTTCCAGTTCTTTAATTCTGCTCTGCACCTGTTTCGCCTTGGTGGCCTGGTAGCGGAAGCGGTTGATGAATACTTCCAGTTGCTCGATGCGGTCGCGCTGGTTGCGGTAGGCGGCCTGCAACTGCTCGTTGCGCTGCGTTTTCTGCGCCAGAAATTTGTCGTAGTTGCCGGTGTAGAACCAGAACCGTTTGTTCCAGATTTCCGCGATTTTGTTGACTGTCACGTCGAGAAAATAACGGTCGTGCGAGATGAGCACCAGGGCATACGGATAGTCGTGCAGATATTCTTCCAGCCAGTTGCGCGCTTCCAGGTCGAGGTGGTTGGTAGGCTCGTCCAGCAGCAGCAGATTGGGCTTCTGCAGCAGCAGCTTGGCCAGCGCCAGCCGCATCTGCCAGCCGCCGGAAAATTCGTCGGTTTGCCGCTCCCAGTCTTCCTTTCGAAAGCCCAACCCCATAAGGACTCTTCCGACTTCGGCCTCAATCGAATAGCCATCGCGCGTGCGAAATTCATGCTCCAGGCTGTGATAGCGGTCGGCGACGCCGGCATACTCCGCGCTGGCATGATCGAGTTCTGAGATTTGATGGGTGAGCGTTTCCAGCTCCCGCTCCATGGCGTGGAGTTCAGTGAACACCGTCATGCATTCGGCAAACACGGTGCGGCCGGAAAGCGAGAGGCCATCCTGCGGCAGATAACCAGCCGTGGTGCCCTTGGCGACGATGAGCGAGCCGTCGTCGAAGCTGTCCAGGCCGGCGAGAATCTTCATCAGCGTGGATTTGCCGGTGCCGTTCCCGCCCACCAGGCCGACGCGGTCGCGGGGCGTGATCAGCCAGTCGGTGTTTTCGAAAAGGAGTTTGTGGCCGAAACTTTTTCCGGCGCCGGAAAGCTGGATCATGGGCTGGATTCATCGTCTCACAAAAAGCGACAGATGTTCACTCGTCCGTTTGATTTACGAGTGCGCGGCGGCGCGGGTGTTGCGGCTTTCCGGATACTTGCCCCAAGGTTCGCTGTGGAAGTGAATGCGCTCGAGAGCACGATCAATCACGGTTTCCAGTTCACGCGCGTACTTCACTTCGCGGCCTTTGGCTAACCGCTGCCGGGCTTCTTCTGCAGCAACCCATGTGGGATGACGCATTGGCTCATCGGGCTGGCGCAGTTCGTGGATCTCCATCAAGAAGGCTTTAACCACAAACTCCTGCACGCCGCCGGGCTGCCAGAACACGCCCTTGGAGTGGATGTAGAGATGAAAGTGACGCGGCTCGATGGTGCCCAAAGCGCCGGCTTCTTCCGCGGCTTCGCGTTCGGCGGCCTGGCTATGCGAGAGGCTGGCCTCAGGCGATCCTTTAGGGAAGGTCCACTTATTTCCGCCGTTGGTGTTGACCAGCAGGAATTCCACCGTTGTTCCGCGCTTGCGGTAACAGATCGCGGCTACTTGCAGCGGCAGCGACTTCGCAATGCGGGGCGAGCCCATGGGCCTATCTCCTGAATTGATGTTACTCGCAAGATATTTCACGAATGTTAAAGTGCAACAAAAAATGTGCAAAAAGCGATTACGAAAGGGTAACTAGTCCCGGAATAGGAAGAAAGCTTTATCCCTCAATTACGCCAGCCTTCCCCTCAGCGTCTCCCGGTCCAACTCCTTCTCCCACAGCGCCACGATCAGCGTAGCCACGCCATTGCCGATCATGTTCACCAGCGCGCGGAACATGCTCATGAAGCGGTCGATGCCGAGGATCAGAGCCATCCCCGCCACCGGAATCGCCGGCACCACCGACAACGTAGCGACCAGCGCGATGAAGGAAGCCCCCTGCACCCCGCTCGCTCCCTTCGAGGTCAGCGTGGCCACGGAGAAAATAGTGAGTTGATCCAGCAACGTCAGGTGAGTATTGGTGGCCTGGGCAACGAACAACGCCGCCAGCGTCATGTAAAGGCCGCTACCGTCGGTATTGAAGGTGTAGCCGGTGGGAACGACGAGTCCCACCAAAGACCTCGAGCAGCCCAGCTTTTCAAGTTTCTCCATCAATGTTGGAATTGCGGTTTCCGACGAACTGGTGGCCAGCACCAGCAGAATTTCTTCCTTGATGTGCAGCAGAAACTTCACAATGTTGAATCCCGCGGCCCAGCAAATCGCGCCCAGGACGATAAGCACGAACAGAATCGAGGTCACCCAGAAAGTTGCGATCAGCTTTGCCAGCGGTCCCAGGGAGGCAAAGCCGTACTTGCCGATGGTGAAGGCCATGGCGCCAAAAGCGCCGATTGGCGCGAAGCGCATCAGGATATTCACCACGCGAAAGACAACGTGGGTCAGTGATTCGAGCAGCCCCACAATCGGCTTCGCGCGCGGACCCCCCGAGGACAATGCGAAGCCAAACAGAATCGAAACAAAAACCACCTGCAGGATGTCGCCTTTGGCGAAAGCATCCGTCACAGTGATCGGGACGATGTGCATCAGAAATTCCGTGACGCTTTGCGCCTTGGCCTGGCCGGCATAATCGGCGACCGCTCGCGCATCGAGCGTCGCCGGATTTACGTTGAAGCCGCTGCCGGGACGAACCACGTTGCCGACGATCAGTCCGACGACCAGCGCGATGGTCGAAACAATTTCGAAGTAGAGCAGAGCCTTGCCGCCGACGCGGCCCACTTTTTTCAAGTCGTGCATGCCGGCGATGCCGGTGACCACGGTGCAGAAAATGAGGATCGTGATGATCATGGTGATCATGCGGATGAAGGCATCGCCCAACGGTTTCATGGCGACGGCGCGGGCGGGACTGAAATAGCCCAGAGCCACGGCAACCACCATGGCGATCAGCACCTGCACCCACAAAGACGCATAGAACGGCTTGCGGCGGGGATCGGCGGAGGGTGCGGCGTCAGGCTCGGCGGTGACAATTGGAGAGGACATGGTCAGTGAATGGAATTCGCTGTCGGCGAATAATCAAATGCCTGAGGATTAGAGGATCGAGCCACACGTCAACTTCGGCGTGTAGCTTTGCACAGTAGCAGATATTCGCGGTTGATGGGAACTGGGTAAATTGGTCGGGGCGCGCGGATTTGAACCGCGGACCCCCTGCGCCCAAGGCAGGTGCGCTACCAGGCTGCGCTACGCCCCGACTTTGTCAACATCCACGCCTCTGAATCAGCGACTGTTTCGATTATAAACGACCGAAGCGCGCTATAATTTTCAGCTGGATATGCCGAGCCTGCGGTATGCGTTAGTTGCGTACGTGAAAAGTCCAGTGGGAGAGTTCGTGGAGAACCTCCGGCGGGAACTGCATCCCGACTTGCCTCATCTGGCGGCCCATCTCACCCTTCTGCCGCCACGCCCTCTGCAGGGGACGGAAGGCTCGGCGCTACAGGTGCTAGCCGGGATCTGCGGTCAGGTCGAGCCTTTCGAAGCAACTCTAGGCGACATGGAAAGCTTTGTTCCCACCACGCCCACGGTTTACATCCGCGTCGCTCACGCCGCACCTCGTCTGCGTGGGTTGCACGACCAGCTCAATACGCAAGCGCTGGCCTTCGCCGAAGAATGGCCTTATATCCCTCACCTCACGGTCGTAAAGATGCCGACAGAACAAGCGGCGCAACAAGCTTTGGGAATTGCCCGCGAACGCTGGCAGCAGTATTCGGGAAGCCGCCGCATCCTGCTCGACCGGCTCACTTTTGTGCGGGAAGATGCGCAGAACTGCTGGGTTGACCTGGCCCCGGTCCCGCTCGGTGGCACCCTGGTTTCGCCCTAATGCCTCGTGACTCTTCTCGTCACTATGCTCTGCAACCTGCCGAACAGGATTATAATTGCCCGCAAAGATGCCTCTAACCTCTGGCACCAAGCTTGGTCCCTATGAAATCCAATCGCCGCTAGGATCTGGCGGCATGGGCGAGGTGTATCGAGCGCGCGACACGCGTCTGGATCGCACGGTTGCGGTCAAAAATCCTGCCGTCGCATCTTTCTGAAAATCCTGAAGCCAAACAGCGCTTCGAGCGGGAAGCCCGCACCATTTCGTCTCTGAATCATCCACACATTTGCGTGCTGCATGACGTGGGCAGCCAGGATGGAACCTCCTACCTGGTCATGGAGTATTTGCAGGGCGAGAGTCTGGAGTCGCAACTGCGAAGCGGGCCTCTGCCCTTGAAACAGGTGCTCGAAGTGGGGGTGCAGATCTGCGAGGCCCTCGAGAAAGCGCACCGTGCCGGCATCGTGCACCGCGATCTCAAGCCCGGAAACATCATGCTCACGGCATCGGGCGCCAAGCTGCTCGACTTTGGCTTGGCAAAACCGGCGGTGGCTACGTTGGGCACTCAGCCTTTGAGCGAAAAAGGCAACCTTACGCCTTCCACTCCCACGATTAACCTTTCGGCGCTCACTCCGCCGCCGGGGACGCTTATCCAGCAAGGCACGATCATGGGCACGTTCCAGTTCATGGCGCCCGAGGTGCTGCAGGGGCGCGAAGCGGATGCGCGCAGTGACATCTTCAGCTTCGGTTGCGTACTTTACGAAATGCTAACGGGACGGCGCGCCTTTGAGGGCAAGAGCCAGCTTTCGGTCGCGTCGGCCATCCTCGAGAAAGAGCCGGAAGCGGTCACCACCATTCAGCCGATGGCACCGGCCGCGCTCGATCACGTAGTCGGCGATTGTCTGGCGAAGGATCCGGAAGCGCGCTGGCAGAGTGCCGCCGACATTGCCCGCGAGTTGCGCTGGATTTCGAGCGGCGGTTCGAGCAGCAGCATCGCTCCTCCGGAGGTTCCCAGGAGCCGGTTCCCTGAACGTCTGCTTTGGGCCGCGCTGGTTGTGGCGCTGCTTGCGGGTATGGTCTGGCTGGGCCTGCGGGAGGGCGAGCCGGCACGAACGCTGCGATCGTATCTGCCTCCGCCTGCGGAGACGGGCTTTGAGTTTACCGGCGACTATGCAGGTCCGCCGGCCATTTCGCCCGACGGAACTTTGGTCGTGTTCTGCGCCCGCGGAGCCAAGGAGCGACCCTCGATCTGGGTCCAGTCGCTCAGCGACCTGGCGGCGAAGAAAATCGAGGGCACCGAAGGCGCTGCCTTTCCTTTCTGGTCGGCAGACGGCAGATTCGTGGGCTTCTTTGCCGACGAGCGCCTGAAGAAGGTTCCGGCTGTAGGCGGTCCGGTCACCGCTCTGGCGGATGCGCCCAATGCCAGAGGAGGTTCCTGGAGTAAGGACAACATCATTATCTATGAGCCCGATTACCGCGATTCGTTGTGGCGGATCAGCGCTGCGGGTGGAACTCCGGTTCGCCTGACCAAGTTTGAAACGGGCAAGCACACCACCCACCGCTGGCCGCACTTCCTACCCGATGGCAAACATTTCCTGTTCTTCGCAACCAGTCACTCCGGCGATTCCGAGCAGGGCGTCTACTTCGGATCCTTGGAGGATGGCTCCTACAAGCGCGTTCTCGACTCGGATTCCGAAGCCCAGTACGCCTCCGGCTATCTGCTCTACCATCTTCAGTCGCAATTGCTGGCGCAGAAGTTCGATCCCGCCAAGGGTGTCGTGTCCGGCGATCCGGTCACGGTGGCGAATTTTGTGGAATACGATGCGGGAACGTGGCACACCACATTCACCGCGAGCCAGAACGGCCTGTTGCTCTACGAATCTGGCTCGAAAGCTCTCGGAACCGATCTTTTCTGGGTGGACCGCAGCGGAAAGACGCTGGGCAAGATCGCGGAACGAGGGTTCTACAAGGGAAGTGGCCAGATTTCTCCCGACGGCAAGCGCCTCGCGGTTTCCATGGGAGATCCGCAGGCTGACATCTGGGTTTTCGACCTGGCTCGCGGATCACGAACCCGGCTCACCTTTGGCGGCGCGACGCACTTGATGCCATCCTGGTCGGCGGACGGCCAGCGGGTGGTTTATCTGCGGCAGAGCGGTGCGACGATCGTAGCGGGAACGTCGCTCCGCGCCCGGCTTGCTAGCGGTGGCGGGCAAGAGGAAGTCCTGATGGAGCGCGATCCTTCCGCGATGCCCGTTACCCTGCTCTCGCCGCAGTGGTCGCCGGACGGCAAGTATCTACTCCACATGGAACAGAGCGGTCCCACCAACGCTAGCATCTGGGCTACGCCTACAACCGGGGACAAGAAGCCGTTCGCCATCGTTCAGCCACCATCTCCGCAAGCCAGGATTGTTGAATTCCGTCTCTCACCCGATGGCCGGTGGCTGGCCTACAGTTCTACTGAGTCAGGACGGGAAGAGATTTACGTCACTCACTTCCCCAGTGGCGCCGGCAAGTGGCAGGTTTCGCAGACCGGAGGCACCTTCCCGGCCTGGCGGCGGGACAGCAAGGAGATTTTCTTCATAGGCCTGGCGGGAGCTCTGCAATCTGCTAAGGTGAACGCGAAAAGCGATGAGTTTGAAGTGGACCCGGTGCACGAGATGTTCCAGGTGAATTATGTTGCCCCGGTCGGGAACCCCTACGACGTCGCCCCTGACGGCCAGCGCTTTGCTTTCACCACGCTCCCGGAAACCATTTCCACGCCGTTGGTCTTGGTCACCAACTGGACGGCTGAGCTCAAGAAATAATTTCCAGTTCCAGTGCTCAAAACGGCTCAGCTCCCGTTTCACCACGACCCCCGCCTGGTTACCAAGTATTACGTTACCCCAGTCAGACCTCAATGGCCCCTGGTACATTTCACTCCCGTGCATTGCACAGCTATGGCGTGACCTGTAAACAGAAAGAGAGGGATCGGCGTGTAATCCGCGCCGGGAGCGGCTTTAGGCGTAGGTTTCAAGAAAGCCAGGGGGATAGAGAATGCAGATCGGGGTCTACGGTTCGGGTTTTCTCGGGACGGTGATTTCGGCCTGCCTGGCGGATTTTGGCACTCCGGTTTCCTGCTGTCACCCTGACCGGACGCGCATGGTAGAGATGGCTCAGGGCAACATTCCCTTCTTTGAAAAGAACCTGAAAGAGATTATCCGGCGTAATGTGCGCGCGGGTCGCCTAGCGTATTCGACCGATATCGAGTCTTTTGCGCGCAAGACACAAGTCATTTTTCTGGCGGAAGATAGCGCCGACAACCTCACCGACGTGGTGATGCGCATCGCGCGGTTGGCGCCCAAGCCGCCGATTCTGACCATTGTCACACCAGTATCGGTAGGCACAGCCTCTGCCTTGGAAAAGAGCTTGCAGGACGCGGGCCTGGCGGGAACGATCGTCTCCCAGCCTATGTTTTTTACCGATGGTTGCGCCGTGGAGGATTTCAACTGGCCGGATCGTCTGATCCTGGGATCGACCTCCAATGAGGCGGTGCACATTCTGAAACAGATTTTTCATCCCCTGGTGATGCGCGGCGTGCCCGTGATCGTGACCAACCAGGCTACGGCCGAACTGGTGCGGGAATCGGCCACTGCGTTCGTGGCGACCAAGATTTCCTTCATCAACGAGGTGGCGGCGCTGTGTGAGCGAGTGGGCGCGGATGCCGTGAACCTGGCGCTGGCTCTGGGTCTCGATAAGAAGATTGCTCCGCGCTGCCTGCAGCCGGGAGCGGGTATGGGCGGCGTGTTTGCCGAGTCCGACATGGATTCGCTGGCAGAGTTGGCCAAGGCCAACGGCGTTTCCCTGAAAGTGCTGAGCGCGGCGCGCGATGTCAACCACACTCTGGCCGATCGGCTGGTCGAGAAGATCGCCCTGGCCCTGAATTCGGTGGAGAACAAGGATGTGGGCATTCTGGGTCTGGCCTTCAAACCGAATACGAATTCAGTGGCGGGTTCATCCGCGGTGCAATTGGCCGAAACGCTGGTCGCCAAGGGCGCGCGCGTACGGGCTTATGACCCGGTGGCGCTTAGCGATGCAAAAACACGGCTGAACGGATCGGTGCGCTATTGCGAGACGGCTTACGCGGCGGCGGAAGGCATGGACGCACTGGTGGTGGGCACGGGCTGGCCAGAATTCCGCGCGCTCGATTTTGACCGCATCAAGCATCTGCTCAAGAGACCGATCATTGTAGACACGAAGAACTTGCTGGATTCAACACGGCTGCGCGCCATGGGATTTGAATACGTCGGAGTAGGGCGCGGTTAGGTGACGGTCGTATGGCCCTCGCGGGCAGCGGGCCAAAGAAGTTGCAGGCAAACGAAACTCTCTCAGAACTGTGAGCGAAGATTTTTCCAATCCCGTGGAATTGCCTCAGCGTCCGAAGCTGTTGTCCCG
>Ga0182015_10006088_pt1 | contig 12236 bp, 11 predicted proteins | sample 712P3MmetaG_FD_120478 | JGI IMG/M metagenome (GOLD analysis project Ga0182015, IMG submission 120478) | Permafrost microbial communities from Stordalen Mire, Sweden - 712P3M metaG | ecosystem: Environmental > Terrestrial > Soil > Wetlands > Permafrost | place: Sweden: Stordalen | collected...
CGAAAACCAGGAACTTAACCCAACCTCCGATACTGTCCGCCGCCACGGGTGCAAACAACTTCAGCAGCATCTGGAGGACGAGGAGTGCCAGGGCGAAGCCCAGCGAATAGCAGGCTCCGCGCGCGACCCATCCCTGCGGCCACAAATCGGCCGCCAGCATCTTCCCCCGCAATCTCGAATAGAACTGCTTCATGATTTCGCTTCGCCGGAATCGCTAGATCTCCGGATATAGGTCGAAGAATGCCTCCAGGCTGGTGCGCAACTGCTTCTCGATCTGATCCTTGCTGCCTTCGAGCACGTGCATGGTGACGTGCGCCTCACGTCCGTTGGTAAGCTTCACCGGAGCCTCGCCCACTTCCGCTACGTCTTCGGAGGGCAACAGCCGCATGCCGTAAACCAGTGTCAAATTCGCCATGCCTGAATTCTAATCGAAACCAGTTCGCAGTTTTCAGTTCTCAGCAGCCCAAGGTTATGACTGAGGGCTGAGAACTGGGTTATCATTCTGCCGTGCTCTCAAAAGTCATTGCGATGGTCGCTGGCCTTCTACTAACTCTTCCCGCCGTATCTCAGCAGGCTGCCGAGACTCCCTCGGCCCAACCGCAAGTGAAAGTGAACATGTTGAATGTTTGCACGCCATCCGTCGAGGAGCAAAAGGAAATCGCTGCCGCCCTGGCGCGCGTTCCGAAGGAGCCGCTATTCAGCGCCGACTTCGAAATCTCCCACGGCCGCTCGACGCTAAGTGAAGCGCCGAACTTCCTTCAGCCCGGAAGCGGCACAAAAATGTCCGATGAGCCCTCGGTCGCCAGCTACGTTCGAATTCGCCGCGAGTTCTCGGTTCAGGCTCTGTTCTCCAGCGTGCAATATTCCTTCAGCAACGATGGTCAAAACATGGTCGAGACCCTGGTGCTGCACGTGCGCGATCCCAAAGACCTGATTCAGGTCTCCATGGAAGACAGCGCGTCGGCGATCAGCAGCGCCGAAGCCATGGTAGCGGCCAACACTCCGGCCAGCCGCATCCGGCTCGAGCGTTTTGGCAAGTCGTCCATCGCGCTGGCCCGCTGCACGGGATCGGAAAACGGACCGCCGCCGGACCAGAGCGCCTACGATCCGCTCTTCAGCAGCGCTTCCGCGGTGCTGGCCAACTACCGCGGCCTGCTTGGGGTCAAGCACACCGTGCCCGCCGAGTTGGCCCAAATACCCGGCGCTGGGCCGAAAGCGCCGGCAAAGGCGAAATCCGCCAGGACTGCCACCAGTCCATCTGAAGAGAAAAAATGAAGAAGAACTACTCTGTGTCCTCTGTGGGAGAGATTTGCTTCTTGGCAGCCGCTGCGGGTCATGCATCGAAATCTGAAACCAGTAATCTAACTGCTATCCAATCATGAGCGAAACCCGCAACGTCGTCATCATCGGCTCCGGATGTGCCGGACACACTGCCGCCCTCTACACCGCGCGCGCCAATCTGAAGCCTCTTTTAATCGAGGGCCACGAGCCTGGCGGCCAGCTTTCTCTGACCACGCTGGTAGAGAATTTCCCCGGTTTTCCCGAAGGCATCATGGGACCGCAACTGGTCGAGAACATGCGTAAGCAGGCGGAACGCTTCGGCGCTGAATACCGCGTAGGGCACCTCACCAGCGCCGACCTCAGCCAGCGTCCTTTTCTACTTCATCTCGGCAAGCACCAGGTGCACGCGCCAGCACTCATCATCGCCAGCGGAGCTTCGGCCCGCTGGTTGGGCATCCCGAACGAGCAGAAGCTCATCGGCCACGGCGTCTCTTCATGCGCCACCTGCGATGGCTTCTTTTTTTCTGGAAATGAAATCGTCGTAATCGGCGGCGGCGATTCCGCCAGCGTAGAGGCCCTGTTCCTTACCCGCTTTGCCACCAAGGTCACAATCATCCACCGTCGCGACAGCTTTCGCGCCTCCAAAATCATGCTCGATCGTGCCAAACACAACCCGAAGATTGAGTTCCTCACCGACACGGTCGTCGAAGATGTCTACGATCACGCGAAACAAGAGGTCACCGGCCTTAAGCTGCGAAATGTGAAGACCGGCAAAGTTTGGGACTTCCCCACCAGCGCTCTATTCCTCGGCATCGGGCACGAACCTAACGCGAAAATGTTCGATGGCCAGCTCGAGACCGATGCTGACGGCTATCTCAAGACCCACAACTACGTGCACACGCGCGTCCAGGGCGTTTTTGCCTGCGGCGATGTGCAGGACCGGCGCTACCGCCAGGCCATCACCGCCGCCGGAACCGGCTGCATGGCGGCCATTGAGGTCGAGAAGTTCCTGGAAGAGCACGGCGCCTGAACGGTTAAAAGCATCGTGCCACGCAGACCTGCCTGCGGCAAACGCCTTGCCGGAGCATCAAGCTGGGCCATTACCGAGGTAATCTACGCCTTAGGTTAGATCTCTTTTATTCTCATTGCGTACCGATTCTGAATACGGACAACTTACCCCAAATGAAAAGCCGCGTCCTGGTTGCCTTATTCGTCTTATTGCCAACACTGCTGTTCGCTCCCATCGATGCTCCTGCCCAGGAAGGTTCGACAGGAACCCGCAAGATCGTGACCAAGGTGATGCCGGAATATCCGGCGCTCGCCCGCTCCATGAAAATCGAGGGCATCGTTCGGGCCGACGTGCTGGTTGCTCCCAGTGGGAAGGTAACGTCCGTGGAAGTCAAGGGCGGTCATCCCTTGCTTGCGCAAGCTGCTCAGTACGCGCTGCGCCAGTGGAAGTGGGAGGCCACCTCTCACGAGACTCACGAGGCGGTTGAACTCCGGTTCACGCCTTAGCATCCGCCGGCCATCTTCTCCAAACCGCCTTGCGCTTCGACCGTTTTGGTCGCCGCCCGGCCTGCCGTGCGACTCCGTTGTGATACAACGTTCTGTGCTCTTCATCTATTCATCGGTTCCGGCAGATACTTTTCTGGGTGCGGAATGTTAAGAACTTTCTTTGTCCGTCTGTCTGAAAACGCATCTCTGCGCACTTTTGCGGAGAGTTCGTCGCTCGGCCGCCGCCTCTCCAATCGCTTCGTTGCCGGCACTGAGATTGCCGACGCCATCCGCGCCACCCAGGCCATCAACCGCGCGAGCATGAGCGTGAGCATCGACAACCTTGGCGAAAATGTCACCAATTCCGACGAAGCCCGCCACAGCGCTCAGCTTTACCACCAGATTCTCGAAGCCATCGCCACTCACCAACTCAATGCCAATATCAGCCTCAAACTGACTCACATGGGCCTGGATGTGGACGAGAAGCTGGCCCGCGAAATCGTCAGCGGACTAGTCACCAAAGCCGCGTCCATGGATCCACCGGGCTTTGTGCGCGTTGATATGGAAGGCTCGCCCTACACCCAACGCGCGCTGGACTTCGTCCACGAACTTCATGCCATGCCAGGAAACGCCAACGCCGTCGGCACCGTGATCCAGTCGTACCTGAGGCGCTCCGAGGCTGACGTCGAAAAACTTCTAGCCGAGCGTATTCGCATTCGCCTCTGCAAAGGCGCTTACAAAGAACCTGCGGAGATTGCTTTCCCCCTCAAGTCCGACGTCGATGCCAACTACGTCAAGCTGATGAAGATCCTGATGAAAAGCGGCATCTATCACGGCCTGGCGACGCACGATGAGAACATCATTCAGCAAGCCCAGGCTTTTGCCGTTCGTGAAAAGCTTTCCCGCGACTCGTTCGAGTTCCAGATGCTCTACGGAATCCGCCGCGACCTGCAACGCAAGCTGGCGCGCGACGGCTGGCGCGTCCGCATCTACATTCCCTTTGGCAGCGAGTGGTATCCATACTTCATGCGGCGGCTGGGTGAGCGCCCGGCCAACGTCCTGTTCATCGCAAGGAACTTGTTGCGGTCGTGAAGCAGTGTCCAGTGGCCAGTGATCAGTGGTCAGTAACACTCGAGCCGGCGCGAAGACTGACCACTAGCCACTAGCCGCTGGCCACTGGCCACTGATCACTGCCACTGATCACTGCCACTGATCACTGCTCTGGCCTACGAAGATTTTCGTTGACACTACGAATATCTTCGTAGTATGTTGCCTTCCATGAAGCACTCCCCGCAGAAACCTACCGCGTCGGAACTGGAAATTCTCCGCGTTCTTTGGACGAGAGGCCCCTCGACGGTTCGAGAAGTACACGACTCTTTGAAAGAGAAAAGGGCCATGGGCTACACCAGCGTGCTGAAGTTTCTTCAAATCATGACCGTAAAAGGCACGGTCCGCCGAAACGAAACTCAGAGGGCGCACGTCTATGAAGCATGCCTGCCCGCCGAGCAAACCAAGCGCCAGCTTGCCGGGGACATGCTGCAACGCGTCTTCGAAGGTTCCGCCAGCCAGCTCATGATGCACGCCCTGGCCGGGCGCAAAGCCTCACGCGAAGAAATTGACGAATTACGCCGCTTGCTGAACCAGTATGAGTCGGGCGGACACGAAAGGAGACAACGATGACCAGTCTCACGCATTGGCTTTCCCCGAGCGCGATGCACTGCCTGGGCTGGACGCTGCTGCACTTTCTTTGGCAAGGCACGGCGGTAGCGGCGCTGGCTGCGGTTCTGATGACGTTGTGCCGTCGCGCGTCCACCCGCTACGTGCTGGCTGTGGCCGCGCTGGCCCTCATGCTCGCCGCTCCGGTTGCGACCTTCTTCTTTCTGTCATCTTCCGGCGCATCGGTTCAGGCAAAGTCTTCTTCGGCTGGAGAGATGCAGCCAACCAGCTCGACTAATAGCACGAACAATATTGTGGCAAGAACTTCAGCCGGGTTTTCCCGACTCTCGCCCTCGCTGGACGCCCTGCCCTGGCTGGTGGAAGCCTGGCTGCTCGGAGTGGCATTCTTCAGCCTTCGTTCCGCCGGAGGATTCCTGTTGCTCGAACGCGAGCGCCGCAAGCAATCCATCCCGGCGAGCGCCCGTGTGCTGGCGATGTGTCAGACCCTGCAACGCCGCCTCGGCCTGGAGCGAGCCATCCGTTACTGTGAGTGCACATGGCTGCAGGCGCCGGCGGTGATTGGCTGGTTCCGTCCCATCGTGCTGCTGCCGGTCACCGCTCTCACCGGGCTTTCCGAGGAGCAACTCCAATTGGTAATCGTCCACGAACTGGCGCACATCCAGCGGCTTGATCCCTTCGTAAATGTTTTTCAAATTTCCGTCGAGACTCTGCTCTTCTATCATCCCGCAGTATGGTGGCTGAACAGCCGCATTCGTGCCGAACGCGAGCATTGTTGCGACGACGTGGCCGTCTCCCTTTGTGGCAACCCGGTTGAGTACGCACGTGCTCTCACCCTCATGGAAGAATGGAGAACTGCGCCTGCCCTGGCGATGGCCGCCAATCGTGGTCCGCTCTCCGAGCGCATCTTCCGCGTGCTTGGATTAAAGCCGATCGGCGCCGGGACCCGCGGCATCGGACTCACCGGCGGCGTTCTCTGCTTGACCGCAGCGCTGGTCGCAGGCAACGCCCTGCTTGCGATCGCCTATCCAAAGCCCGTTGTGCATGCCAGTCAAATCTCGCTGGCAGCCTTCGGTTGGAGGACAGCCGACAACCCGCAATCATCCCCTACGCCCGCCAGCACGCCGGTGCCTGCCGCCAAACCTTCTCCGGCAGAATCGGCTCCGGCACAATCGGCTCCGGCACAGTCATCTCCTGCACAATCGGCGGTCGCGTCACAGCCTGCCGCTTCCGGCTCCTACATTGATGGTATGAAGGCTGCCGGTCTCGATAACCTCACCGTCGACCAGCTTATCGCGATGAAGATTCAGGGCATTACGCCTGAATACGTCCGCGGACTGCATGAACAGGGACTGCACCCCAATGCTGACGAACTCATATCCATGCGCATTCAGGGCGTCAGCCCCGAGTACATGCACGACCTGCGCAGCCTGGGTCTTAGTCCCGATGCAGACCAGATCGTCGCCATGAAGATCCAGGGCGTCGGTGCCGCCTACGTCCGCGGCCTGAAAGACGCCGGGCTTCAGCCGGACATCGACCAGCTCATCGCGATGAAGATTCAAGGAGTCACCCCGGACTATGTGCAGAACCTTCATCAGCAGGGCCTTCAGCCTGATGCCGACAACTTGGTCGCGATGCGCATTCAGGGTGTGACTCCAGAGTACGTTCGCGATATTCACGCTCTTGGTCTCAAGCCCAGCATCGACCAGTTCATCGCCATGCGCATTCAGGGCGTAACCGCGGAGTACATCAAGAGTCTGCAAGCCGCGGGACTGAAGTTCGATGTTGACGAGATCGTCCGCGCCAAGATACAGGGCATTTCCAAAGAGTTCATCGAAAGGGCTGCCAGGCACGGGTTCCAGAGCTTTAGCCTGGACAAGCTGATCCAGCTCAAGGAAATGGGAGTCCTGGAGTCACCCGCAGACATTTAGCAGCATTTGTAGAGGAGAACGTTCATGAGACTGCGTCGAACCTTTGCCTTTTTAGTATTCGCCTTCTGCCTGCTCTTCGCGGTGGTCAAGAATCGCGCGGCCGACGTTCGCAGCGGCGACTGGACCATTCGCCACTCCGACGAAGCGGGCAAGGTTATGTTCTCGCTGATCGAACATCATCGCGGCGGAAGCTCCAATCACGATTCCGACGACTGGCCCGCGAGTTCTTTCTCCGGCGTCGACTTCTCTAAGTCCGGCCGCCAGGACGTGCACTTCACCATCACCCGCGATGCCGGCAAGATCGAGTGTGAAGGCTTCCTCAACAACGGCGAAGGGGCTGGCATATTTCACTTCCAGCCCGATCCCAATTACGCCGGCGAAATGCGCAAGCTCGATTTCTCCGTAGACGAAGATAAGCAGTACAGCATGGCGGTGCAGGATGTCAGCCTTGAATTCGCTCGCCAGATGAGAAACGAACATCTCTCCGATCTGGACGCCGAGAAGCTGATCGCATTCCGCATCTTCCGCGTTGATTCAGTCTTCATCGGAGACTTGCGCTCGGCCGGCCTCAACGTTTCTGACAGCGACAAACTCGTGGCCTTCCGCATCCACGGCGTCACGCCGCAGATGATTCGTTCTCTTCATCAAGCCGGCTACACGCCCGACGAAGACACGCTGGTTGCCATGAGAATCCACGGCGCCACGCCGGAATGGATGGAGGAACTCAAGAAGCGTGGCTACGATCACATCGACCTGGAACAGTTAATCGCCTTCAGAATCCACGGCGTCTCTCCGGAATTTATCGAGAAGCTGCAGGGCCTCGGCTACAAGCATCCCGACCCCGAAGAACTGGTAGCAATGCGCATCCACAACGTCACTCCGGAATACATCAGCAATCTGCGCTCCCGCGGAATGCACGACCTGAGCATCGATCAGTTGGTCAGCATGCGCATTCACGGCATCGACTGAAAGCGGTGGCCAGTGAGCAGTGGCCAGTGAGCAGTGATCAGTGATCAGTGATCAGTAAAACCGCAGCCGGCACTGTGACTGGCCACTGAACACTGATCACTGATCACTGGCCACTGTACTCATCACTGCTCTGGCACTGCTGCACCATCGGCCCGTGCATCCGAGGCTCCGTAGTTCACCTTGGTCTTCGAGTCATGCAGAACGGCCTGCCCGCGGCCCATGGCCGTCGAGTATGCGTTCCGCACGTCGAATTGATGCCCCATCGCAGAGAGCTTCTGCCGCACTTCCAGCGGCACGCGCGATTCGATCACAATATTGCACCCGCGCTGCGGACTGACCGTGAAGCGCGCATTCTCCATCGCTTCCTGAATATTCATGCCGTAGTCGACCACGTTGGAAACGAATTGCGCGTGGGCCAGCGGCTGGTTGGCTCCTCCCATGATCCCGAAGCCAATGTGTTGGTCGCCGTGTTCCATGAAAGCTGGAATGATGGTATGAAACGGCCGCTTGCGTGGTGCGAGCGCATTCGGCGACGCCGCATCGAGCGAAAACAGCGCACCACGGTCCTGCAGCGCAAATCCCATGCCGCGCACCGCGATGCCCGACCCGAAGGCCTCGTAGTTGCTTTGAATCAGCGAAACGATGTTTCCTTCGCGATCAACGACTGAAAGGTAGGTAGTGTCACTGAAAGGTGGCGTTCCCGCAGCAACCTCGCAGTTGGCCTTGTTGGGATCGATCAGCTTGGCGCGCTCCTGCGCGTATTCCTTCGACAGAATCCCCTTCACCGGAACTTTCGCGAATCGAGGATCGCCGTTGTAGCGCCCCAGATCCGCATAAGCCAGCTTCATGGCTTCGATCTTCTTATGCAGTTCCGCGACGCTGAGCGGACCATCGGGCGACGGTGCGGAAGTCTCCATAATGTTCAGCATCTCGAGCGCCGCCATTCCTTGCCCGTTAGGAGGAAGCTCGTAAACGGTCCAGTCACGATAGGTGGTGGAAATCGGCTCAACCCATTCCGGCGAAAACTCCGACACATCATCGGCCGCCATCGTTCCGCCCAGACTCTGTGATGTGCTCACAATCGCGCGCGCAATCTCGCCTTTATAGAACGCCCCCGGTCCGTTCTCAGCAACCAACCGCAACGCTTTCGCCAGATCGTGATTCTGGAATACCTGTCCCACCGCTGGAGGCTTACCATTCGGCAGATAGATCCGGCGAGCCTCGGCATCGTTCGCAATCCAACCCGCGGCATCATTCCAATACGACGCAATGATTTCCGGAACCGGATAGCCATCGTCGGCATAAGAAATCGCAGACTGGAAAAGATCTTTCCACGCCAGCTTTCCAAACCGCGTATGTAGAGCGTGCCAGCCAGCAACCGCACCCGGCACGGTCACAGAGTCAATGCCTGCCTGCGGCATCGAGGTCGCGCCCTTCGCCTTCAAATGTTCGATGGTCAACCCGCGCGGCGCCCAGCCGCTGGCGTTCAGGCCGTAAAGCTTGCCGGTCTTCGCTTCCCAGTAAATCGCGAAAAGGTCGCCACCCATGCCGTTCATCATGGGTTCGGTCACGCCGAGCACCGCGTTAGCGGCAATCGCCGCATCTACGGCAGAGCCTCCCCGCGCCAGCACCTGCGCTCCCGCCACCGAAGCCTGCACATGGCTGGTTGCCACAATGCCATAGCGTGTGATCACCATGGAGCGCGCGTTGGACCGGTCTCGTGCGGACATGGAAATGGAAACGGTAAGCAGCAGCGCAGCGGCTGCAATGCGAATGGAAGTGTTCATGCTATACCCGCAGCTCTCAGCTTCCAGCGAAAAACTGCTTTTCTCTAGCCGGCAACCGAGAGCCCAGCGGAGACTGCATTTCGTAGCGACCGAGCTTCGTGCCAGAGGTTAAGAGCCATTCGTGTGGCGCCATTATAGTCCCAGCCAAGGCCTCCTCAATCCGATCAGGGATTGACCTCCTAGGTATCCCAGCGTTTTCGTCTTGGACAAACACCAGCAAAGGTGGTATTCATGTCTCCAAATTCGTCTCTTCAGCTCGGCTGCGAGTTGATACAAGTCCTCTGTGAGAAGCGCCTTCCGCGAGGCCGTCGTAGAAAGGGGAATACGCTATGCGACCCTTGATCCCTTTGGCCATTCTGATTCTTATCCTCGCGGCAGCCGCCCTGCCGCCTGCGGAAGCGCCGGTCGGATTTGACAACAAAAGCAACGGCGTAACCGATGATGCGACCCATCAGGCCGATCAAAAGACATTCGAGGAGATCGAGCAGATAAGCGACGGCCTCGGACCTCTCTACAACGCGCAGTCTTGCCGCGAGTGCCACCAGAATCCGGTTTCCGGCGCCGCCTCCCAGGTCACAGAATTACGTGTCGGCCATAAGGCGCCAGATGGACACTTCCGCAATCCGGAAATCCCTATCGCTCACGGAGCCGAAGTCATCTCCGGCCGCTCTCTGGTGAATGATCGTGCGATCTGTCCCAACGCCGCTTATCCCAACGATGAAATTCAAGAGCGCGTTCCCGAGGCCGAGACCATCCGCGCGCTCCGCGTTTCTTTGAACCTGTTGGGAGACGGTTTCGTTGAAGCGCTCTCCGATCAAACCCTGATCGATCTCGCTACCCAGCAGTGCAGGTCTTCGCACCGGAAAATCTGCGGACAGGTTCTCGAGGTTCCTATCGTGGAAGCTCCCGGACAGATGGCTGTAGGCAGGTTCGGTTGGAAAGACCAGCATGCCAGCCTGCTGTCTTTCGCCGGCGACGCTTACCTCAATGAGATGGGCATCACCAACCGCCTTCAACCCGACGAGGTGACCAAGCTTTGTAACACGGTTTCGGAGCCGAATGACACTCCCGGGGCCGATGGCCTCTCTGACATTGATCACTTCGCCCGCTTTATTCGGGCCACCAAGGCTCCCGCGCGTGATTCCCAGCTTGCGAGCAGCGTGCTTGCGACGAAGGGGAATGCCTTGTTCGTCAAGATCGGTTGTGCGACTTGCCATGTCGAAACCTTGACCACCGCTCCCGCTGGAACCAAGATCAACGGCGGCACATTCACGATTCCCGCCGCGCTCGGTTCCATCACATTCCATCCCTATGGGGATTTTTTGATGCATGACGTGGGTACGGGCGACGGAATCCTGCAGGCGACCCGGGAGCATTACGGAAACAAAGTCTTCCAGATAATGTCGGCATACCTCGCGAAACAGGATTTCGAGAGCAGTCGAAACAAGATGCGCACCGCCCCGTTGTGGGGAGTCCGCTTGCGTCCGCGGCTGATGCACGATGGTGCATCCCTCACTTTTCGTGATGCGATCATGCGCCACGCGGGCGAGGCCGCCCATGTAAGTCAACAATTTGAAAAACTGAAGCACGACGACCAGGAAGCGATCATTGAGTTCCTGAAATCTCTATAAAGTTCTCCCGGCCCGCAGCTCTGACGGATGCTCCCTCCGGGCTGGATTATTAGGCCCGCGGTAACCTATCATCCGCTGTGCAAACCCGGTTCACAAAGAAGGAGTCCCTCGTGAAGGCATCCGCATCATGGCTGTTCCTGTGCTTAGTAATCGCAGCATCTGCCGCAGCCCAGCCTGCCGCAGTCCAGGCGCCAACCCCGGCGCCGGTCCAAACGCAGCAGCTCCAGGAGCACCCACAACCACACGAACTCAAAGTCACCGAATACAGCCTGCCTCCGGACAAGCTGGTCAAAGCCGAGGCGCTCTATCAGACGCGCACCGTGCTCTATCTCTTCGGCTTGGTCTTCGGCATCGTGGTTCTCTGGATCCTTCTCAAGCTGCGCGTAGCGCCGGCATTCCGCGATCTCGCCGAACGCGTGAGCAACAACAGTTTTCTCCAGACGCTTATCTTCGTGCCCCTGCTGGTGCTGTTAATCGCGATCATCTCTCTGCCCATCGACATTTACGAGCAACACATCTCGCGCGCCTACGGACTCTCCGTGCAGGGCTGGGCCTCATGGGCAGGAGACTGGTGTAAGGCCGAAGCAGTTTCGCTCGTCATCCTCGTCCTGGTAGTCTTCGGGCTGTTCCGAGTCATCCGCAAGAGCCCGCAGCGCTGGTGGTTCTACTTCTGGCTGCTGACCCTGCCGTTTCTGGTCCTCCTCATCTTTGTCGCGCCAGTCATTCTCGACCCCATCTTCAACAAGTTCGAGCCCCTGGAGAATAAGCAGCCGCTCCTGGTCAGTGAAATCGAAAAGGTAACCCACCGCGGCGGCCTCAGCATTCCGCGCGACCGCATGTTCGAAATGGAGGCCAGCGAGAAGGTCACCACCTATAACGCCTACGTAACCGGCATCGGCGCCACCAAGCGCGTCGTTGTTTGGGACAACACCTCGCGCGACATGACCATCCCCGAAACCCTCTTCGTCTTCGGACACGAAATGGGCCACTACGTTTTGAACCACGTCTACAAAGGACTGGCCTTCTTCGCAGTCCTGATGCTGGCCGGCTTTTGGCTGGGACGCCGCATCGTGCTCGCCATGCTGGCAAGATGGGGCGGGGCCTGGCACATCCGCGACATCAACGACCTGGCGGCCTTGCCAGTCCTGATGCTCGCGCTCTCGCTGCTCAGCTTGGTTGGCGAACCGATCGGCAACGCCTTCAGCCGCCACATCGAACACCAGGCCGATATCTACGGACTCGAGGTGACGCACGGCCTGTTCCCCAACAACCGTGAAGTCGCAGCGTCGGCCTTCCAAAAGCTCGGCGAGAAGAGCTACGACTACCCCACGCCGAACCCGTTGCTCGTTTTCTGGTCTTATTCGCACCCCTCAATTCCCGACAGAATCCAGTTCGCACTCCACTACGACCCGTGGAATACTCCTGAGGGTCCGAAGTACGTCAAATAAAACCGTGGATGCGTCACTGCG
>Ga0182015_10006089_pt1 | contig 12234 bp, 8 predicted proteins | sample 712P3MmetaG_FD_120478 | JGI IMG/M metagenome (GOLD analysis project Ga0182015, IMG submission 120478) | Permafrost microbial communities from Stordalen Mire, Sweden - 712P3M metaG | ecosystem: Environmental > Terrestrial > Soil > Wetlands > Permafrost | place: Sweden: Stordalen | collected...
AAAGCTTCTTCGAAATTCCCTTCACCTACGCGCAGAATGCCCTGCGGCGAAGAGGCCCTGGCAAAGACGGATCCCTCTGCGCTGACCCTAAACGCACGGAAATTGCTGGTACCCCAATCCACTGCAATCAAGGCTCATGCTCCTGGGAGTTCTTCTCCTGACCCAATGTAACAAGGCGTCAGGAACCCTACCTCGCTGCATAATCCTTGGTCTGCTTGGTCCCCGAGTTGTATAGCGTGAAGCTGCCCTTGGGACTGGCGGTCAGGAGAAAATAATTTCCCGGATCCGAGCCTTGTGGATTGGCGATGTATTCCGCGGCCGTGTTGTGCTCCGGACCGGCTTTCTCCGCAAAATGAAGCTGCCAGAGCGTCTCCAGTCCAGGAGCCTTCAGCACTTCATCGATCACCAGCGGCGATCCCCCTTTGGTCGCTGCGTTGTTCATGATCGCCACTCGAGGGTGTATGCCATCAATCAGCGCATGACTGGAGCTCGCATTCAGGCCGTGATGCGAGACCACCAGGATGTCGATGCTCCCAATCCGATTGACGGGGCACATGAACATCATTTCCTTGTCCCAGGTCAGGTCGCCGAGATCAAGGATTTTGAGTTTGCCGAAATTGATCAATATTCCGAGCGAATGAGAGTTTTCGCTGCGGTCGGTAGGCTTGGTTTCCGGCGTGTCGCAGTATTGATTCTTCTCTCCGGCGCCCGGCAACGCGTGGTCGATCACATTGCCATCGCTGCTGATGACCGTGGCCTTCATGCCTGTGATGGGCAGCACGTCACCCGGATGCGCAACCATGTGCTTTGACTTGCCGGTGGCCAGCACCTGCTGGTACGCAGCGTAGATTTTTTCCGTGGGGCCCCCGGGCTTGGTATCGATATTCGCCCCGTGATCGATGAAGGTACCGACGGGAATGCGGTCGACCAGCTGCGGTATTCCGCCACTATGGTCGTCGTGGTAGTGGGTCAGCAAAACATAATCGATTTTACTGATGCCCGCGCTCTTGGCTGCCGCGAGAATCCGGTCCGCATCCCGGCCATCATTGTCAGGCCAACCGGTGTCGATGAGCAGAGACTGTCCCGTGGGAGTGACAAATAGCGTGGACTGGCCACCCTCGACATCGATGAAGTACACCCGAAGATCGCGTTTGGCCGCCCAGGCCGCCGACTGGACTGCCAGCAGTGTGGCCACCAGAGCAAGCGAGGCAACAACACAGTGTCGTTTACGTTCGAGAAAAGTCATGATGATCCCCTGCTTGCTTTGCGCGATGAATTTCGAACTCAGAACTGGAGCCGCAGCGACCCCTGCAAATTACGTGCGTTGCCGACAATCGAGGTAATCTGGCCCACCTGCGAATTGCCGATGGTTGCGTTCGGATAGCCAAATTGCGGATGGTTGAACACGTTAAACGCTTCGACGCGGAACTGCAAAGCGATCTGTTCATGAATAGGGAAGGCCTTGAAGAGGGATGTGTCGAGATTCGTCCGCCCAGGACCTATGAGCGTGTTGCGGCCGGCATTGCCGTAGGTGTACGGCGCCGGTGTGGCGAAGGCCGTAGGCAAGAACCAGTTGTTGAGGGTTTTCGGATAGACGACCTTAGCGCCAGGAATAATATTCGGCCGGCTCGAGGTACCGGTGTTGGTGGTAGAGGTTTGCAGAACGGGTGAGAACCAGAGACCAGTTTGCGTGAACAACAACGCGTTCAGCTGCCATCCGCCCACAAGCAGGTCTGTAATACCTCCACTATTCGCAAACTTCTGACCTTTGCCGAGGGGCAGCGCCCACAGAGAGCTCAACGTCAAACGGTGGCGTTGATCGATGATGGAGTTGCTGACCTCGTGGGGGAAGCGGGGGTCCTGAGGATTCGGCCCAGCATCACCGCCGCTAAATTCCAAAGGCACATCATCGATGGCGTGTGAGTAGGTGTAACCGAGCAGCGCACTGATTCCCTGGCTCAAGCGCTTGTCCGCCGTGAACTGGAAGGCGAAGTACTCCGCAAAGCCATCGGAAAGGTAGTAGTCTACGTCGCTCTGCAGCGGGTCTTGGGAGTAGAGCGGACGCCGCGAGACCGTCGACGTAGATCCGGGCACTGCCTGATTTGCGTTCCAGGTGTCTTGCAAGTGGCGGCCCAGGTTGCCGACGCCGACGAACTTCAACACCATCTGCAAGGGGACAATCTCTTGCTCAATCCCTCCGTTGAATTGTTCGGCGTAGGACGGGCGGAAGTTTGGGGCTACCGAGTAGGCCACTCCGTTGGGAGTGGGAGGAATGATGATCGGTTGCAGCGCAGGAAAGCCTTGGCTGACCCTTGGTCCAACGGTCACGTCCCCTGGTGTGGTCTGCAGTGTCAAACCGAAGGGAAGATTACGCGCCAGGCGCATGTTGCCTGCTTCGCTGCCGGACGCGTTGTAGAAGAGGCCGAAACCGCCGCGGAATACCGTGTTTGGCAGCAACTGGTAAGCCAGGCCCACGCGCGGACCAAAATTCGGCCAGTATCTGAGCACGCCTGCTGTCTGGCTGACGCCGTTGACGCCCGCGATGTTGAACACGCCGGTCGCTACGTCGAAATTCGACCAGCGGTTGAATACTTCGTCGGGAGGACTGAAGTAGTCCCAACGCAGGCCATAGTTGATGGTCAGGTTCTTGGTGGCGCGCCAGTCATCCGCGAAGTAGAGGCCTACTTCGTTGAGCCGTATTCCGGGAAATTGGTAGTTGTAGTCGTGGGCATCGAGGGTTGGATAACCAAGCAGAAAGCTCGCCGCGGCGTCGCCGCCCTTTCCGGCCGGGTTGCGCGAATCGGTAAAGGCGGCAGAAAAGTTGAAGCGGCCATTGCCTTCATTGGTCTGATAGATCGTCAGCTGGCGGCGGCGGAAGTCCGCACCCGCCTTGATCGTGTGGGTTCCTCGTGTCCACGTCAGGTTATCGAGCTCCTGAAACGTGTTCTCCCGGCGATACAGCGGGAGAGAACGGGTCTGGCCAACGCCTAAATACGTCGCAGGCGAAAAGATGGGCAGGTTCTGTTCGCGAGGAGTGACATTGGAATTGGGCACACCCAGCTCGTTGCCCAGGCCCGCGCCGGGTGCGAAGTTGATGGGCACGTAGTCCAGGCGGTAACGATTGAAGCCGACACGGAAATCGTTCACCAACGACGGCGTGAAGACGCGTACATAGCTGGTCGCAACGTGCTGCGTCGGCTGGAAGGATGTTCCGGCGAACGACGCCTCATCGCTCAGGCTCACGGGCGTCGATATTCCCGGTATGGTGGTCGGGGCGTAGGTGCTGGGCGAAATAGTGGTTGTGTTCTGGATGGACCAGCGGGCGAAGATGGAATCCTTAGCCGTGATCTGTTCATCCACACGCACGTCTCCCTGGTCGTAGTCCTGGATCTGGATCCGTGCCATGGAGTAGTTGTTCAGCCGGGCAGTGCTGGTCGGCGTGGGATAAGCGTTGATCATCTTGAACGCAATGGGATCGAAGCGGGATTGCGGAATTACGTTGTTTGGAAAGGGCGTACGAAGAAAACTGCCTGGTGAAGTAGGGTTGGGGACCGTCGTCAGAGGGTCGTAAATAAGGGTACTTGGAAGCAGCTCGCCGAAGTCGCCGGTCCGCATGCGCAGGGTGGGGATGTTGCCGCGCTCGAATATCTGCACGGTATTGCGGAAACCTTCGTAGTCCACGAAGAAGAACGTTTTGTCTTTGCCGTGGTAGACCCTGGGTATCACGACGGGGCCGCCGAGAGAGCCACCGAATTGATTCAACCGAAATGAGGGAAAGCTGGTTCCCGCGGTGTTGAAGTAGGTGCGCGCATCCACGTCGGAATTGCGCAGGAACTCGAAGAGACTGCCGTGCAGCTGGTTCGTCCCGGATTTGCTGATAACGTCAATCACTGCGCCTGAGTTCCGGCCTACGTCGGCGCTGTACAGGTTGGTCTGAATCTTGAACTCGCGGATCGCATCCACCGGCGGACGAAGGGTCACGGAAAGCGTGAGCCGCTCGTTATTGTCCACGCCGTCGTAAAGAAAGTTATTGTCGCCTTCGCGGTTACCGTTGGAGAAGATCTCTGAGCTGGCGCGGCGGTCGTCCGGCCGCGTACCGCTCATGATGGTTCCACTGGCGGACTCGCCCACGCCAGTCACTCCCGGACTGAGGGTTGCGAGTTGGACGAAGTTGCGGCCATTCAGCGGCAGCTCGTTCACCAGTTGCTGATTGATCACCGTTCCTACAGAAGAAGACTCGGATTCGAGCAGCGGTGGATGACCAGTCACGCTGACCGTTTCGGCGGCCTGGCCCACCTGCAGTGGCAGATCGACACGTGCCTGCTGGTTGACCTGCAGGCTCACGCCCGTCTGTTCAAGCTTGCGATAGCCCGGGGCTTCTGCCGTCAGTGTGTAGTCGCCTGGAGGAAGGTCCGTGAGCACGTATTCCCCGTTCTTGCCGCTAACGGTTTTATGCGCAATCGCAGTCCCCACATTGGTTGCGGTGATCGTTGCATTGGGCACGGCCGCACCTGAGGCGTCGAGGACGTTCCCCTCTAGTTCAGCGGTCGAAATCTGCGCGGGGCACCGCAAGCAAAGCAGGAAAATGGCCGCCACGAAGCAAAGCAACTTTGCCAGCCGCGCAACATTGTGTGTTCTTTGTTTTTTGACCACAGCTGTCGCCTCCTGAAATCGTGCGCAGAAACCTATATCACCGCGCATAAACGATGCGCAAACGTTTTTTGAATATAAATTCATATTTCGGATCATTTTTCGACATTTCGGTTTGTATTCCGCTATCATCTGCCCACTGCGGTTTCGCAGGTTCCGATATCATGATGTCGATGCTTCTATGCTGAAGACCAAATCCGTTCGCCCGGCCAAGGCTGGGACACCCAAACTGGTGAAGGCCGAGACCGCCAACGAGTCGCGTGTTGGGGATCAGTATTTCTCCCGCGCTGTGGGTAAGGCGCTGGAGGTTCTGGAGTTTCTCCAGGGCGAGTTAAAGCCTTTATCCATGAACGAGATCGCCCAGCGGATTGAACTTTCGAAGACATCCGCGTTTCGCATTCTGCGTACGCTCGAAACGCTGGGATGCGTGGTGGTGGATGGGCGGGGTCAGTACATGCTTGCCCCGGGAATCCACGCGGTCACGCCGACGCAATGGTTGGGCAAGCTGCACCGTGTCGGGGTGCCTCACCTGGAAGCGCTCAGCCGCGAACTTGCTGAGACGTCTACGTTGGCGGCTTTATTTGAGAACCGGGTCGAGGTGATCGCGGTGGTTGAGAGTCCACATGTGATCCGGATGAGCAATGTTGTAGGGCATATATTGCCGCCTAACGCCAGTTCGCTGGGTAAGGCGATCACGGCTTTCCAGGCGCCGGAGCACCGGGAACGGTTGTTGCGGAGTTTTGGGACCTACCGGTTTACCAAGCACACCATCACGGATCGCAAGGATCTGAACCAGGAGTATCAGGGTGTCCGGGCGCAGAAGTACGCGATTGATCGTGAGGAGTGCGCTTACGACGGGATTTGCTTCTGCGCGCCTATATTTGGCCCGAATGGGCAGGTTTCCGCGGCGATTAGCTCATCCATGCCCAAGACGAGGCTTCGGGATACGGCGCATGAAGAGGCGATTATTGCCGCAGTGCGGGCGTGTGCGGATCAGGTCGCTTCGGACCTTATGAAGGCCTGAACGCGGGGAAAAACACGAAGGGCAGGGCTTTCAGCCGCTGAGGTACGCTTTTTGCGCCTTTGTTCCGAAGATGCAGTTCAGCATTCAAACGTGGAAAAGACGTACCTCAGGGGTTTTCGAGGGTGTGTGAGAACTCCATTTCGAAACTCAGTCCCGCAGGGACAGCTGAACTTAGCCCAGGACGCTAGTCCTGGGTACATCATGAAACTTGATTGAGTCCCGCAGGGACGGCTGAGGGTTGTCCAGGATTGCGTCGCGGCCTATTTTCAGCCGTCCCTACGGGACTGATCGCCCTTTCAAATCCAACCCAGGACTAGCGTCCTGGGCTAAGTTCAGCCAGAGCTGTCCAAATTAGCGGATTAACTGGCTTTTTGACGATGTAACTTGTTGATTGTTTTGGGGAGAGTGCGGCCGAACAAAATCAGGTTGCTTCTGTTGGCCGGCTGCTGTCTAAATGGCAGCGAGTTTTAGAGTTAATCTGATGAACGAAGGGCACGGCTTCAGCAGCCGTACCACACGGCACGCGGATGAGGGCCTCAGAGTCTGCGTGAGAACTAAAAGAAAACCGCAGATCTCTCCACTGCGCTACCCCGGATTTCCTGTTGAGTTCTCACACCCCCTCGAAAACCCGGCGTAAAGCCCTCATCGGCCCAACCTGTTGCGGCACGGCTGAAGCCGTGCTTTCGTCCAGAGACCGCGGCTGCCCTCCACCAAACTATGAGGTTTGCGGAACAACAAACTACAAATCGGAATTTAATTTATTTTCCTATCTCCTGATCCTGTTTTACCTTGACGCTCCCATCCTCGAACTATATTCTTGGGCGGCTTAAACGGAGGGCGCCGATCTGCGCCCCGACTGACAAGCATGCGAGGAAACGATATGATGCGACCCGTGTATCTGCTACGGATTCTTTGTGCCTTTGCGCTTCTTCCCTTCTCTTCTGTATGGGCGCAAGCACCGCTGGCGGCCAGGATTGGTCACACCGACCCGAGCAAATACACCCGCAGCCGCTCGCACAATAGTGCCGGCGATATGGCTTGCGAGCTTTTGGTTCCTCCTTCCGCCATGGACGTAAACCTGAACTTCATGCACCGGTGCGAGATCATGCCCGGCGGCGGCGTCGGCCATCACTTCCACAACACCACGGAAGAGATGTTCATCGTGTTCGACGGCCAGGCGGAATTCACTATCGACGGCCGCACCTCGGTTCTCAAGGGAACCGTGGGAGCCCCCTGCCGGATGGGCCACTCACACGCCATCTACAATCCCTCTGACAAACCGGTCGAATTTATGAACATCAACGTGGCCCAGATCAAAGGCCACTACGATGCCTTCAATCTGAACGATGCCCGGGTCGGCGCCCCCAAGGATGCCATCCCCACGTTCATGACTATGAATCTGGATAAAACGACACTGAAACCCATGCCTAACTACCTTGGCGGCCAGGGCACGGTGCAGTATCGGCGGGCGCTCGATGCGGATGTGTTCCTGACCAACTGGGCGTACGTGGACCACATCCTCATTCCGCCCGGAGCGTCTATCGGTAAGCACTACCATAAGGGCGTAGAAGAGATTTTTTACGTGCTCAACGGCGATGGCGAAGTGCAAGTGAATGCGGAGTCAGCGCCTATTCATAAAGGCGATGGGGTGCCGATTCGCTTTAACGAAGCGCACTCTTTCACCAATAACGGATCAGCAGACCTCGAGCTGATGGTCGTCGGCATCTCGACCCAAAAAAACGCGCTCGATACCGAGCTAGGCGAATTTCCGCACGGCCACTGAACTCGATACGGAGAGGATTCATGACCAAGAAGATTGATACCCATGCCCACCTGGGCGAATGCTGCGTGTTCGGGCTGCTGAGCACAGAAGAAGACATGCTTCGCCGCATGGAGGAGTGCGGAGTCGATGCGACCATCGTACAGCCGTATCCGGGAGCGACCACGGCCTCGAAAACGCACGATCGCATCGCGGAGCTGTGCGCCAAGCACCCGGGCCGGTTCTTCGGCATAGCCAGCACCACTCCGCACGGGCCTCGCGATGCTTATGAGCGCGAGATGGAGCGCTGCATCAAGGACCTGAAGTTTGTCGGGATCAAGCTGCACACCATCGGACATGGGGTCAATCCGCTGTCGGAAGATGGGGACCGGGTTTTTGCTACCGCCCACTCCCTCGGTGTTCCTGCCATGGTGCACACTGGTCCTGGAGTGCCCTTCGCGCTGCCCGCACTGTGTATTCCGGCAGCCCGCAAATATCCCGACCTGAAAATCATCCTGGCCCACGCTGGTTTCGCTGTATTCACGGCCGAGGCCCAGGTGGCTGCTTCGGTATGCGGTAATCTCTATCTCGAAACGTCGTGGTGCATTGGAGAGGATATCCGCTGGATGATCGACACCATCGGCGCGGACCGGGTGATGCTGGGGGCGGATCTGCCGAGCAATGTGCCGGTGGAATACGCAAAATACAAGGCGCTCGAGCTCGCCCCCGAGATTTATGAGAAAGTTCTGGGCGGCACAGCGATCGATGTGTTCAAACTGAAATGGTGAGGTGACAATGTTCGTCCTGTTTGTCGATATGAAGCTGAAACCGGGGGCACAGGCGGGCCTGGAGAAGACCTACACTGAAACCTTTCGGCCTGCAATTTCCCAACAAGAAGGCTTTCGCGGGGTGGAACTGCTGCGTCCGAACCAGGCAGGCGGCGAATGGCGTCTCAGCATCGCTTTCGAGTCCCGCGAATTGCAGAAGAAGTGGGTGGCGCTGGATCTGCACCAGGTGGTGTGGCCCCAGCTGCAAAGCTATTTTGTGGATTTCTCGGTGAACGACTACACCTCGGTTTAAGGAGCCCTATGGAACGAAACGTTCCCGAATACGTAAGCGCGTCGGTTCCCGTTCCTCCCACCGCCAGGGTTCCCTGGTACAAAAGCACCTTCCCCAGCTACTTCGGCATTTTCCTGTTTGTCGGCTATTACCTCAAGCTGGCTGGGCCGACGATTGGCTATGCCAGCCCCACGGTTGTGCTTTGGGGGTTGGTGGTCGCCGGGCTGCTTTGTTTTGGGCTCTATTACTACGTGCCGGCGATGCTGGGTATGCAGACCGGACGCACGCTCTACGTGGTCGGCACTTCAACGTTTGGAACCACCGGCGGATTTTTGATCCCCGGAATACTGATGGGCCTGTTGCAGGTTGGCTGGGTCGCCGTGGACGCCGCCATTGCCACCGGCTTCATCATGAGGGGCCTGGGCCAGACCTCGAGAATTCTGTATAGCGTCATCGCCCTGGTGTGGCTTTACAGCCTGGGATGGGTGGCGATCAAGGGCATTCATTATGTAGCCCAGGTGGCCAAATTCCTGAATTGGATTCCGTTCCTGATGATCCTGATTGTGCTCTGGGCCAACCGCTCGGGGATTCCCCAGTACCAGCCGCCGCACCACGAGCCGTTGACCGGCTTTCTCAATGCGCTGCTGATTACCATCGGCTTCTTCGCCACGGCTGGAGCAGCCGGCACCGATTTCGGCATGAATAACCGCAACCGGAAAGACATTGTTCTGGGTGGCATCACCGGCATCGTGGCCGGGGCAATCATTGCCGGAGGCGTCTCGGTGCTTTCTGTCGCTGGCTACCTGGGCCGGAATGCCGGAGCGCCCAGCTATGATTACACCGCCGCCATTGCCAGCGTAGGGGCCCTGGCGCCGGTGATGTTCTTTCTCTTCGCCGCCGCCTGCCTGGTGCCCACTTGCTTTTCCGCCTTCATCGCGGCGAACAGCTTCAGCACCATGTTGCCCAAGATTTCCCGGCCGGTATCGACGATGGTCGGGGTGACGATAAGCGCCATCCTGGCCATCAGTGGCGTGGCCGACAACCTGATCGGTTTCTTCAGCATTGTGGCTGCATCTTTCGGCCCCATCTGCGGCGCCATGGTGGCGGATTATCTGCTTGCGGGCAAACGATGGTCTGGACCTCGGCTGGGCATCAACTGGGCCGGCTACATCGCCTGGATAATCGGTTTCCTGGTCGGCATGCCGGAACATATTCCGGGACTACCGGCGGCGTTGGTCAAAGCCGACAATCCTTCGGAGCTTTATGCGTTCGCTTGCGGGTTCCTGGTCTATATCATCCTGGCTCGCATGGGATTGCGGCCGCCGCTGGTCGAAGCAGGAGCACGTGCATGACAAAAATCCTTGCGCTTTTGTGGATGATTGCGCCTGGCTTATTGCTCGCGCAGCAGCCCCCGCTCACGCCGGTGGTGCCGCTCGACCAGCGAATCGCCCATGCCGATGCTTCGAAGTATCGCACCATGAAGGCGGTGCATGATGGCCCGGGCGCGTTGGACTACAGGCCGCTGTTCGATGCAACGTCGCTCGAGACCAACCTGTTTTTCATGCACCGTGGGGTGATCGAGCCCAAAAGCGGCATCGGGGCCCACTTTCACAATCAATGCGAGGAAATGTTCGTCATCCTCGACGGCGAAGCCCAGTTCACGATTGATGGGCGCACTTCCACCTTGAAGGGACCGGCGGGCGCGCCGACGCGGCTGGGCCATTCGCACGCTATCTATAACGCCACGGACAAGCCGGTGGAGTGGATCAACTTCAACGTCGGGACAATGAAGGGTGTCTATGACGCCTTCAACCTCAGTGATGGACGAGTGGGCGTCCCGCTCGATCCGATTCCCGTGTTTATGGCCATGCATCTGGATCGATCGCTTCTGAAGCCAGTCGAGCATATGGATGGGGGTACCGGTACGGTGCAATATCGTCGGGCTCTGGATCCGACGGTCTTCGCCACCACCTGGTCGTATGTGGATCACCTGCTCTTGCCCCCGGGGAGTACGATCGGTCCTGTTTCGAAGCCAGATATGAGCGAGATTTATTACGTGATGGCGGGCGATGGCAGCGTGACCATTGGCTCGGAGACGGCCCCGATCCACAGCGGAGACGCCGTTCCAGTGCGGCTGGGCGAGCGCCAATCCTTTGCCAACTCCGGCAGCGGACCCCTCGAATTCATGGTCTTTGGCATTGCCAGCGACCTGGCTGCCAAGCAGGCCCTGATGGAAACCAAACGCCGGCTGCGCTAGCGTCTGTGGACCATCGGGCAGCAGCCCCCCTTCCCTGGACGGGTGCCCCCCAATTTTCCGGATAGGTAGGTTTTCGTCGCCGGGTTATTCTGGTGGTTTGGAGTTCAATCCTTCTCGCCGGGTCGCCACGATGCCAACCCTTGCCGCTGTGAATCCTAACCGCACCTATAACCGCCTGCTTCTGCTGGTTGCGGGGCTGGGCGGGTTGCTGTACGGGGTGGATGTCGGCATCATCGGCGGCGCGCTGCCTTACCTGGAAGCCACCTCTGGCTTGAACGCCAGCCAGCTTTCGATCATTGTTGCGGCCGTGCTGCTGGGCAGCGTCATTTCCACCCTGTTTGCCGGGCTGCTCGCCGATTGGCTGGGGCGCAAGCCTCTGATGGTGATCAGCGGAGCGATTTTTGTCATCAGCATTCCCGTGATCGCCCTTTCCCAAGGGTTTGCCCCGCTGTTTTTCGGCCGCCTGCTGCAAGGCGTCAGCGGAGGCCTGGTGGGCATGGTGGTTCCCCTGTACCTGGCGGAGTGCCTGTCGGCCCAGGATCGAGGTAAGGGCACGGGCGCCTTCCAATGGCTGCTGACGCTGGGCATCTTCCTGGCGGCGCTGATTGGCATCTACTACAGTTACCGGGTAGCCGCCCTGGTCACTTCCACCACGCCCGCAGCCCTGCTGGGCGTGAAAGATCAAGCGTGGCGGCGGATTTTCTGGATGTCAATGCCGCCGGGCATCCTGTTTCTGGCTGGCAGCCTGTTCGTCGCTGAGTCGCCGCGGTGGCTTTTCCGGCGCGGTCGCAAGGAGCAAGCCCTCAAGGCGCTGCTGCGATCGCGAAGCAGCGAGCAGGCAGCGGCGGAGATCGAGGAGATGGAGCAGACTTCCCTTTCCAGCCAACGTGCCGCGACCGCACGCGGGGCGGTCAAGGATGCCCTCTTGCAGCGGAAGTACGTTCTCCCTTTCCTGCTTGCCTGCGTCATTCTTTTTTGCAACACCGCGACCGGCATCAACTCCATCATTGGATACAACACCGACATCCTGCTGCAAAGCGGGCTTTCCGACCTGCACGCTCATTGGGGATACGTGCTGTTCACGGCCTGCAATTTCCTGATGACGATTGTGGGCATGACGCTTGTCGATCGCAAAGGGCGTAAGTTTCTGCTGACCCTGGGAACCTCCGGCATCATCGTTTGCCTGGCGTTTGTCGGCATCCTTTTTCTGCGCACGGAAAAGAACAGGTTTGACGTTCGGGACGCAATTCAATCGCAGGTCGGGCCGGATCAAGGCGTTTCGCTGCACTTCGACCGAGACATCGCCAAGCGCGTGCTTCCTCCCAATGCCTTCGCGGGCAGCGCGCCTGACCGGTTAGCGCTGACGGTGATTTATTCCTACGGAGGATTCGACGGAGCCACCAGAACGATGCGTTCCGCGGAGGGCGAGGCCCCGGTCACCATCAACCGGCAGAGCAGCCTGCCCTCGACCAAGGTCGAGGCGTT
>Ga0182015_10006090_pt1 | contig 12234 bp, 14 predicted proteins | sample 712P3MmetaG_FD_120478 | JGI IMG/M metagenome (GOLD analysis project Ga0182015, IMG submission 120478) | Permafrost microbial communities from Stordalen Mire, Sweden - 712P3M metaG | ecosystem: Environmental > Terrestrial > Soil > Wetlands > Permafrost | place: Sweden: Stordalen | collected...
CGATCGAGGAGTTCCAACGCGCTATCGAACTCGATCCCTTGAACACGGCCCCTTACATTCAATTGGCAGAATTATATGAGGCAATGGGGCTCCCCTCTCGTGCATACCCTCTATATTCAAAAGTTCGCGAAATTAACCCGCTTCACGCCAAGGTTCGGGATCGACTTTTAGAGCTTGATCGCGAAAAGGCATGAAGAACGATAGCGTGCTTTCAACAAACTGGTGATTTCCGAAAGCCACAAAGCGCGAGTGCTGGGTGCTAAGAATCAATCAGTTGCGGGAGCAGTTTTGGCAGGGATTTTTGAAAGCTTGCTGGCTGCCTGATACACGGTTCCGACACTCACGCCTAGTTCCGCCGCAATCTGCGGCCATGAGCGTCCTGAAGCGCGTAGAGTGGCAATCCTCGCAGCATCCACGCTCAACCGTGGGCGCCCGAGTCGCTTTCCCCTTGACCGAGCGGCTGCTATCCCGGATTTGACGATCCCGGATCAGCTCTCGCTCAAACTCCGCGATGCTGGCAAAAATGCCGAATATCAGACGCCCATTCGGGGTGCTCGTGTCTACGCCTTCGTGAAGCGAGATGAACTCGATCCCCAGCGAGCGGAACTCTTCAAGCGCATTGACCAGCTGGCGGAGGCTACGAGCAAAGCGGTCATAGCGATAGACGACAACTGCATCGACGAGCCTCTTTCGGCACACTATCAGAAGAGCATCCAATTGCGGCCTGTGTTCCTTTGAGCCGCTGATTCCAGCATCCACGTACTCGCCCGCAATCTCCCATCCCCGCCGCTTGCAATACTCCCTCAGCTCCCGCGTCTGCATGTGCGGGTCTTGGCCGTTGTTTGTTGAAACTCTGGCATAGATAGCGGCTCTCATTTGACGGCTCCTTGGCTCTGCTGGGACCTTTTTGAGGTGGGATATTCCACCTGTAAAGGGTCCCTCATATCGAAAGCAACTCAGTCTCAAGACACATCAACGCATCGCGGACGTTGTTCACGGATTCCTTGACGATGCGGGCGAAATTAGGTGCCGATGCGCCGTTTGCTTCTCGCTGCCAGATGGATTCCAGCAATCGTGCTGCTTCGGACGCCATCCCGTAGCTTGAAAACTCGATCTGGCGGGTGCGGGAGAGGAATCGAGCCTCAAGGCCATCGGTTGTGTTGCATGTGAAAACGAAGATGGTCTGAGGTGGAAAAGCAGTGGCGTCTAGCTTGGAGAGAAAGTGCAGCTGTGCCCCGTTCGACATCCTGTCGGCTTCATCCACGAGCACGATATGGAATCCGCCGGACGCTGGCACATACCAGCACTGCCGAATAACATCTTCGACGTTGGCAACGTGGCATTGCTGCGAAGGGATGTGATGGACTTCGGCTTTGAGCGTTTCGGCCAGCGCGAGAGCCATTGTTGTTTTTCCTGTTCCCGGTGGACCGATGAAAAGCCGTGCGGATTGATAGGGCTTGGCTGCGAATTTGGCGAGAATCCGCTTCGGTTTGTCCAAACCAACGAAATCCGCGATGGCGTGAGGGCGATATTTTTCAGCTAGCGGCATCGGAAACGGAAGCATCGCGCTCATTGGCACTCGCTCCCTTCCGCTTGAGCCTTGCCAAGAATGTAATCAGCTGCTTTTTGGGCATGGCTCGCGGCCGAGATAATCAGCCGTGAATCAGACTTGAGCCGCTTTATCCACGATTGCAGATAGCTGGCGGAGTTGCTGAGAGTTGCCTGCGAAATGCCAGCCATTCCCGCCAGCATCGCTGCTCCCATTTCCGCAATGAGTTCTTCTTTGCTGTAGGACTCAGAGCCGAATTGATGGTCGGTGGAGTTTTCCTCGAAGCGGTTCAAGCGGGATTTGTGGCCGGTTGAATGCGTGAGTTCATGAAACAGCGTGCTGTAGTAGCCCTCTGGCGATTCAAAGCAACTCCGGGCTGGAATCCCAACCATGTCCGCCGATGGCCGGTAAAACGCTTGCGAATGCTGCTCGATTCGCGGTGGATTTGGCATGCGATTGGCAATGGATTCGCACTCTGCTAGCGGCTGGACTGGCTTGTGCTCATCGCCACAGAGTGCCTTCAGCCCCTCACATTGCTCGACGTTGAAAACGCGGTAATACCGCAGCAACACGGAAGTCTTGCTCTCCGTCTCGCCTGTATCGTGGTAGCGGCGGCAATCCTTGCGTTCGAGCTCCGTCTCTCGAACGATCCAAGCAGGCGCACCATCATTGCCGCGACAAGTCTATGCGGAAGGAACTGCAGGCAGGTAGGCGGCCTATCGGTACAGTTTATCGGAGTGAGACGAAGCCAGTAGAATAGCTGCATGACCGAGCCCACCCCTGATCCCGCTATCAAGGAAGCTGCTTCAAACACTGACCGCTTTTACACACAGGTCAAGAGCCTCCACAATTTCGACAACATGGAAGTCCAGTGCGTGATTAACAATCTTCTCTCGGAGACCCAAGAAGAGGGGTGCCATTTAGCTACTTATATCCGCACTCGCGGAAACGTGGATACTTTGCTTCTGCTTCAAGATCCCAAACACGTTCAGGCGATCGCGATGATTGCGCGAGCGCTCTTCGAACTATCTGTCGAGGCAAGGCTTCTCGAAACCATTCCGAATGCCTGGATAAAGATTACGCACCGCGCTGAGGTACAGAAGTTGCGTCTCGCAAACAAGATCATAGAATTCAAGAAGGCGAACGACACTGTCACGACGGACACGGCGATTTACCAGAACTACGTCGACCGTGAGACCGCCAGGATAACCGCGGTGCAAAAGTCTCTGTGGCCGGGCGTCAAGAAGGTCGCGCACTGGTCAGGAATGAATTTGGCCGATCGGTGCGCTTTTCTCAAGGCACCATTCGATCAGATTTATAACGAAGACTATCCTCGCGTGAGTTGGTACGCACATCCGGGTCTCGCGGGTATCACCCATGTTCAATTCGTGACTTTCATCCACGTCTGCGGCTACGCCTTCAATCTCGCGGTGAAGTCCTATGAGCAATCGCTACGGAGCGCGATCCGCGTGTTCAAACTGGTGAGCGGAAACGACCGGATCATAGACCGCTTAGAAGTGGCGCTCCGGTTTCCTTTTGCCGACACCGACGAACAGATTGAAGCTTTGAGAAAGCGTGCAGGGCTTTGAGTTCAATGAAACGGGCGGACGCAATCGACTATAGCGCGTGGCAACCTCTCACCCACTGGTACTGGCCATTCCCCGTGCCTTCTCGCTTGTATCGGGGGATACGTGTTACGTCATCGCCCTCGCTGCCTAACCGTGATGATCCATTCTTCCGTTGGGCGTTCAGTGGTCCTGAGATCGAGAATCTGGAGCGATGTCCGACTTGGCTCAATCTTAATTTCCTGGACGTTGACTCGTTGTCTACGTCTCGGCAACAACGCGCCGTCGAACTCGTGAATAACACGCGGCTCGCGGCCTTGATCGCCGCCCCTGTCGGTTGTGAAGACTCACCGATTCTACTTCGATACAAAGACCGTTTCACTGTCTATCGTCGGCCGATGATGAAGACCACCCCGTGGGCGTATATGCGGCTTTGAAAACACGTCGCTAAACGAGATAAGCGCTCTCGTGCGTAGCGTTCATCGCGTGTTTCACGCGAAGATGACGCGAATGATAAACCCACTCTATTTTTTCTCGCTGGGATTGGAATCTCCGAATTCCTATATCAGTACGTTTTTGTGGCTCAGTGGCTTAGATTCTCTGTTGATGGCCGCGACTCGGAAACAGTTCTGTGATCGACTCGTGAATGTCTTTGGGGAGAAGCAACTCATTCTTCCGCGTTGCGAGCCGGGCGGGCAGCCTAATTATCAGGTCGCTGCGATGGTCGAGGATCTGTACACTTTCCGCAGTGTAATTGCCCACGGACAATTAGTTCCCAAGAATCTATTGGCGCCCTGTGCGTTTACGAACGACAGAGGGGCAGTAATTGCATCCTATCCGGGTCAGATTCGAGTCGTGGATGTTTTGCGAGAGTGTTCGTTGTTCCTGTTCACGAAGATGCTGAAACTGATTCTTGCTGGCGGGTACCTGAAAGCCTTCGAGAATGAGAAAAGTTGGAGGTTAAAGCTCAATCATCCCATTTGAAACCTTGCCGTGCTGCCTTTAACGTGCAGGAAAAGAAAAAATCCATTCCAAGGATCGCCGGGTTCCGAAACCCCGAGTCGGCGGAGGCCCGTTCGCGCTGAGGACTGGAATCTCCAGAAAGTGTCAGCCCAAGGAGCACGAGAGGATGTGCAACACCCCGCGTGTATCAAAGGGCTATTTGCTCGACGGCTGCAAGTCATAGAAAACTCGGGGCCGAATTCTCGAAGTTTTGACCGTACCAAACCATGTGTTTTGATACGCGCTTTCGTTGCCTGCCCGAAAACCCCGCCTTACCCAGAATCCCTATTTTCTGGGGGCGCAGAATCGTTGCAAATTCACTTGCCCAAAATTGCGCCGCGGCCGCCTGAGAAAGAACCGTTTGTGGGCAAGAAACCGTCATGTGCGGCGGGCCAGTGATACACCGAATTAAGGCGTTTGTGACATGCAGCGTATTAGGAGGGTAACTGCCTGGTAAGGAGACTAGCCGGGCGCCCTCCACATCACCAACCGACCCCGATTCTTCATCAAAGGATAGTTTTCGTGTCAGCGTGGATTCAGACGCCATCACGCAGGATCGTAGTTTAGGTTTTGCCCGAGCCATCGTTCGACTTCCGCGAGGCTCATTCCCTTGCGGGTATGGTAGTCGCTTACCTGATCGCGGTCGATCTTCCCGAGATTGAAATATCGCGACTGTGGGTGGGCGAAGTAAAGTCCACTCACGCTTGAGCCAGGCCACATCGCGAACGATTCTGTAATGAGCATTCCCGTATTTTTCTGTACATCGAGCAACCGCCATAGCGGGCCTTTTTCCGTATGATCAGGGCACGCCGGATAACCGGCCGCAGGCCTGATCCCTCGGTACTTCTCGTGAATCAGATCGGCATTGCTCAGACCTTCGTGACAACCGTAACCCCATTCCTCACGCACGCGTTTGTGCAGGCATTCGGCGAAGGCTTCCGCCAATCGATCAGCGATCGCCGCTGCCATGATCGCGTTGTAGTCATCGTTGTCAGCTCTGAATCGGTCGCACAACTCTTTCAGGCCGACCCCGCTGGTCACCGCGAAACCACCGATATGATCGGGCAGGCCCGTTTCCTTGGGCGCAATGAAGTCGGAGAGTGACCGGCACGGCTCATTCCCATCCCAATCGGATTGCTGGCGGAGAAACCGGAATCGCTCGAGTACATTCGCGCGTGTGCGGTCCGTATACAGCTCAACATCATCGCCCACGGCATTCGCCGGGAAGAGGCCGTACACGCCACGCGCCGTGATCAGGCTCTTTTCAATGATGCGGTCCAGGAGCGCGTTACCCTCGGTGAAGATCTGGCGTGCCTGCGGACCACGTTCCTCGTGATCGAGAATGCCGGGGTAACCGCCTTTCAGTCCCCATGTGTGAAAGAATGGCGTCCAGTCAATAAACTCGCGCAGAGTTGCCAATGAAAAGTTGTCGAGCACGCGTACACCGGTGAACGACGGCACGGGCAAATCTTCCGCGTGCCAATTGATTGGAGTCCGCCTTGCGCGGGCGGTTTCAAGCGAAACTACCTTTTGGCGTGGCGCGGCGTGTGACTTACGGAGCGCTTCGTAGTCGGCACGATGCTTTGCAACGAACTCTGCTTTACCTTCGTCACTCAGCAGACTGGTCGTCACAGGTACAGCTCGGCTGGCATCCAGTACATGCACCACGGGCTCACTGTAGTGCGGTGCGATCTTGACGGCCGTGTGCGCCTTACTTGTGGTTGCCCCACCAATGAGCAACGGTAGTTTGAAACCCTGACGCTCCATCTCCCGGGCGACATGCACCATCTCATCAAGCGAAGGCGTGATTAATCCGCTGAGCCCGATAATGTCGGCCTTCTCCTCTTTAGCGCGTTCGAGGATTTTCTCGCACGGAACCATCACGCCCATGTCAATTACCTCGTAGTTGTTGCAGGCGAGAACCACCCCAACAATATTCTTACCAATATCGTGAACATCGCCTTTGACCGTTGCGAGGACGATTTTCCCCTGTGCTTTGACCACTTGCCCATCTGCAGCCATCGCTGCCTTTTCGGCCTCCATGAAAGGTGTCAGGTGGGCCACGGCCTTCTTCATCACCCGGGCGGACTTGACCACTTGGGGCAGAAACATCTTGCCTGCTCCAAACAGATCACCCACCACGCTCATTCCCGCCATCAGCGGTCCTTCGATAACCAGAAGAGGGCGGCCCAGCTTGACGCGGGCTTCCTCTGCATCGATCTCAATGTATGTGTCTATCCCTTTTACCAGCGCGTGAGAAAGCCGCTCTTCGACGGTTCCGTTGCGCCATTCTTCGGCCTTCTTTTCATTTACGACTGTTCCGACTTCTTTCAGTTTTTCGCCGTGCTCAACCAGACGCTCTGTTGCATCAAGACGACGGTTCAGCAGCACGTCTTCAACTAACACCTTCAGGTCAGGCTCAATTTCCTCATAGACCTCAAGCATCCCAGCATTAACAATCCCCATATCCATTCCGGCAGCAATGGCGTGATAAAGAAACGCGGAGTGCATGGCTTCGCGAACCTTGTTGTTGCCTCGAAAGCTGAAAGAGATATTTGAAACGCCGCCGCTCACTTTTGCGTGTGGGAGATTGGCCTTAATCCAACGCGTGGCATTGATGAAGTCCACAGCGTAATTGTTGTGCTCCTCCATACCAGTGGCTACAGTGAGGATGTTCGGATCGAAGATGATATCTTCGGGCGGAAAACCAACTTCGTCGACCAACATCCGGTAGGCGCGCCCGCAGATCCTGATTTTTTCGTCGTACGTAGCGGCCTGCCCTTTTTCGTCGAAAGCCATCACAACGACTGCCGCGCCATACTTCAATACCTTGGCGGCGTTCTGGCGGAACTTCTCCTCGCCTTCCTTCAACGAGATCGAGTTCACGATCCCCTTGCCTTGAAGACATTTCAACCCCGCTTCGATGACCTCCCATTTCGAGGAATCCACCATGAAAGGAACTTTCGCGACTTCGGGTTCGCTGCCGAGCAATTGCAAAAACCGCGTCATGGCCACGACGCCGTCAATCATACCTTCGTCCATGCAGATGTCGATGACGTTCGCCCCGTTCTCGACTTGCTGGCGCGCAATGCTTACCGCCGCTTCGTACCTACCTTCTTTAATTAGCTTCGCGAACCTCGGCGAACCGGCTACGTTTGTCCGCTCGCCGATCATGATGTAAACGCCGGGCTGCTGCGTAAATGGTTGCGACCCTGACAGACGGAGCGGTTTCATCTCCGTGGCGTTCGGTACGTTCGCGTTTTCAGACACGCTCAAGCTTCTCTCTCTCTCTGGTATGCCCACTTTCGCGGGGGCTGGCCTTCGAGCGCTTTGGCAATCGCAGCGATGTGTTCGGGCGTATTTCCGCAGCAGCCACCGGCGATATTAATCAGGCCTCCGCGCGCAAAATCGCCTAAATAACGAGCCATGTCCTTCGGCCCAAGATCGAATCCTGTTTCCGACAGCGGATTCGGCAAACCGGCATTCGGGTAGCAAGAAATGGCGACGTTCGCTTTTTCTGAAAGTTCTTCCAGGAATGGATACATTAGGTCGGGACCTAGAGAACAGTTGAGCCCCACCGACAGTGGCTTCACGTGCTGCACCGCGTTCCAAAATGCTTCGGTCGTTTGCGCGGAGATTAAGGTCTCACCACCACGTCCCACAGCCGCCGAGATCATCACCGGAAGTTCCATACCGTCCTGATCGAACACCTCACGGACAGCGACGAGCGCCGCCTTAGCATTTAGCGAGTCGAAAATTGTTTCGACTAGAAGCAGATCAGCGCCACCGGCGATAAGGGCGCGCACCTGTTGAGCGTATGCAGTTTTGACTTGATCGAACGTGACCACACGGAAACCCGGATCATCGGCGTCCGGCGAGTTCGATAGAGAAACCGTAAGTGGCCCAATGGCTCCCGCCACGAAACGTTGACGCGAGGTTGCGTTGCCGACACGGTCGGCCCATTCACGGCACTGCCTCGCCGACTGCTCATTGATGTCCGATGCCAAACCGATGAGGAATGGATCGTGGATCACTTTTTCGTAGAATTCTGGATCCTTCCTTCCGCCGTGTTCCCGCGGATCGTCAACGAAGAATTCACTCTGGGTAATGCTCGTCGCGCCAAAAGTATTCGTCTCGATAATGTCCGATCCGGCCTCCAAAAACCGGCGGTGGATATCGCAGATCATCTCGGGCTGAGTGAGAGAGAAAATGTCCCCATTGTTCAGCAAATCCTTTTTTGAGTCCTTGAACCGTTCACCGCGAATGTCGGATTCCTTCATGCCGTAGGTGCGAATGGTTGTGCCCATCGCTCCATCAATTATGGCGATCCGATTTTCGAGGATCTTTTCGAGAGGGTGTGGGTTGGTTTTCCTCATATTTATCCCGATGGCCTCAGGCGCGACTGTCCTTTCAAACGGTGAGCGTCTGACGACATTTGATGGTTCACCTCAACAAAAGGGGCAGAACGCACCCTTAACAGTATAGCGATATTAGCGATACGGATGGCGATGTAGGAGACGCTTAGAGCCACAATGATAATATGGGTCTTGGATACAGGAAAGAATGCCAATTGGTTTTTTGAGGCCCATGCTATGGCGTTCGCCGGATGCATCAGAGGAACGGAGTTGGTCGTGAATCGACGTCACATTAGCCGAATGCCCTTTTCCCCAGCGGGAGCTGTCACGGGAATTGGTAGCCTGCCACTCACTTCTGTTCCATTAGCTATCGATTCGGTAGCTGAATTTTCGCCGGAAATACCCTTTTGGCCCCAGCTGCCTCAACTCTCAGCGGAAGAGAGCGCGATCGGCCAGGGACTTGGATGTCTGGCGGGTCTGATCGAGCCACGCAACGAAGGTTATGGTTATCAGGTAAGAAACGACCGGATAGATTCGGTGATGGAGGCCCTTCACCAGAGTACGGGAGAGCTAACAGCCGCGAACGCGGCTGGCTTTGGCGCGTTCGAAAAGGAGCTATCGTCCCGTCGATTCAAATCAGCAGTAGCCGTGAAGGGTCAGATCGAAGGTCCTATTACGCTATCCGCCTATCTATTTCACCAGGATCGGCCATTCCTTTCCGATCCGGCACTTTTTGCAGCCGTTGCATTTCATGTTTCGCAAATGATCTGCTGGCAGATCGAATGCCTCAAATCTGCGGGTTTACCTGTGCTGCTTTTTGTTGATGAACCGGCATTGTGCCTGAACGCGCCTGGTAACGCTGTCTCAGAAGAACAGCGACTCAGCGCACTTGCGGCGACACTAGAGGACGCGCGGGCACGTGGAGCCTATGCGGGACTGCATTGTTGCGCAGCGCGTCCGGTAGAGCGGATGTGCCGAACCAAACCTGACATTCTTTCTTTCGACGCCCATGAAGGACTCGATTTGTTTTTCTCTGATTGGCACGCCCTCGACTTCGTGAATCAGGGAGGAACAGTTGCGTATGGTGTAGTCCCGACACAACCGGGTTTGAATGCTGCCGATTCAGCAAGCATCTTTATTCGTTGGCTCAAAGCTGCATCCCGTGCTGGCGATCCTCAGAAGTTTGCACAGCAAGCGATGATCACGGCCACCTGTGGACTTGGATTGCTCGATACAGCTTCGATAGAAGAGTCATTCTGCGTCGCACATAGCGTTAGTAAGCTGATCAGAAATTTAGCCGGAACCCCGCAAGAATAATTATCTGAGAAAAGTCTCATGACAGAACAAGTGGAGAACTAGGCCTTCAGCCCAACACCCAGAGAGCACTTAAAGGGATGAAAAACGCCCGGCAACCTGCGGGAAGCCACGACAGGCCAATTTTCCTAAACGCTGATGACGGTGTAAGAGGTTCTTGATTCGCATTGCCCTCAAACTTGTCTTTCTGGACAGAAGAATCAAAGAACTTCAGCCTCGTCGATTCAGATACTTATGGGTCATGTGGAAGTGGGGATTTTGGGCAGGCTGGCACAAGAGAATAGCCTCTCTTCTTTCGATTCGACGCTGGCGTACGTGAATCCGTCCGACGGCGATGCTTCCGCGGCCGCAGCGAAGGCTTTCAGCGTCGATTTCTACCGCATAGTGGTGCGTTTCTGTGCCCGCAGCGTTCGATAACCCATTTGAATCCGAATGCCACGAAATCTGAAAACGTGCGTGATGGTGCGTTTAGGCGCTTGCACCGGGCAGTATGCGGGTGCTCCATAGGTCATGCAGCCGAGACAGATGCGGGAAACTTTGAGGCCGGTCTTACCGAGATTGACGTAGTCCACTATTTCTCCTCAGTAGAAATGCAGATTGTCCCCGAGTAACGTACTTGGGCACAACCGCTTTTTTGAGAGTCCGCGACTATACGCCCAGAATGTTCCGGGCACGAACGACAAGATCTGGTGGAATCGATTGAGCCTCGGATCATCGAATTAGCGAGTTCCGGCGGCGGCCGCAAAAACATTTTGATAAGCTAAGGCGCACCGCTGAACGGTCCCAATCGAAGTATCAAATCTCTTCGCCAGCTGGCGGAAGCTGGCCTTCCGACACCAATAAGCCTCTGCAATCGATTTACGATCCTCGGGAGTGAGCTGTGTTCGGGGAGGTCGGCCAATGCACTTTCCTTTCGCACGGGCGTTGCGCATGCCAGCACGGACACGCTCGGCGATCGGGCTGCGCTCGAGCTCGGCAACGGCGCCAAGTACCGTGAAAACCATCTTGCCGGTGGGCGTGGACGTATCCATCTGCTCGGAAAGGCTCACGAACTCGATCCCAAGGGATTGGAATGTCTCCAGGGCTCTCAATAGGTGCGATACCGATCTAGCGAAGCGATCGAAGCGCCAGACATGACGAACTGCGGCGCGGGGAGCAATCCGTCAAAGACATGTGTCAAGTTGACCTATTTATCTGCCGAAGTCATCTCGCGGCATTCTTTTGGGAACTACACCACGTGTTCGAGGCACTGGAGGCCGCGATAAATCGCGGCAAGAAAGAGTATCCCAAAAACCAGTATTTTTACATTCAAGAACGAAAGCTTGAAACGGAACGGCAGTCAGCCATTTTCAAAGAGATAGCGGCGTATCGCAACGAAGGGCATAGCATCCCCGCGATCATCGGCCAGCAATGGGAGGAGAAGGAAGGGAAAGTGAAATTCGTGCATCATTTCTTGCCCACAATCAAGGGCCATGAGCCGAAAGAATCGATAGAACTGAACCATCAGCTACAGGTCTACTTTGAGTACGTCGTAAATTTATGGTTACCTTTCGTGCCAGAACCTCTGAAGTCCCAGTTCCCGCGAAGTTTCAGGTTTCCGGTGACTGTCCCGTTTTACTACCTCGGAGAGCTTCGGGCTCAGTTGGGCGGAGGCCATCAATTGGAAATCGCCTTGGAAGCGTACGAAAGACCTGTCGGGGACGTTAAGGGCGGTTAAGCAGATTCGCTCCGCTCCAACTTCGCCTTTACTTGACTCGTTCTTGACTTGACGGGCTGAAATCGGACGAAACGGGGTGAAACGAGGCGGCAAGGTTCTTATTTGCAATCAACGACTTAGCATTGATGGCAAACAACTTGCTTGCCGCCGTTTTGAGATTACGAATCGGCTGCTCTACCAACTGAGCTACCTCGGCACTCTTGCAATGCAATCGTGCATGGAGTGAAAAGTCCACGCGAGCGTTTCTGAGACGCCCGTTCATCTCTCTGAATTGTAAACTATCCGGCTACGGATTGTGTCCCCAATTCTTCGAGCACGTTGACCGGGGTGGGAGCACAGTAAACTAGAGCATCCCTAGCCTTCCTCTAAGTGCGCAACCTGAACCTCGACCGGTCTGAGAATGTTTCCCCTAGAGAAAAGCGCGAGATTTTTAATGGAAACAGAAAAGCACGAGGCCTAGCTGGATAGAATCTTTTCAAGGTTTAGCCTATTAGTTCCTTGGTATACAATACTGCCCTCAGTTTCCGGCGAGGGGAATGATGAACATCATTTTGTCGGCTCTTGGCCAGCGGGCAAACAGTGAGATTGACCTCAGAACCCGAGCGAACACCCCGATTGAAAATCTCCAAGCATGGCATCACTCGGCATTTGAGTGGAATCAGTTAAGCGCGAATCTCAAAAGATTTAGGGAACCCGATGCTAAGAAACTAGGGGGCTGTTCACCGGTTTACA
>Ga0182015_10006091_pt1 | contig 12228 bp, 13 predicted proteins | sample 712P3MmetaG_FD_120478 | JGI IMG/M metagenome (GOLD analysis project Ga0182015, IMG submission 120478) | Permafrost microbial communities from Stordalen Mire, Sweden - 712P3M metaG | ecosystem: Environmental > Terrestrial > Soil > Wetlands > Permafrost | place: Sweden: Stordalen | collected...
GAAGACAGCGCGTTGATCCGGCGGGTCGCTCGCTTTCAGCTCCAAGATCTCCAGTACGGTGTCGACATCGTCGAGAATGGTGAGCAGGCCGTCGCGGCGGTGGCTGCGGGCGACTACGAACTCGTGCTGATGGACATGCGGATGCCGGAGATGGATGGGCTCGCGGCGACGCGCGCGATCCGCGCCGCCGAACGTGAGAGCGGCCGCCACGTCGTCGTCATCGCGCTCACGGCCAACGTTCTCGAAGGGGACCGCGAGGCGTGCATCGAGGCCGGGATGGACGACTTCCTCACCAAGCCGCTGCAGCTCGACGCGCTGCGCGCGGTGCTCGAACGCTGGTTACCAGAGGGTGTCTAACGTGGACGATCTGCCGATCCTCGATCGGGCGCACTTGGATCTCATCACCCGCTGCACTTCATATCTGACGATCGGACGCGAGGCGGCCACGTGCTTCACCGGAACGCGCCGAACACGAACGGCGCAGCAACGACGTGCTCGAAATATGTCGCGCGCGCAGCGGCCTTAATGGAGTTCGGGGAGCACGATATCGCCGGCTGGGTAGGACGCCTTTAGGGCGCCGTATTTCGCTGCCGCGTTGATCAACGCTTGAAGGTCGGAAGCCTTGAATGTCTCCGGATAGACTGCGTGGTTGGCCGCCGTGCTCGTCGCCTTCGAGTATTTCCCCATGATCGCGATCGCCTCGCTACGGTGATTGTTGGCCCATTGGCCGGCATCGAGTACGGCTTTAGCGAAGCGCTTTATCAGATCTGCGTGTGCCTTCGCGTAATCGGGCGTGCAGAAGTAACCGCCCTCGATCACCAACGGCGATACTTCAGCACCCGTATAGGCGAGTAGGCGAACATCCCCGGTTGCGATCGCCGCGCTCAGGAAGGTTTCCGTGATCGTTGCCGCATCGACGCGTCCGGTCGCGACGGCTGCGCCTTCCTGCGCCGGCGGTGCCTCCACCCACTTCACGCTCTTCCAGTCACCGCCGTTCTTGTCGATCCAAGCGTCAGCCTGGACTTGCAAGATGTTCTCCAATGCCGAAGTCATCATTGTTTTGCCGTTGAGGTCCTTCGCGGACTTAATCGGCGAGTTTTTCGCGACGACGATCGCATCGATCGGCCCCTTAACCGAATTTGCTCCGGACGGAGCGACGAGCATCAACGGAACCCCGCTCAGATGGGCGGCCGAGATCGCAACGAAGTTCGCCGATCCGATGTCGGCCGCCCCGCCGGCGACGGCCGCAACCACCGGCGCGCCGGCCGTCAACTGCGTGAGCTGAACGTCGATTCCGGCTTTGGCGAACAAGCCGAGATCCATGGCATAAAAGAGATTTCCCGTCACGTCGACGGGGGGCGCGGCGACGCGCACCGTTTCGAGTGTTTGCGCTCCCGCCGGAACGCAGATAAAAATCAAAGCGAGAGACGCGACGAAAGCACGGAGTAGCGTTGGCATAAGAATCACCTCCGGGTAGCGGGTGAGATGAGGAGCGCGTTGTCGGCGCCGAGCTTCGGCGCGATTCCCTGCGGATGGCGATGCACGCCGTCGAAGGAGAGGGGTATGCCGACGATTTGCATTGCGCCATTGCCGAGCGGTGGACTGAGCATTTCGCTCGCCGTGAATTGCTCGAGTGCAAGGGCCTCGGGCAGCGTGTTGACCGGTGCACACGGGACGCCGGCCGCTCCTAGGTGCGCGCACCAGTAGTCGCGCGATTGCTCCGCAAGGATCGCCGCGATCATCGGCACGAGGTGCTCGCGGTTCGTCAGGCGTGCGCGGTTCGTCGCGAACGCCGGATCGACGATCCATTCGGGGTGTCCGAGCGTCGAGCACAACTTGCTGAAGAGCCGATCGTTCCCGACGCAAATGAAAACGTCGCCGTCGGCGGCGCTGAACGATTGATAAGGGACGAGACCGGAGTGTCCCGACATCGCCTCGCGCGGAAGTTCAACCCCTTCGTTCACGAGCGTATTGATGCGCTGCGAGAGCCAACCGAGGGCCGTCGCGAACAACGACGTTCGTACGACGCATCCGCGGCCCGTTGCCTCCCGCCGGCGCAGGGCGGCCAGCAAGCCGATAACGGTCCACATGCCCGTGCCCATGTCGACGGCGGAGATCGGCAACCGAGACGGCGGCCCGGCCGGATCGCCGTTGATCGTGATCATGCCGCTGATGGCTTGCACGAGCGGTTCGAACGCCGGATCGAGCCGCATGGGTCCGTGCTGACCGAAGCCGGACATTTCGCAATAGATCAAACGCGGATGACGCTCGCAGAAATGTTCGGGATCGATGCCGAGCGTTTCGGGTACGTCCGGGCGCAAGTTATGAATCAGCACGTCGGAGCGGTCGGCCAATGCGTGCAGCGCGCCTATTCCGTCGGCCGACTTCAAATCGAGGACGACGGAACGTTTGCCGCGGTTGAATTCGTGAAACGTCAACGAGTCGTCATCCAGAAACGGCTTTCCCATACGCCGTCCGTCGTCGCCACCGTCCGGCTTTTCGATCTTGATGACGGTCGCGCCGAGATCCGCCAGAATCGCGCCTGCATATGGACCCGCGAGCACCTGCCCGATTTCGATGACATTCAGGTCGTCGAGCATCTCACGCTTCCTCGGGACGGTAGTGCGGCACGGCGACGTCGGCTTCGCGCTCGATCACTAAGCGCAGCGCTTGCCCGATGCGCAGCATTTCCGGATCTTCGTTGCCGACGATGTTACTAATCAGTCGCGGACCCTCGGCTAACTCAACGACGGCGACCGTGTACGGTAAGCGCTGCGCGAACGCTGGGTGGAACGCGGTGTGATACACGACCCAACTGATCAGCCGAGCATCTCCGCTCGCCGTCTCCCAAATCCAGGCGTCGTGCAAACAGCGCGGGCATTCATTTCGCGGTGGCAACCATGCATTCGCGCATAGCGAACAGCGCTGAAAGATATGCCGTCCCTCGTTCAACGCGTCCCAATACGGAGTGTTGAGGGCATCGCGCTGTGGCAATAAAGTAGCGATACCCTCGTCAATCATTGCGGCTCGCCCAGGATGAGCGTCGAATGCGTGTGCATGATGCCGCCTTGATTGCTGACGATGCACGTCCGGGCCCCGGGCACTTGCGTTGAGGCCGTGCCGCGCATTTGGCGCACGCCTTCGATCACGAGTTGCATGCCGGGCATGCCGGTTTCCGCGATGAGCCCGCCGCTCGTGTTCATCGGCAGCTTTCCATCGGGACCGATGCCCTCGCCGGTGACGAACGCGCCGCCGCGTCCGCGCTTGGCAAATCCGTAGTCTTCCAGCGTCAAGATCGGGACGATGGTGAAGCAATCGTAGAATTGCGCCACGTCGATGTCCTTGGGCGCGAGCCCGGCCATATCGAACGCTGTGCGTGCGGATGCCGCCGCCATGGTGGACGTCAGGTCCGGGCGCTGATCGACGTTCCATGACGTTTGGCCCTGGCCGAAGCCGAGGATCGGTACCGGCTCGGTAACCCCCAAACGCTTCGCTCGGGCAGCGCCCATCACGACGACCGCCGCGCCGCCGTCGGATACCAAACAGCAGTCGTCGCGCCGCAGCGGCGCGACGATCGGTCGCGACTCGCGATACGCTTCGCGCGTCAGCGGCTTCCGAAGCTGGGCGCGAGGATTCGCGAGCGCGTTCGTTCGCGCGTTGATGGCGACGGCACCGAGCTGATCCGCCGTCGTGCCCCATTCTTCCATATGACGACGCGCGATCATCGCATAGCCGCCGACGGCGCCAAACCACCCGAACACTTCATCCGGACCCATCGCCTTCGCGATCGCACCGCGCGATCCGGTCTTCGGGTTGTCGGCGAATGCGATGACCGCGATCTCGCATTGACCGGCGTCAAGCGCCATCACGGCGAACGAGATCATGGCGATATTGGCCGCGCCGGCCTGATCCCACACGCCGCCGATACGCGGCTGGAGACCGGCCGCCTCGGCGACTTTTTGGCCGTACGTGGATTCGAAATGCGAGGTCGGATACTTCACGAAAAGCGCATCGACGGAGCCCTTCTCCACGTTCGCATCAGCCAGCGCTTTGCGAATCGCCTCGACGTTGAGCGAAACGGTGCTGCGCCCTTCGTGCGCACCGTAGGTCGTATGTCCGATTCCGGCGATGACCGCGGCGCCGCGGCGCATCAGCGGCCACGGAAGCGCGGCGCGCGTTTTTCTGAAAAGGCCTGCGTACCCTCACGCACGTCCTCGCTTGCGTTCAAAAGGTGCGCCACGAGTTGTTCCATGCGCAGGCCGGCCGCGAGATCGAGGTCTTGGCCGCGTACGGCGAGTTCTTTCGCTGCGCGCACCGCCAGCGGACCGTTTGCCGCAATGCGGCGCGCGTAGTCTCGTGCGGTAGGCATCAGTTCGGCCGCTGGGACAACTTTGTTGACCAGCCCCCAGTGGGCCGCCGTCTCTGCATCGAACGTGTCCGCAACCAGCAACATCTCCATGCCGATGGCATAGGGAACTTGCGCCAGGATCCGCTGCGTGCCGCCGTTCGCCGCGATGATGCCGCGCTTGACTTCGGACAGCCCGAAGGTCGCGTTCGTGGCCGCGATGCGAATGTCCGTAGCCAGCATTAACGTCATACCGCCGCCCAAGCAGTAGCCATTAATGGCGGCGATCACCGGCTTCCAGACCTCCAGTCCGCGGTTGAGGAGCGCGTCTTTCTGAGTCAGCCAAAGGTCGGACAATTCGGCCGGCTTTCCGATCACGCTTTTGAGGTCGGCGCCGGTCGTGAACGACCGCTCACCGGCCCCGGTGACGATCGCGACGTGGATCTCGTCGTCGTCCCGCACGCGCATCCAAGCCGCGGAAAGATCGCGGTAGTGATCCGGGTCCATCGCATTCAGCCGGTCGGGCCGGTTGATCGTGATGACGGCGATGCCGTCGGTAATTTCGAGGTCGATCGACACCAACGCATACTACAGTGGTCCTACCATTCGCGTCAATGGTAGGACCGTTGTTTCGTAACCAAGAAATGTAACCGGGATGAAGAGCAGCCAGTCGTTTCGCCGGCTCAATGTCGGCCCGGTCAAGGCGACAAAAAGCTACGATGCCCTCGCCGACGTATTACGAGAGCGAATCCTGACCGGCGATATCACCGCCGGCACGCCCCTGCCGTCGGAGCGCGACATCGTTGGAGAAACGGGGCTCGGCCGCGGCTCCGTTCGGGAAGCGCTACGCGTCCTTGAAGTCGAGGGGCTCATCCGCACCAAAAGCGGCCGGTACGGCGGCGCCTTCGCGGCGCGCCCGGACGAAAGCGGCTTGACCCGGTTCGTTTCGCTGTTCGTCCGCGGGCGGCGCGTACCAATCCGCGCATTGCTCGAGGCGCGAACCACGATCGAACCGAGTCTAGCCTTTTTTGCGGCTCAGAACCGCACTCCTGACGACGCCAAGGCGCTCGAGGAAGCCTGCGCAGCCCTGGAGGCCCCCCTCGACGGGGCGGCCTTCGGCCGCCAGAACCTCGCCTGGCACTATTGCGTCGCCAACGCCAGCCGCAACGAACTCTTGGTCGCGTTTCTGACTTCGATCGCGACCGCGATTAGTCGCGAAAGCGATGCGCACGCAAAGGTTTTCGAAGGCACTGTCTTCCCTGAAGTCCGCACCGCCGTTATCCGCGCGCATCGCGCCGTAACCGACGCGGTCGTTTGCGGCGACGCCGACGCGGCGAAGCGGCGCATGGAACGGCATCTCAACGCGTACGCCGCAACGGTGGCCGAAACGCAACCCGGGGAAGTTGATGTCGAGTAGCGTTCTGGTTCAACCGCCGTGGAGGTATCTAGCGTCAAGAAAAGGCGCCCGCGTATTCTTGGTCGGGGCGATCGGGACCGTGGCCACCCTGCTAACATTCCAACCCGTTGCGGCGCAGCAAAAACTAAGCGCGGCACTCGAGGGTCTCCTGCCGTCAGGTAACCTGCCGATCTCATCGGCGTTCTGCTTGCCGAAAGGGTCGGATCAGAAGCCGCAAGACAAGAGCCCCGGCATCCACTGGTCGGCGGGACCAGCCGGCACAAAGTCCTACGTTATCATCATGGTCGATCCCGACGTCACTGCCGACCTCTCGCTCATGAATAAACCCGGCGTGACAATCGCTGCAAATTCGCCGCGCCAGAATATCTACCACTGGGAGCTAGTCGATATTCCGGCCGGCGTACACGCGCTCGCAGCGGGCGCGGAAGGCGACGGCTTCGTTCCCGGCGGTAAGCCCATCGGACCCGGTCCGATCGGTATCCGCGGCACCAACGACTACTGGCCGCTGTTCAACAAGAACCCGAACGGGCCGCCCGAAATGAAAGGGCCCTACGGCCAATACGACGGTCCATGCCCCCCGGCCAACGACGAGTTAGTGCACACCTACAGATTCCAGGTCTATGCGCTGGACGTACCCACGCTCGGACTATCCGGCCAATTCTTCGCGCCGGCCATACTAAGCGCGATGAACGGCCATATTCTGGCGCAAGGCGAAGCTGCCGCCAAGTTCACTTTCGACGGCAAGTAAAGAGTTGTAACCCGTGCCACAGATTCCCGTGCGCAGCTCGTGGTACGTTCGTTTGGATGACCCTTCGCCAGAGGTCGCTTTCCGAAACTCGGGAAGCCAAACGTATGGTCGATCCGCGGTGGTTGGCCGATTCGCGGATCTTTGCCCCGGGTTACGAGACGATTTGGGAGCGTTGCGCGGGGCTCGCGTCGCGCGTGCGGATGGGCAAGAACGTATCCTGTGGATCAGCGAGTGGGGCAATACGGTCGGGACGTCGTCGGGCATGGGTTTACGCATGCGGATCATCGGCGCCGCCGTGCGGGGCCGCGCCGGCGGCGTATTGAAACGCTTCGCGCAAGATCGCCGCGCGTTCCGCTTCGTCGGGCGGCCGGTGTCCGCGCCGCGCGCCGAGCGCCTTCGAGATCTGCCGCGCCAAGCGGCTCGCGGCAACCACGATCGCGTTGTCGCGCTCGGACGACCGGAAATCGTCGGTCATTTAGAACGCGCCTTTCTTCTGGCCGATCGGGAGGACGATCACGATTTGCATCACGGCGTGGGCGCTCATCACGCTGAGGCTGCCCGATCCGTGCAGTGCGCCGAGACCGAGCGAGTAGAGGTTCCCGACGCCCATCATGATGTTGCCGAAGGCCGGCACCAGCGCACGCTGCACGACCAGTCGCTGGTAGGTCGGGTACCGCAATCCGCGGACGATGCGGACCGGATGAAGGCGCAGGGACAAGGCCTTCGTGCGCAGGGCTTTGGTGGTCAGGGCTTTCGTCAACAAGGCTTTCATGGGCCTATTGTCTGCGGGCGGCCGATCCGCCAACACGGACACCCGTACACCGAAGCCGGACAACATGACCGGGCAACGAATCGTCCGACCCCATGAGGAGCGTCGGGGTGTTTGCAGGCCCATCTTTACCGATTGCCGACCGGCTCGCCGTGCCGGGCCTGACCTACCTCCCGCCGGCGGCACGCGGCGATGTGGCCGCCGCGGCGGAGCGCTTCGATGCCCTGTTGCTGATCGACGGCGTGTTCCATCAGGCGATCGCGACCTCGGCGAAGGAGATGCTCGCTGCCTGCCGGCGCGTGCCGGTTTTCGGGGCATCCAGCATGGGTGCGCTGCGCGCCGTCGAGTGCCGCGCGTTCGGCGCGATTCCGCTGGGCGCGATCGCCGGCTGGTACGCTTCGGGCGCAATCGACGGCGACGACGAGGTCGCGGTGCTCATGGACCCCGCGACGTCGCGGGCGTTGAGCGTCCCTTCCGTAAACGTGCGATACGTGGCGCGGCTCGCGACCCGGCGCGGCGTGCTCTCCGCCGCCGAGGCCGGCGCCTGGGCGAACCGCGCCCGGCGCGAGATCTTCTACGCCGACCGCTCGTGGCGCGGCGCCGTCGCGCTTGCGCCGGCGGCCGCGCGCGACGCGCTGCTCGCCATCGCGCACGCCCACGGCGACCTCAAGCGCTGGGATGCGCGCTTCGCCGTGCGGCGCGTGCAGCGCGCGTTCGCCGCGTGACGCACGGCGAGCCCAAGGCGGCCGGGTCGTATGACCGGAGCGTTCCGCTCGCGGAAACGCTCGCACGCCTGCCCGGCCTGTGCGCGCGCTTCGGCATCACGCGAATCGCCGACCTGACGCTCCTCGACCGGACCGGTATTGCGGTGGTCAATGCGGTGGTCCCGGACTCAGCGGACATGCTCAGCACGTACACCGGCAAGGGCCCGACCCCAGACCACGCTCGGGTCGGTGCCGTGATGGAAGCCGTGGAACGGCAGATCGCGAGCGCGCCGGCCGTGGACGTGGTCACGATCGCGCCGTGCGACGTTCGCGCCGGGATCGACGGGACGGAGCTCGGCCTGCGCGACGCGGACCGCGAGCGCCCGCTGCCGTTCGCCCGCGGCTGGGACATCATCCGGAACGAGCCCGCCCTCGTCCCGCTCGCCGCGGTCCAATGCCCGTGGCGCGGCGCGCGCGTCTTCCCCTGGTCGACGACGAGCGGGATCGCGTCGGGGAACACCCGCACCGAGGCCGTGTATCACGCGCTGACGGAGCTCGTCGAACGCCACCGGTGGTCGATCGCGCACGCCTACGGCCACCTGCGGCCGCGCGCGATCCTCGAAGCGCTCGCCGGTGGGCCGTGGCGCTTCGCACGCGAGATGATCGACGATCCGGCCGGCTCGTTCGTGACGTTTCCGACCGGCTATGCACCGGTCGACGGACTGCTCGCCGCGATCGAGCGCGGCGGCTTGATACCGCGACTCGTCGCGCTCGCCGGAGGACCGCTGCCACCGGCGATCCTGGCCACGGTCACCGAACCCGGCTGCGATCCCCCGATGGTCCACCTTGGCCTCGGCTGCTCGTGGTCGCCCGAGCACGCTGCCGTCCGCGCCTTGACCGAAGCCGTGCAGAGCCGGGTCGTCGACATCCAGGGCGCGCGTGAAGACATCCAGCCGTCAACCGGGCCCGATATCGGCTTCGGCGACCACGGCCGCCGCTCGAACGCGCTCCCCAACGGGCGCTGGTTCTACGATGCGCCCTCACCCACGATCGCCTTGTGCGACCTTGTCAACCGCTCGAGCACCGACCTCGCCCACGATCTGGCGCTGCTCGTCGAGGCATTGCGGGTCGAGGGTGTCGACCAGGCCGTGATCGTTGACCTCGCGCCGCCCGACGCAGGATTCTCCGTCGTGCGCGCGATCGTTCCCCAGCTCGAGAGTTATCTCGTCGACGGCCGCATCGGCCCAGCGATCCGGTCGATCCTCGGCCGCCACGCCCCGGCGTTCGAAACGCCCAACCTCTACCCACCAACCGCTCAGGAGATTCTCGCATGTTAACCCCGGAACAAGTCGCCGCGGTCAGCCGCAACATTATCGGCCACATGACAACCGACCCCGACGTGCGCGCAACGTTGGACATCGATCCGAACGGCCCGGGTGCCGCGGCTGCGCTCGCATCCGCGATCAACGCCGCGACCCTGTTCGCGCCGCCCGTTACCGCCGAGGACGTGCCCGCCATCTTCGCGGCGATCAAAACGATCACTCAAGGGCAGCCCGGCCTCACGCCGGTGAATGCCACTTCATTCTCGATCTTCTTCAGATCGTCATAACGTCGATCCGACGGCGAGGCTGAATACGCGGACGGCGTCGACGACGTCGGCGGCGAACGCGCGTTCACCCTCACCGACGAACTCCGCGTAGGCGCTCTCGCCGAGCGCTGCGCGAAGCTCCGCGACCACGTCATCCGCGATCGGCGGCGCCGTCGCGGTGATCGCGGATGCCCCGGAGACGCGGTGCATGCGCCGCGCCGCTCCGAGAAAGCGCGCCGCCGCGGCGTGCTCGCCGGTGGCGTGCGCGACGATGACCAGCCCCTCGAGCGCACTCGCCAGCGCGGTCAGATGTTGGCGCCGCGCGAGCGGCGGAACCGCTTGCGCGAGCAATCGCGCGGCGCGCAGCGGATCGGTGCGAATCAAGATCAAGCGCGCCAACACGAGCGACGAACCGGCAATGTGCATCGGATCGCCCGCTTCGCTCGCCGCGGCCAACGCTTCTTCGAAATACGCCGTAGCGCCGACGACATCGCCGCTACGCAGCGCGACGATTCCGTGCGCCGTCGCGACGTTTTCCGTTGCACCGGGGTGGCGGATAGCGTCGGCCCCGGAACGCAGCGTTGCGAGTCGCTCCGGTGCGACGTCCACCTGACCGAGCACGTCGGCGAAGAGCGCGAGGGCCGCGACGACGAAATCGACCGCGGGATCGGGCGTCGCGGCGAGCATGGCCGCGGCGATGTCGGTGAAGCGCCGCCCGTCGGCAAAGGCGGATTCCGAGATCGCGATCTGCGCTGCGCCGACATACACCATCGCGAGTTCGGGTGATGGCGGCAGGCCGAGCGCCTCGATCGCAGCGACGCGCACGCGGCCTTCTTCGTGCGATCCCGCCAAGTACCAATACTCCATCATCGCGGCAAGCGCGCGCAGCACGCGCTCGTCGCCCGGATTCGTCGCGCCGACCGCGTCGAGCGCGTCGCGAATGTTGCCGAGCTCGCTGCCGAGCGACGCCATTGCCTCGACCTGCTGCGGTCCACGCAGTACGCGCCCGGCGCGCGCAGCGAAATCGAGATAGTACGCGGCATGCTGGGCGACGTAGCGCGCGCGTTCGCCCGATCGCTCGAGCTTCTCCATCCCGTACTGCCGCATCGTCTCGAGCAGCCGGAATCGTTCGCGGCTCGGCTCCGCAATGATCATCGACTTGTCGACCAGCGCGCTCACGCACGCAAAGATGTCGGCGTGTTCGAACGGCGTATCGGCTGCGATCGTCTCGATCGCTTCGAGCGTGCAGCCGCCCGAAAACACGCCCAACCGCCGGAAGAGCGTCTGCTCGAGCGGATCGAGCTGATCGTGGCTCCAATCGACGAGCGACCGCAGCGTGACGTGATGCGGCAGCGCTGCGCGCGAGGAGCCCTCGAGCACGCTGAGGCGGCGCTCGAGCCGATCGGCGATCGTGCTTACCGATACGGTGTCGACTCGCGCGGCTGCGAGTTCAATCGCCAGCGGCAAGCCGTCGAGGCGCCGCACGATCGTGCGAACGGCGGCGCGCGTCGCGTCGTCGTCGCGCAGGTCTTCGACGACGGCGCGCGCGCGATCGAAGAATAGGCGCACCGCGGCCGACTCGCCCGCGTCGGCGATATCGAGTGGTTCGACGCGATAGATTCGCTCGCCGATGATGCGCAGCGCTTCGCGGCTCGTGGCGACGACGCGCAGGCTCGGGCTGCGCGCGAGCAGTTTCTCGATCAACGGCGCGACGGACGCTACGAGGTGCTCGCAGTTGTCGACGACGAGCAGGTAGTCCGCCGTCGCGACGGCCGCGAGCAGCGTGTCGAACAGCGGCACGCCCGGCTCTTCGCGCACGCCGAGCGCCGCGCAGATCGCCGGAACGATCAGGGCCGGATCGCGAATCTCGGCGAGTGCGACCAGCCACACGCCGTCGGCGAATCGATCGAGGACGGCGTGACCGAGTTCGACGGCGAGCCGCGTCTTGCCGACGCCGCCCGTCCCGACGAGCGTCAGCAAACGTTCGAGCCGCAGGCGGTCGGCCAACGCCGCGCATTCCTGCGTTCGTCCGATGAAGGAGGTCAAGGCGAAGGGCAGGTTGTGGTTGCGTTTCACCGGCGGCGGCGCGGGCGGCGTGTCGTCGGCGCGCTGGCGCGGTACGACCGGACGCGCGGCCGCGGCCTCGAAATCGTGGCGCGCCATGCCGTCGATCTGCAATGCCTCGATCAGCAGCGCCAGCGTTTGACGCTGGGGCGAACGGCGCGTCCCGCGCTCGAGCGCGCTGATCGCATCGATGCTCATGCGCGCCCGTTCGGCCAGCAACTCCTGCGAGAGGTTTGCCTCCAACCGGAAGCGGCGAAGCATGGCACCAAACGCAGGCCCTGCGACCTCACTGACCATGGACGAGAGCTTCTGCGTCAAAGGTTGACGGCCCCGCGCGTTGTCAATCGCCGGAATCGCGCGCGAACACGACCACGCCGTTCGCCGGAATGACGATCGTCGCGGACGCCGCGAACCCGTGCATTGGCCGCGAGCCGTCCGCAACGATGGAGCCGCCGTTTCCGGCGACGATCGGATTCACCCAATTGTCGTAGACATCGCTGTTGAACACTTCGAGCCACGTGCCGGCCGACGGAAATCCGATATCGTAGCCGTAGAACGTCGAATCGTTGAAGCTCGCCACGACGATCACGTCC
>Ga0182015_10006092_pt1 | contig 12228 bp, 11 predicted proteins | sample 712P3MmetaG_FD_120478 | JGI IMG/M metagenome (GOLD analysis project Ga0182015, IMG submission 120478) | Permafrost microbial communities from Stordalen Mire, Sweden - 712P3M metaG | ecosystem: Environmental > Terrestrial > Soil > Wetlands > Permafrost | place: Sweden: Stordalen | collected...
AGCGGTCTCATCGCGGTGCCGCCAGGACAGCGCGACGCGGCGCGCGCCCTCGGTCTGCCGCGCTGGGTCATTGCGTGGAAGGTGACCGCCCCGCAGGCGCTGCGATTCATCATTCCGCCGGCGGGCGCACTCTTCGTGTCGATGCTCAAGGACTCCTCGCTCGTCTCGCTCATGGGACTGTGGGAGCTCAATTTCCTCGCCCAGTCCTATGCGCGCTCCACGTTCCATTACATGGAAATGCTGCTCGCCGCGGCGTTCATCTACTGGGGCATGTCCATCGTCTTCGAGATCGTGCAAATGCGCTTGGAGGCTCGATTTGGGCGCGGCTTCGAGGTCGGGGGCCTCCCCGGGGCCCCCAGAGGCCGCCCATGAGCGACGTGTCCTCGGGCATGGCGGTGTCGCTGCGCGCCGTGAACAAGTGGTACGGGGCGAACCAGGTTCTGCGCGACGTGTCCTTCGAAGTTGCCCCGCACGAGCGGGTCGTCATCTGTGGGCCCTCGGGGTCCGGTAAATCCACCCTGCTTCGCTGCATCAACGGGCTCGAGGAGCGTGACTCCGGCGAGATCCTCGTGAATGGCAGGGCCCTCGCGGGCGAGCGGTCCGCGGAGGCGATCCGGCTCGAAGTGGGCATGGTGTTTCAGGCATTCAATCTGTTTCCGCACCTCACGGCGGTGGAGAACTGCATGCTCGCCCCCGTGTGGGTGAATCGGATCCCGCAGGAGGAGGCGCGTGCGGCGGCGCTGCAATACCTGGATCGCGTCCATCTCGCGCAGCGCGCGCATCATTATCCGAGTCAGCTGTCCGGCGGAGAGCAGCAGCGAGTCGCCATCGCCCGAGCGCTATGCATGCGGCCGCAGGTGATGCTGTTCGACGAGCCCACCTCGCAACTCGATCCCTTGATGATCGGCGAGGTGCTCGACATCATCGTGGAGCTCGCGCACGCGGGAATGACCATGATCTGCGTGACTCACGAGATGGGGTTTGCGCGGCGACTCGCCAACCGGATCATCTTCATGGATCGAGGCGAGCTGGTCGAGCAGGGCCCGCCCGATGAGATCTTTTCGGCGGCGCGATCGGAGCGGCTGCAGGAGTTTCTCGCCCGGGTCCTGCACGCTCATGACCGGCCTGCGCGCTGAAGCGCTAGTCGTCCATCAAGAAGCTGCGCAGCTGCTCGCTTCTGCTCGGATGACGGAGCTTGCGCAGCGCCTTGGCCTCGATCTGCCGGATGCGCTCACGCGTCACGTCGAATTGCTTGCCGACCTCCTCCAGGGTGTGGTCGGTATTCATGTCGATTCCGAACCGCATGCGCAGCACCTTGGCCTCGCGCGGAGTGAGCTGAGCCAGGACCGAGTGCGTGGTCTCGCGCAGCGACTCGGTGGTGGCCGAATCGATGGGCGATGACACGGAGGTATCCTCGATGAAGTCGCCCAAGTGCGAATCCTCGTCGTCGCCGATCGGCGTTTCCATGGAGATCGGCTCCTTGGCGATTTTCAGGACCTTGCGGACCTTGTCCTCCGGCATCTCCATGCGCACCGCCAGCTCCTCGGGCGTGGGCTCGCGACCCATCTCCTGAAGCATCTGGCGAGAGATGCGGTTCAGCTTGTTGATGGTCTCGATCATGTGCACCGGGATGCGGATGGTGCGAGCCTGGTCGGCGATCGAACGCGTGATGGCCTGCCGGATCCACCAGGTGGCGTAGGTGGAGAATTTGTAGCCGCGGCGGTACTCGAATTTGTCGACCGCCTTCATCAGGCCGATGTTGCCCTCCTGGATGAGGTCCAGGAACTGCAGGCCGCGGTTGGTGTATTTCTTGGCGATGGAGATCACCAGGCGCAAGTTGGCCTCGACCATTTCCTTCTTCGCGCGGCGGGCCTTGGCCTCGCCGATCGACACTTCGCGGTTGATCTCCTTGATCTCGTTGATCAGGACGTGGAACAGCCCTTCCAAGTCCTTGAGCTTGTTCTGACGGCGTTCCACCTCGTCCTTGAATTTCGCGAGCGGCGCCGAGTAGCGCTTCTTGGCCTTGATGTGCTTGTCGAGCCAGCGGGTGCTGGTCTCGTTCTTGGGAAACGTCGAGATGAAATCCTTGCGCGGCATTCCGGCCTGCTTGATGCAGAGGAACATGATTTCCTTCTCGAGCAGGCGTACTTCCGTGACGTGCTGGCGCAGGTTGTCGATCAGCTGATCGAACATCTTGGGCGAGAGCTTCAGCTCCATCAGCTCGCCGCAGATTTTCTTGCGGATCTTCTGCGTCTTCGGATCCTTCGATCCGAGCTTGTCGAGCGCGTTCAGAAATTGATGATGCACCTTGGCGATGGAGGTGAATCGCTTCGAAGCCTCTTCGGGATCCGGACCGGTGTCGATCGCCTCCTCGTCCTCCTCGGCGTCGCTCTCGTCGTCGTCGTTCGCGGCCTCCTCGCGCTCGAGTGCCATCATCTTCGGATTCTGCGGCTGCGCGATCTCGTCCGGGGCGTTCGGGTCGACGAAGCCGACGATGACGTCGACCAGGCGCATCTGCCCGGCCTTGACGGTCTCGTAGTGCTTCAGTAGGAGATCGTAAGTGCCCGGGTAGCTGCCGAGCGCGATCTTGACCGCCTCCAAGCCTTCCTCGATGCGCTTGGCGATGCGGATCTCGCCTTCGCGAGTCAGGAGTTCCACCGTGCCCATCTCGCGCATGTACATGCGCACGGGATCGGTGGTGCGGCCGAATTCGGCGTCGAGATTGGCGAGCGCCGCCGTCGCTTCCTCGACCGCCTCTTCATCCGGCGCGGCCGTGGCATCCGTCAGCAGCAACGACTCGGCATCCGGCGCCTTTTCGTACACCGGAATGCCCATATCGTTGATCATGTTGACGATGTCTTCGATCTGCTCAGGATCGACGATCTCGCTGGGCAAATGGTCGTTGACCTCGACGTAGGTGAGGAAGCCCTGTTCCTTGCCGCGCGCGATCAACAGCTTCAGTTGCGACTGACGCTCGTCCGCGATCGTAGTGACGGTGCCTGCCGGCGCTTTTTTGATCAAAGTGGACGCCTCATTGGGAGATCGAGAGGTTTTGATGCCAAGCCGATAAGTATACGATTTTGGCCACTCCGTGGCCATATAAACCGACCGCTCCGCGTGCTATTCGCCGCCCGGCGAGGACGGCCCTCCGGGCCGGGCCTTGGACTTCAGAAGCAGGGTTAATTCCGCCTTTTCGTCGTAATTCAAGCCCGTTTCCTCCGCCTTTCGCAATAAATCGTCCATCCGGCGCCCCGGACCATGGTGTTCCACGAGCTTCTGAATCGCCATCTTGAGCTCGTTGGCCGCTCCGGACGCCTCTTCCACCATGGCGGGCGCCAGCGCGAGTTCGGTCAGGCGGTGGTATTCGGGGCGCTCGCGCCACCGCTCGAGCAGCATCGCGGTCGTGGGCTGCGCCATTTCGGCGGCCTGGTCGAGCAACTCGTTGAGAACAGCGATCCCGGGAAGATCGACCCCCACGAGTGCCCGGCGCGCGCCGACCGCGCGGGCTGCCGCCGGGTGGTGCAATACCAGGCCGATGGCCTGGCTCAATAGGTTCCCCCGGCCTGCGCTCATCCGACCGCGCCTCGCCCGGGTTGGTTCCGTGCGCCCGAATTGCCGCGGTTGGGCGCCCGCGGGCGAGGCCGCTTGACGCCCGGCGGCCGCGGATCGGGCAACGCCCCCTGATCTGCCGGCAGCATCCAGATGCTCGCGCAGCTTCGACGCCGGCATGCGGACTTCCGAGGCGAGCCGCTCCAGGGTCAGATCCCGATACACCCCCTCCGGCATACGGGCGAACAACGGCGCGGCCAACGCGGCGAGCTTCGCCCGGCCGCCGACATCGGAGGCCTCCACCTGGGAGTGAAGCTGCCGGACCAGGTATTCGGACAGCGGCAGCGCACTCTTGAGGCGGTCCTCGAAGGCCGCCGCCCCTTCGGCGGCCACCAGCGTGTCGGGATCGTGCCCCTGCGGAAGAAACATGAATTTGAGCTCGCGCCCATCGCGCGCGAGGGGGAGCGCGTTCTCGAGCGCGCGCCAGGCGGCCTTGAGGCCGGCGCCGTCCCCATCGAAACAAAACACCAGCTCGCTCGTGAGCCGAAAGATTTTGTTCAGATGCTCCTGAGTGGTGGCGGTGCCGAGCGTCGCGATCGCGTAAGTGATCCCCGCCTGGTGCAGGCGCACGACGTCCATGTAGCCTTCGACGACCATCAGCCGCTTGAAGTCATTGCGTGCCTGGCGCGCTTCGTAGAGTCCGTAAAGCTCCCGGCCTTTGTGAAAGAGCGGCGTCTCCGGGGAGTTCAGGTATTTGGGCTCCCCCTGGTCGATCACGCGCCCGCCGAAGCCGAGCACGCGCCCGCGCGAATCGCGGATCGGAAACATCACGCGATCCCGGAACCGGTCGTAGTGGCCTCCCGCCGCCTCGCCGGCCGCACGCGCACTCCCGCCGTCGCGCTCGATGATCAATCCGGCCTGCAACAGGCGGCGCCGCTCGCTCTCGTCGGCGCCGAAGCGGTTGAGCAACACGTTCCACGAGTCGGTCGCGTATCCCAGCGCAAACCGCGCGCGCGTGGGGGCGTCGATTCCCCGCCCCTCCAGATACTCGCGGGCACGCGCGGTGTCGGCGAGATTCTGCTCGAAGAATCTCGAGGCGCGGGTCATGAGGTCGTAGAGATCGCCGCCGCCGGGCTCGTGAGCGCCCTGCGCCTCGCGCGGCAACTCGAGGCCAGCGCGCTGAGCGAGGTCCTCCACCGCGTCGAGAAAGCCCAGCTTCTCATACTGCATGAGAAAGCCCACGACCGTGCCGTGCGCGCCGCACCCGAAGCAATGATAGAACTGCTTGTCGGGACTCACCCAGAACGAGGGAGTCTTCTCAGTATGGAACGGGCAGCACGCCTTGTATTCGCGCCCGGATTTCTTCAGCGCCACGCGTGCGCCGATGATCTCGACGATATCGGAGCGCGCAACTATCTCGTCGATGAACGGCTGTGGGATGCGGCCGGCCATGGACCGGACGCGGTCAACCGCTTAAGCGGGCTTTGATCTTGGCGCCGACCTCGGCCATGTCGGCCCGCCCTTGCGCCTTCGCCTTGATGATGCCCATCACCTTGCCCATGTCCTTGATGCTGGCCGCGCCGGTCGCGGCGACGGCATCGGCGATCAGCGCGTCGATTTCGGACTCGCTCAAGCGGGTGGGCATGTAGCCCTGAAGGAGGGTGATCTCCGCGGATTCCTTGTCGACCAGGTCCTGGCGGTTGCCTGCCTGGAACTGCGTCAGGGATTCCTTGCGCTGCTTGATCATCTTCTCGAGAACGGAAAGCACTTGCGTGTCGTCCAAAACGATCCGCTCGTCGACCTCGCGTTGCTTGATGGCGGAAGTGATCATCCGGATGACGCCGAGCCGCTCCTTCTCGCCGGCGCGCATCGCGGCCTTCATGTCATCGGTGATTCGCTCTTTCAAAGACACCGAGGAACCGGTATCCGGCCTCAATAGGGCCGGGACGAAGCGGCTTGCGGGGCGCTCGAAGGGGTGCCGCCGGCGCCGCGCATGCTCTCTCGCGACAAACGCTTCAAATGGCGTTTTACCGCGGCAGCCTTCTTGCGCTTACGTTCCTGGGTCGGCTTCTCGTAGAATTCACGGCGGCGAAGCTCGGTGAGGACGCCCGCTTTCTCGCAGGCTCGCTTGAAACGGCGCAGAGCGGCATCGAAGTACTCGTTCTCGCGAACACGAACGCTGGGCATTCAAACCTCAATATCATGAGACAAAGGACTGCCGCCGGGCATCGGCAGCAGGGGGGGCGCATTCTAAAGGGCGGCCCCGTAAAAGGCAAAGGCGGTTGAAGGAACATGCGGGTGATCGGAATCGAAAGTTCCTGCGATGAGACGGCCGTGGCCGTTTTCGACACCGTGCGGGGACTCTTGTCGCATCGGCTGTACAGCCAGATTGCGTTGCATCAGGCGTACGGAGGCGTGGTGCCCGAGCTGGCCTCGCGTGATCATGTCCGGAGGCTCTTGCCCCTGGTGCGCGAAGCGCTGTCGGCCGCCGAGTCCTCCCCCGAGGACTTGGACGGGGTGGCCTATACCGCCGGCCCGGGCCTCATCGGAGCGCTCCTCGTGGGAGCCGGTTTCGCCCGCAGCCTCGCCTACGCCTGGGGGAAGCCCGCGATCGGCATTCATCACCTCGAGGGACATCTGCTGGCGCCGCTCCTCGAGCCGGAGGCGCCCGAGTTCCCTTTCCTGGCGCTTCTGGTGTCGGGTGGGCACACCCAGCTCGTCGACGTGGCGGGCGTGGGGGCCTATCGAATTCTCGGCCAGACGCTCGACGATGCCGCGGGGGAAGCCTTCGACAAGACGGCGAAGATGCTCGGGTTGCCGTATCCCGGCGGAGCGGCGCTCGCACATCTGGCCGAGTCCGGGCGCAGCGGACGGTTCAATTTCCCGCGGCCGATGCTCGATCGTCCGGGCCTCGACTTCAGTTTCAGTGGCTTGAAGACCGCCGCCCTAGTAGCCTTGCGCGGCCGCGTCGTGGACCGGGAGGTTCGGGCCGACGTCGCACGCAGCTTCCAGGAGGCGGTGGTGGACACGCTCGCTGAAAAAGCGCGGCGGGCGCTCGTGGCCGGCGGATATCGGCGGCTCGTGGTGGCGGGAGGCGTGGGCGCCAACCGGAGGCTGCGCGAGCGCCTCGAGGAGATTGCGCGGGATGCCGGAGCGAAGGTGTATTTTCCGCGGGCCGAGTTCTGCACGGACAACGGCGCGATGATCGCGCTGGCGGGCGCATTGCGTCTGGGGGCAGGCGAGCGCCAGGGGCTCGCTGTCGATGCGCGGGCGCACTGGGAACTCGGGACTCGACCTTAGGCGGATTACACTCGAGAGTTCAATGGACAAGATATTCATTCATGCGCTCAAAGCCGAGGCGATCATCGGCATCTACGACTGGGAGCGTCAGGTCCGTCAGACGGTCCTCGCCGACATCGAAATAAGCGCCGATATCCGCAAGGCGGCCCTCACCGACTCGATCGAGGACACCTTGAACTACAAGCGGGTGGCCAAGGGGGTGCTGGCCTTCATCGAGGCTTCCAAGTTTCAGCTCGTGGAGACTCTCGCCGAGCATCTGGCGATGCTGGTCCTCGAGGAGTTCGGCGTGGAGTGGGTGCGCATCGTGCTCAAGAAGCCGGGCGCGGTGAGAAGCTCTAGGGACGTGGGTGTCGAGGTCGAGCGGGATCGTGCCTCGCTCGAGTCATGGCGCAGAGCGCCTGCTCGCCCGACTCCGGTCCCGCCGGGCCGATGAGCCCGGCGTTCGAGGTCGATCTTCCGCTCAATTGGCGGCAGGTCGGCGCCATCGGCGATCGGGGCGCCTCCCTCTCGCTGTCGCCCACCGCCCTCGGGCGGATCCGGTCGGCGCACCGGCTGGTGCAATCCCTGGTCGAGAACAATGTGCGTGCCTATGGGGTCAACACCGGCGTCGGTGCACTCTGCGACGTCGTCGTCACTCCGGCAAAGCAACGACAACTGTCGCGCAACATCGTCATGAGCCACGCGGTCGGCGTCGGACCGGCGCTGGAGGGATCTGAAGTCCGCGCCATCATCGCGGCGGCGGTCAATAACTACGCGCGCGGATACTCCGGCGTGCGGCCGGAGATCGCGCTCCGACTCTGCGAATTCCTCGGCCGGGAGTTGATTCCGGAAGTGCCGGCCGGCGGATCGGTGGGTTATCTCACCCACATGGCGCATATCGCCCTGGTGATGATCGGGGAAGGCCACGCGCGCGTCGGTGGCGGCGGGGCGGCCGGCCGGCGGATGACGGGCGCCGCGGCTCTGGCTGCGGCCGGCCTCGAGCCGCTGGTTCTGGAGGCCAAGGAAGGATTGAGCCTCGTCAACGGCATACCCTGCGCCACGGGTTTGGCGTCTCTCGCGCTCCTTCGGATCGCTCGCCTGCTCGATTGGGCGGACCTCATCGGCGCCATGACGTTCGAGAATCTGCGAGGACAGATCGCGGCCTTCGACGCCGAGGCATTGAGCCTGCGTGCCTTCTCTTCTACGGAGCTCGTGGGCGGACGCCTCCGCGCGTTTCTCGCGGGGAGCGCCATGCTTGCCGCGGGCGCCGGTCGCCGCACCCAGGACCCTTTGAGCCTGCGTGCGATACCTCAGGTGCACGGCGCCGTGCGCGATCAATTCGCGCAGGCGGGCGGTACGGTGGATGCGGAACTCGCCTCGGTCAGCGACAACCCCGTGGTGCTCGGAACCCCGCAAGCGCCGCGGGCGCTCTCGGAGGCGCATGCGGTGGGCGCGGCGCTGGGGCTCGCCTGCGATGCGCTCGGCATCGCGGTTGCGGAGCTCGCCGCCATGTCGGAGCGGCGCCTCGACCGGCTGGTCAATCCGCTGGTGAGCGGCCTACCGGCCTTTCTGGCAACGGACTCGGGTGCCGGGTCGGGGCTCATGATCGCGCAATATACCGCTGTCTCCCTGGCCGCCGAGAATCGCCGCCACGCCGCCCCGGCAAGCCTCGACGGCGGAGTCACCTCCGGTTTGCAGGAGGATCACCTGGCGCACGCGACGCCCGCCGCATTGAAGCTCGTCAAGATCGTCGAGAATACCGAAGCCATCCTGGCGATCGAACTTCTCGCGGCGGCCCAGGCCTACGACCTCTCGACCGATGCGGCGGCACGCGCGGCCGCGACCGAAGCCGCCTATCAAAGAGTGAGGCGCGTCGTGAGTCTCTACCGGGACGATCGACCGCTCGCCGGCGACATCGAGTCGATGCGCGGCTTGCTTCGCACCGAAGATGCCGGGGCGCCGTGCTAGATGCTGCGGCCGCCGTCCACGGCGATGATCTGTCCGGTGATGTACGGTGCATCCTTGGCAAGGAACAGCGCCGTGCGCGCCACATCCGTGGGGCTCCCGTGACGACCGAGCGCCGTCTTGCCGACGATCTCGCGCTTGAGCGCCTCATCGATGTCGTGTTCCGGCCAGAGCACCGGCCCCGGCGCGATGCCGTTTACCCGGATTTCCGGACCGAGCTCCCGGGCCAGCGAGCGCGTCAGCATCGCGAGGCCCGCCTTGGCGGTGCTGTACACCGGATAGCCCTTCAGCGGCCGCAGACCATGGATGTCGACGATGTTGATGATTAGGCCGCGCCGCTTGGCGAGACTGGGGACCGCGGCCTGCGCCAGGAACAGGGGCGCCTGCAGGTTGGTGCCGATCAGATCGTTCCACTGCGACCGCGTGATCTCGCCGATCTTCGAGGGAGCGAAGCTCGACGCATTGTTGATCAGTACATCCACGCCGCCGAAGGCTCGAACGGCGGCAGCCACGAGATGCTCCGGCTCCCCGTCGCTCAGCAGGTCCGAACCATGAATGGCGGCAGTGCCGGGCCGCGCGCGATCGAGTTCCTCGGCCAAGGCCGAAGCCGCCTGCGCGGACGATCGATAGTGAATGAGTACGCTCGCGCCGGCGCCATGCATCGTTCGGACGATCTCGGCGCCCACGCGCCGCGCGCCTCCGGTGATGAGGACCACTTTGCCCTCGAGCGAAGTGATTTCGTTAGATGCCGACATGCATCGGAACGATACCGGATTGAGGCCCCAGCGGGTACAGGCCGGCTTGACCATGTCATTTGAGCCCGCCCCGGATGGGAGCGGGGCATCCCTCGGCGAGGAGGAACTCGAGCACGCGGCCAAGATGCGCGAGCGGCTCGTCGCGGAGATTCATGCGGCGGGGGGCTGGATCGGTTTTGAACGGTATATGGAGGCGGCGCTGTACGCGCCCGGTCTGGGTTATTACAGCGCCGGTGCGCGCAAGCTCGGGCCCGGCGGTGATTTCACCACAGCTCCGGAGGTCTCCGCCCTGTTCGGATCGTGTCTCGCGAGGCAATGCGCGGACGTACTCGAGCGGCTGAAGGGCGGCTCGATCCTCGAAATCGGCGCAGGCACCGGCGCATTGGCGGCGGACATCCTGATGCGGCTGGAGAGCCTCGGCCGATTGCCGGATCGATATTTGATTCTCGATGTGAGCGCCGATCTCAAGGAGCGGCAACGGCGCACGCTTGAAGCGCGGGCGCCGCATCTTCTCGCGCACGTGCAGTGGCTGCAGGGCCCGCCGCCGTCGCCATTCGACGGAGTCATTCTCGCGAACGAGGTTCTCGATGCGTTGCCGGTGACGCGTTTTCGCTGGTACGCGACCCACTGCGAGGAGCTGGGCGTGAGCATGGAGCGGGATCGGTTCGTATGGGCGCCGCGTCCCGCGGTTGTCGAGCTCACGCATGTCTGCCGCTCGCTGGCGGAAGCGGGCGGCGGCTGGGCGGACGGCTACGTCTCCGAATACTGCGCGCGGCTTCCCGCCTGGACCCTCGAGGTGACGCAAGCATTGCGCAGGGGTCTCGCGCTATGGATCGATTACGGGTTGCCGCGGCGGCAATATTATTTTCCCGAGCGCCGGGACGGCACGCTCATATGCCATTTCCGGCAGCGAGCCCACGACAATCCGTTCCTCAACCCCGGTTTGCAGGACATCACGGCTTGGGTCGATTTCACGCTGCTCGCCGAGGCTTGTGGTCCCGCCGGATTTTCACTCGCCGGCTTCTGTACTCAATCGTATCTGCTGGCGGCATTGGGAGCCGATCAGGAGATGCGCCATCTCGCGGGTTCCGACGAGCACCGGTTTGCCCGTCTCGCCAACGAGGCGCGCCGGCTGATGATGCCGGGCGAGATGGGGGAGCGCTTCAAGTCGATGGCGTGGCTGCGCGATCTCGACATGCCGCTGCGCGGCTTTTCGCTGCAGGATTTGCGGCACACGCTCTGACGGCTTCCGTCAGTATCGCGCGCGCATTCCTGCGACCGCCTCGAGACGGCCGCGGCTGATGAGCTCGGCGATCGCCGCACCGGAGCGGCCCGCCAGCTCCTCCTGCTTCGGCCTGATCGAGGCGGCCGCGTCACGGGCCGCGAGCAGGTAATCGCGCTGCGGGTAGGGAGTGTCCTCCAGTCCCGCGCGCCCCCTCGAGTCGGCCTCGCAGGCCAAGAGCGCAAGAGCGAATCGCTCCGGTCGCCGGAACGCGTCGGAGCGCTCCATGAATTCGACCACCGTCTTGGGCTTGAGCTCGAACGCGCGATGCACGATGCCGTGATGACGGGCAACGATCACGGCGAGCTCACGGAATTCCGCCGGCACGCGCAGGCGCGCCGCCAGCGCCTCGATGAGCAACACGCCGGCCTCTTCATGACCGTGATGCCGGGGCCACTCCGAGGGCGGCGTTTTCGCCTTGCCGAGGTCATGGACCAGCGCAGCGAACCGGACCTTGGAGTCCGCACTCAGGATCGAGGCCTGATGGAGCGCCATCAGCGTATGCACTCCGGTGTCGATTTCCGGGTGCCACCGTGCCGGCTGAGGAATGCCGAACAGGGCGTCGACTTCCGGATAGATGCGCTGCAGGGCACCGCATTCGCGCAGCACCTTGAAGAACGCGCCCGGATCAGGCTCGCGCAAGGCCTTTTCGGACTCTACCCAAACGCGCTCGGCGACCAGTGCGTCAGCCTCGTTGGCAAGCACCATTCGCTTCAGGAGCGCCATGGTATCGGGCGCCACCCGAAATCTGAGCGGCGCGAAGCGCGCGGCGAAGCGCGCCAGACGCAGGATGCGCACCGGATCCTCGACGAATGCGTCGGACACATGTCGCAGAAGCCGCGCGTCGAGATCGCGTTTTCCGCCGTGCGGATCCACGAGGGTTCCGTCAGCCTGCCTCGCCATGGCATTGATGGTCAGATCGCGACGGCCGAGGTCCTCTTCGAGCGTCACTTCGGGGCCGAATTCAACGCTGAATCCACGGTAGCCCGGCGCGATCTTGCGCTCGCGCCGGGCGAGCGCATATTCCTCATGGCTCTTTGGATGCAGGAACACGGGGAAGTCGCGGCCTACCTCGCGGAACTTTTGCCGCTCGAGCTCCTCCCGCGTTCCGCCCACGACCACCCAGTCGCGCTCCTTCACGGGCAGCCCGAGCAACTCGTCTCGAACCGCTCCGCCGACCAGATACACTTCCATGGATGCATAGTATCAGCATCAATTGGCGGTTCTCCGCCCTCGCCATGGCGGCCCTGCTCTGCTCGCTTCTCGGTGGATGCTATCTCTTAGAGAGCGCCGCCGGGCAGTTGCAGCTCATGTCCAAACGCAAGCCGATTGCACGAGTCATCGCGAACCCGGCGACGCCCCGCGAGGTCAAGAGCCAGCTCGAGGCCGTGGCGCAGA
>Ga0182015_10006093_pt1 | contig 12225 bp, 8 predicted proteins | sample 712P3MmetaG_FD_120478 | JGI IMG/M metagenome (GOLD analysis project Ga0182015, IMG submission 120478) | Permafrost microbial communities from Stordalen Mire, Sweden - 712P3M metaG | ecosystem: Environmental > Terrestrial > Soil > Wetlands > Permafrost | place: Sweden: Stordalen | collected...
GACAGCACCGGTTCCGTACTCGAGCAGGATGTAGTTGGCCACCCAGATGGGGAGGCGTTCTCCATTGAACGGATTGATGGCAAAGCGCCCGGTGAAGGCGCCGCGCTTGTCGATCGCCGCAGGATCGCCCGCTTCGCGCGCCTTCTTTTGCTCGTCGACCAGCAAGGCGACTTCGGAAGCCAGGCGTTCGTCGGCCTGGGCTAACTGCTTCACCAGCGGATGCTGGGGCGCGAGTTGCAAGCTGGTGGCGCCGAAAATCGTGTCGACGCGGGTGGTGTACACAGGAATCCTGGTCGCGGCTTCATCGAGGCCCGCGTCGACAGCAAAATGCTCCGGCGCGGGGAGGGGAGTTTTGCCCCGGCTGCGCCCGGCCTCCGCATCTTCTGTAGACGGATCAAGAACAAACTCGATGGTCGCACCTTCGCTGCGCCCGATCCAGTTGCGCTGCATGGTGCGCACTTTCTCCGGCCAGCCGGGCAAATGGTCCAAGCCATCCAGGAGTTCCTGGGCGTAGTGGGTGGTGCGCAAGAACCACTGCTCGAGATCGCGTTGTTCGACCAGTGTGTCTTCATGGCGCCAGCAGCAACCGTCAATGACTTGCTCGTTGGCCAGCACGGTGGCACAGAGCGGACACCAGTTGACCTTGCTCTGCTTGCGAAAGGCCAGCCCTTTTTCCAACATGCGTAGAAAAAACCACTGCGTCCAACGGTAGTAATCGGGGAGGCAGGTAGTGATTTCGGTCTGCCAGTCGTAGCTCAGCCCGAGGGGACGCATCTGCCGGCGCATGGCGGCGATGTTTTCGAGCGTCCACTGCCGGGGCGGGGTCTGATTTTTGAGCGCCGCATTTTCTGCTGGAAGGCCAAAGGCATCCCAACCCATGGGGTGGAGCACGTTGTGGCCCTGCATCCACATGTAGCGGGCCAGGGCATCGCCAATGGCGTAGTTGCGCACGTGGCCCATGTGCAGCTTGCCCGAGGGATAGGGCAGCATCTCGAGCACGTAATATTTGGGCTTGACGCTGGCCTCGGACTCAGCACGATAGAGCTCCGGCTGTTCATCCCATATTTTTTGCCAGCGCGCTTCGATTTCCGCCGGGTCGTAGCGCGTTTCACGCGGCGGGGCGGCTGCCGGACCAGCGGCGGGCGCAGCGACCATTTCGGATCGGGCGCCCGGCTTCTTCTTTGCGTCGATAGGCGTCATCGTTATTCTCGATTGTAACTGGGACGCTTAGGGTTCCTCTTCGAGCGGCGGATTCTTGAGGATCTTGGATAGGACGTGCAGGTTTCCATCTACCCGGGGCGGGTTCAAGCCCAGGATCTTCGCCACCAGTGGATAGACATTCACGTTCTGGAAGGGTTCGAGCGTAGTGCCGGGACGAATATCGGGCCCTACCGCGAGGAAGAAGGCACGCATCGACTTGATGACCAGCGGATCAAAACCATGGGCACCCATCTCTGGCGGATTGTCTGGCGCTCCGGGCGCAGGGGGGTGGGCACGAATGGCATAGGGCCCATTGGCCACGATGACGGGATCGCCCTCGCGCGGGTTGCTGTCGTAATCGAATGTCGCCGGGACGCGCTTGCGGCGATAGACGGTAAAGGCATCGCTCTTGATCTTCAGTTCCTGGTAAGCCTTTTCGGCGGCAGCATCGGAATCGGGATAGAGCAGCGATCCGACGGTGGTGAAATTCGTAAGGTCGGTGAATTTGTCCAGATCGATCCAGGTGCCTTGCTCCCGTTCCATTCCGTGATCGGAGACCACGATCAGGTCGATGGGCAACTGTAACCGGCCAAGGCCGGCCCAGAGTTCTGCGATCAACTGATCGACGTGCGCTACCGCAGCGATGGTCTGCTCACTCTCCGGACCATACTGATGCCCTGCGTGGTCGACGTTGGAGTAATAAAGGGTGATGAAGTGGGGCCGCTGGGCGGCGGGCAAGCGGAGCCAGGCCAGGACCTGGTCGATCCGCTTTTCATCGGGGAAATGGTTGTCGAAGTTGAGGTAGTAGGTCGGCCGCATGCCGTCAATTTCCGCCTCGGAAGCGGGCCAGAAGAAACACGCACTGCGCATACCCTGCTTTTCGGCGAGCACCCAAAGTGGTGTGCCCCCATACCAGCTTCCATCGCGGTTGGTGGCCGGATCGGTATAGGAGTAGCGCTGTTTTCGAACCGGATCATAAAAGCTGTTGGCGACGATGCCGTGGTGTTCGGGATAGAGACCAGTCACCAGCGTGTAATGGTTGGGAAAGGTCAGCGAGGGGTAGGACGGAATCATTCCCTGGCTGGCGAATGCGCCCTCTGCGCCGAGTGCCAGCAGATGCCTGGCGCCATACTTTTTAGCGTAGTCGTAGCGAAAGCCGTCGAGCGAAACCATCACCACGTACGGCTTCGCTTGTTGTGCCGGATCATTCGGTCCGTGATCGACTGTGATCACCGGAGCGATGTTCTGCGCGGCTACGCAGAGCGACAGAAATAAGGGCAGCACCCAGGCGAACATTGCTGGCCGCACACGCGACTGCGCAAACCAACTCCTTGATCGGCGGCCGGGGCGGTGGGAGGAAAGCATCACCTACCTGCTGCCTTTGGCCGCCGCCGCGCGCAACTGTTCGGCCGCGGTCTCGGGAGTAATGTCGCGCTGCGGCATACCGAGCATTTCAAAGCCGACCATGAATTTGCGCACAGTGGCGGAACGCAGCAGCGGGGGGTAAAAGTGACCATGAAAGTGCCATTCCGGATGTGCTTCGCCATCCGTCGGCTGCTGATGAAATCCCATGGTGTAAGGAAAGCTGGTGGAGAACAACTGATCGTAACCCACGGTCAAACGATGCAAAATATCCGCCAACCCGTGTTGCTGGGCGGCGGTGAATGCATCCATGCTGGCCACATGCGCGCGGCTGAGCACCATGGTCTCGAACGGCCATACCGCCCAAAAGGGAACGATGACGACGAACTCCTGATTCTCGCAAACAATGCGGTGGCGCTGCTCAAGCTCTACCTTGAGGGTGTCGCACAACAGGCAGGCGTTGTGCTGCTGGCGATAGGCGAGCTGGTTGGCGAGCTCGGCGGCGGGCTCATCGGGGATGTGTTCCGTGGCCCAGATCTGGCCGTGGGGGTGGGGATTGCTGGCGCCCATCATCGCGCCGCGATTTTCGAATATCTGCACATGGCGAATCTCCGGGCGCGAGCCCAGGTCGACATACTCGGCAGTCCAGGCTTCCACTACGCGAACGATATCCGCCACCTCCATGCCCGCTAAGGTCAGGCTATGGTCGGGATGGAAGCACAACACGCGGCAGACGCCGCGCTCACTTTCCGCTCGTAGCAGCCCGTTGCCCGGCTCGGGAACCAACGTGGGCGAGTCGGGCAGTAGCGCGGCGTAGTCATTGGCAAACGCAAAGACGCTGGTATAGGCGGGGTTCTGCTTACCGCCAGCGCGGACATTGCCCGGGCAAAGATAGCAGTCCGGGTCGTAGTGCAACGCTGCTTTTGTATCGGTGCGGCTGACCTCGCCCTGCCAGGGACGCTGGGTGCGGTGGGGGGAAACCAGAACCCAGCGGCCGCGCAAGGGGTCGAAGCGGCGATGGGGAAACTGCATGTTGGGGTCGGTCATGTTTCCTCAAAAGCCTCCGGGAACAGCCTTCTTGGGGGGACATTGGGCACAGGTTTCTGCGATCACGCCTTTGCTCTCCTGCACGGTAAAAATCTTATCGATTCCGGGCAGTTTCACTGTTTCCTTCAGGCCGCTGGGCCAATGAATCTCCACGCCATCGACAGCAGCGGCATCGCCCAGGCCGAAGTGCACCCGCGGATCGTTGGAGGAAACAAAGCTGCCCCCGCTGAGCACGTCTCCCCGCTGCCGGATACCACCGGCGGTAAGGTAAACCGCGGCGCCCACCGCATCGCGGGGACTTTTTGCTCCGCCGATAAGACTCAGCTCGACCCAGTGGTGGCGATCGGCATTGACGTTGCGCAAGAGGGTGGGCACGCTATCCATGCTGTTGATCACAACGTCGATGCGGCCGTCATTGAAGAGATCGCCAAACGCCGCGCCGCGGGCCGGGATGACCACGGCAAGCCCTGAGCCTTCGACCGGCGGCACGAGCTCGAACTTCTTGCCCTTCTGGTTGTGAAACAACAATGGACGCTCGGCGTAAGTGGAACCCCAATTGTTCTGGTCGACCGCCGGATAGACGTGTCCGTTGGCAATGAAAAGATCTTTCCACCCATCGTTGTCGTAATCAATGAACTCGGTGGCCCAGCCGAGAAAGGGCACGGTGGCTTCCGCCACCCCGGCGGCGTAGCTGTCGTCGGTGAAGTTGGCGTCGCCGTCGTTGCGATAGAGAACGTCGTAGTCGTCGGAAAAGGTGGTGTTGAACAGTCCCAGCCGGCCGTTGTTCTGATAATCGCCCACGGCGACGCCCATGGAAGCAGTTTCGCGGCCATTTTCATTCAGGGCATATCCGGAGGCGTAGCTGTCATCTTCGAAGGTGCCGTCGCCCTTGTTGATGTAGAGGTAGTTGGGGGTGGAGTCGTCGGCCACCAGCAGGTCAACTTTGCCGTCATTGTTCAGGTCGGCAAAAACGGACGTGAAGCCATAGTATCCATTGGCATCGCTCACCCCCGCTTTCTGGCTGACATCGCTGAAGGTGCCGTCGCCGTTGTTGTGGAACAGGTGGTCGTGCTCTCCCTTGAGGCCGCGGGGACCGCACATCACGTTCACTCCGCGGAACTGACAAAAATTCGCGGCCACCGCGCTCGCGTCGGGCCTGGGGGTTGGGTCCTGATCGAAGTGCACATACCCGGAGACGAAAAGATCGAGCCGGCCGTCGCCGTCGTAATCGCCGAAGGTGGGGCCGCTGGACCAATTGCCGAGTTGCACCCCGGCTTTCTCCGCCATATCGGTAAAGGTGCCGTCGTGGTTGTTGTGATAAAGCCGATTCTTGCCGTAGTTGGCTACGAACAGGTCGGGCCAGCCATCGTTGTCGTAGTCGCCCACGGCTACACCAAATCCCCAGCGATCATTGCCGACTCCGGCCTTAAGGGCAAGGTCGGTGAAGGTGCCGTCATGATTGTTGTGGAAGAGGGCCGCATGGGGCGCTGCCGCCTTGCCTGACAATGCGTCATAGGTCGACCCGTTCACCATGTAGATGTCGAGCCATCCGTCCTGGTCGTAATCGAGCAAGGCCACGCCGGACCCGGGCGCCTCCAGAATCGATTGCTTCTGGGGAGTCCCCATGGTGTGATGCCACACGGTCAGGCCGGCCTTGGCGGCGACGTCCTCGAAGACCACGGGACCGGTCTTGACGAAGCCGCCGGCGGTAATCGGCCGCTTCTGGGAATCGAGCACCGGCGCGTAGGTTCCTCCGGTGTTGACTCCCATGGCCTGGGGTGGCGCAGCTTGTGGGGCAGCGCTCTGGGCAAGCATATTCCACGGGAAAAAAAGCAAGGACAGCAGCAACGAGGTGCGACCAAGCAAGCGGATACTCCTTTTGCGCGCCAGGCCAAAGCATAAAGGATTTGGCGCTTTGCAGGAATCTGCGCCTGCGGGCATGGCGGCCCAGAGGGGTTTGCTGGGGAAGAAATGAGGCTGCGGGACTTGGCCTAAGCCTATATTGATTTTTCGATTCAAGGGTACAGGCTTTCGGCCTTGGACCCTTCGGAGTTGCTGAAGGGGGACGCTGCAGATCCCTCCGCTACGGCCTAATGAACAAACCTGTGCAAAGCAAGCAAGAGTCAAAAGCCGTTGAGGTCCGAGATGATTCTCGCAGGGAGGGCACGGCTTGAGCCGTGCCGTAAGTACCAAAAAGGATCTGGGCTGTAAAGCCCTGAGGGCAATTCCGAATCGAACAAGAACCGTACCTCAGCGGCTAAAGCCGCGTGTGCTTGGGGATTCTACGGCACGGCTGAAGCCGTGCCCTTCCGTCGAACTTCGCTTCATCCCCGGTTGGTGGCGCCGGCAAACTTCATGCGGCTTTTCTTAACAAAAGCCCCACACGTGGACGCGTGGTGAGTCCTGCGTGGCGGGAAATCCGAGTACGCTTCGGGATGACAAAGTGGAGGGTGGTTTCTTACCTAAAGCTCGGTGCGTGGGATGGTGAGATCCTTCAAACGGAGTCGTACCTCCGTGCCGGACCAATACGGAGCAGGACGGAGCACCTACGACGAAGGAGTGGGGATTTTTTGAAGCTATCGGCGCGCTTGAGAACTCGCGGCTTGCTCAGGGATGCGACGCACATGTCCATCGGACAGGGTTTGCGGCTGCTGATCCAGGCGGCTTATTTTGTTCTGATCGCACGATCGCTGGGACCGGATGCGTATGGGGCATTTGTGACAGTGGCGTCGATGGCGGCCCTGCTTGGCCCTTTTTCCGGCATGGGCACAACCGATCTCTTCATCAAGAATGTGCGCTCGGGCAAACGAGAGGCTGGGATCTGTTGGGGCAACGGCATTTTGCTGATCGCGCTATCGGGATCACTGCTCACCGCGCTCGCGGTTGGACTGAGCTTGATGCTCCATCTGCGGACCGAGCCCCGGGTGGTGTTGATTGTTTGTTTTGCCGACCTGGTTTTCTTCAGGATCACGGAGTTGGCCGCATACGGTTTTACCGCGCTGGACCGGATGAAGCAAACCTCTATTCAGAGTGTGGTGATCAGCCTGTTGCGGCTTGCCGGGATCGCAACCTTGATGCTGATGGTGCATACCGTCACTCTCGATCGTTGGGTGTGGGCCTACCTCGCCGCCACCCTATTGGGCACAACGTACGCGGTGGCGAAAGGTTCGCTACTGTGGGGACGTCCCTATTTGAATCTGCCCGCGTTGCAGAAAGATGTGGCGGAGGGCGTGTTCTTCAGCATCGCCAATTCAGCGACGACGATCTACAACGACATCGACAAGATCATGTTGAGCAGGTTGGCGAGCCTGGAGGCCACGGGCGTGTACGCCGCAGCCTATCGGGTAATCGACGTTAGCATGGCTCCTGTTCGCTCGCTAGCCGCGGCGGCCTACCCACAATTTTTCCGCAAAGGAACGGGTGGTATCAGCGCAACTTACCAGTACGCACTGTCACTGATCGCAAAAGCCGCGCTGTATGGTTCGATAGCGTCTGCCGGGTTGTGGTTGTGCGCTCCGATCCTGCCCCACATTCTGGGATCGAAATACGACGAGGTTGCACCGGCAATTCGATGGCTGGCGCTTATCCCGTTTCTGCGCTGCCTCCACTCGTTTATGGCGGACGCTCTTTCTGGTGCGGGGTTTCAGCGCACTCGCACTGGAATCCACGTGCTGGTTGCTTTGGTTAACATTGGCCTCAACCTGGTCATCCTGCCGCGCTATTCCTGGCGAGGCGCCGCGTGGACAAGTCTCGGCAGTGATGGATTGCTGGTGCTTCTGTTCTGGTCTGCCGCTTACGCTTATCGCCGGCACAATGAGCATCGAACGTAGAGCAGTTTCGCAACCATTGGGAAACTGTTTCAGGCCGACCGGACAGGGATACAGTCCGGCTGAACCAGTTTCGCAATCACGTGGCCCGATAAAGATCGCAAGTCCACACCCTTTGCGAAACTGGCTAAGCGCTTTTGCGGCTGCTTACGCCCTGCTGCTTGGGAAAACTGCATAACTCAAGAAGAATCGGCGATTTACTTCGACAAAATCCTGGAAACGGGAAATCCGGGTCATGTGCCTGACGCAAATTCCTACAAAGACACAGCCACTCCCGCCTTCTTTCTACCCTGAAAGGGGCAGGGATTGGCGGCGCTTGGGGGCAACACCGAGTGCTATACTCGGTTCTCGATGGGCTCTGTTTATAGCCGATTTCTCAGGCAAAGCACTGGCGCACGTTAGCGCTAAGTGAGCCGTTGCGGCTTACACAGGTACTGCTGTTTCATTTACGCGTTGGTGATTTTCACTCCTGACGAACACAACTACTGATTGCATGGCCGACGATTTCTTATCCCCGGGAGCATTCAAAGTGACCTCAAGCGGGTTGGCGGATAACAGTCACCAGTTCGACAGCAGGGTGGTCCAGAATGATTTGAGCGCCTCCGGTTTCATGGAAGGCAGTTTCATGGAAGGCCCACGAGCTGCGCACGTGGTGATGGGCAATCGCGAGCTACTCGCGTGCCTGGAGGAAATTCGCCAACTCCGCCGTCGCTGCGGCCAGGAAGACGATCTTACGACGGACCCGGAATACTTCATTGCGGCAAACACTGTGCCCAATAGACGGTGTGCAGCGGTGCTGATTCGGCAGAATCGGGAACTCGAAGCGTGCGTCTTGTTTTATGAGCACTGCAGTTTTGGGGTGGGACTCGGACTCTTCCGCGGTGGCGATTACATCGGAGAGAGCCTGATCGCCGGTCCGCAGGTGCTCCACGTGCAGTATGTGCACTTAGCGATCCAGGCCTTGCTGAAGAAATGGCGGATTCATGGGGTGAGCATCACCATGAAGGCATGCGCTGCCACTTGCATTCAGGTGATGGGCCCGGCGAGTGACTTCCGGCGGTTCCGCGGATGTGAGATACAACACAAGCTATTCCTCGAGAGCACGTACGAAGGTATGCTGGCGAGCCTGGGGCCGCGCACCCGGCGCAGCTTGGCGGGAAAGCGGCAACAGCTGGAGAAATGCACGGACGTCAAATTTATTGCTGCGCTCGCGCCAGAACAGTCGCTGGAGGTGATGCTGAGCCTGGAAGATAAATCGATTCCCCACCGGCCGGCTGAATTCATCCAAGCCAGATACCGCTTGCAGCGGGCGAACCCGGATTTTTTCTCCATGGGCTTGCGCTTGCCCGACGGGCCGTGGCTGAGCATTGTGACAGGCTGGCGCCGCAATCGAGTCACGTATGTGGATCTGCAAATGAATGACATGCACTACAAGAAGGAATCGATTTCAGCGGTGATGCGCGCCTTTTTTCTGGAACATGAGATTGCATGCAAGCAAGAGGTCATCAACTTCGTTGGCGGCTCCTCCTTGTTGCTGAGAAGATACTGCGAGCCGGTCGAGCCGAACACCGACATCTTTATTTACAAACCGGGCATTCTTTCGATGTTCTTCGAGTGGGTGGGCCGGCACTCGCGTTCAGGAAGCGTCTACGAGCGCCTGAAGCCGGGAGCCACCACCGCGGGTGAGAGCCAGCCGGCCGAAGCGGAAAGCTGAATGGGAAGAACGGCGCTCACTGCATTGGTCCTCGCCAGTGCAGCACTGCAGGGATTGTGGGCACAAAGCATCGTCTTCGTGAGCCCCAGCACGCAGGGACTCCTGACCATGTCTTGCGCCGCAGGCTCACTGAACTCTTTTGAAGAGCTTCACTATCTTGCTGCCGCCCATTACCTTGCAGAGCATCTGTGTTCTCAGCCGCGGATCGACGGGGGCGTGGGTCTGTGGAAGGGGCAAGCGGAGAACTCCGGCATGATCGATGGATGCAGCAACGATCGAGCACGCGAGCTCGGCGCACTGCTGGCGAAATACTATCACCAGAAAGCGGCGCTGGTTTTCGACCGCAATGCAGCGGGTACGACATCGTTGGTGAGTTTTCGCACCACGCGGGCGCTGGGGATTATTTCTGTCATGATGACGCGAGCCAAGATGAGCGGCGCTACGATGATCCCGCACGTCCATGAAAGTCTTATTGTGATTGTGGCTACGGATGCCGGTCAACGTGCACGGGCGAGAACTCTGTATTCCCTGCTCCATGCGCACGGGTGGCAAGAGGAACCGGGGAGCACGGAGCTGATCGGTGATGACGATCGCAGCAAGGCTCGGGATATCTATGCCGGGATCTTGTCGCATGCACCCGCGGACGTGCAGCAACTCGATAACGAGATGTATTCAGAAAAGTTCGAGGACCTGGGGATGAAGGATCACTAAAGGCCGGTCGCGAAGAAAATGTTCGTGGCACAAATAAACCTACGTCTCAAAATCGAGACGTAGGGCACCCGTCCAGGGAGAGGCTTGGCTCTTCTCCCTTAGCACGGCCATCATAAGCATGCAAAGCCGGACCGCAGATCCTGCGGCATTCACGGCACGGCTTAAACAGGCTGCAGAAAAACGGTAGTAATTCCTCAAACGGCGATTTCCTTCGTCGAAGCTTTTCGCAGCGAGACGTCCCGTGCCCAGGATTTCATCCTGGTTATTTTCGGTCGTCCCTGACGGGACTTGTCTTGTGGGTGAACCCGACCCAAGACTCAAGTCCTGGGCTATTTTCGGCATTTTCGGCCGTCCCTCCGGGACTTGGTGGCTTCGTGATGCTTTGCGGCACGGCTGAAGCCGTGCCCTGATGCAAAGCCAGAACGGTCACTTCTTCTTTTCGACGTGTCCGCCAAACTCAAAACGCATAGCGGAGAGCAACTTGTCTGCGAATTCGGCTTCGCCGCGGGAAGTGAATCGTTCATAGAGCGCGGAGGTGAGCACAGGTACGGGCACGCCTTCGTCGATTGCCGCCTTGATCGTCCAACGGCCCTCGCCGGAATCGGAGACGTGTCCGCTGAACTCAGACAGGGCAGGGCTTTTGATCAAAGCAGAGGCGGTGAGGTCGAGCAACCAGGAAGAGATGACGCTGCCGCGACGCCAAACTTCGGCGACATCTGCGAGATCGAAATCGTATTGGTAATGTTCGGGATCGCGCAAGGGCGTGGTCTCAGCATCAATGTCTCCGGTCTTCTTGCCCACGTTGGCTGCGTTGAGGATGTTCAGACCCTCGGCGTACGCAGCCATAATGCCGTATTCGATGCCGTTGTGCACCATCTTGACAAAATGGCCACCCCCGCTGGGACCGCAGTGCAGGTATCCCAGTTCGGCGGTGCCGCCCACTTTTTCCCTTCCCACGGTGCGCGGGATGTCACCGCTGCCGGGGGCGATGGTCTTGAAGATCGGTTCCAGATATTCGACGGCTTCCGTAGGGCCGCCGATCATCAGGCAATAGCCTCGCTCCAAACCCCAGACACCGCCGCTGGTGCCAACGTCGATATACCGAATTCCCTTGGGCGCAAGCTGCTGGCTGCGCCGGATGTCGTCGATGTAATACGAATTGCCACCGTCGATCAGAATGTCTCCAGATTCCAGATGAGGGGCGATCTCGGCAATGGTGCTATCGACTACCGCGGCGGGAATCATCAACCAGATCGCGCGCGGCTTGGAGAGCTTGCTTACCATATCCGCAAGCGAGGAGGCTCCAACCGCACTTTGCTTCTCCAGGTCCTGAACAACCTGCGTCGATCTGTCGTAGACCACGGTGGTGTGGCCATTGTTCATCAAACGCTTCACCATGTTGGAGCCCATCCTGCCCAGACCCACCATTCCTAATTGCATAGACTCGCTCCTCTTTCGTTTTGCATTTATTCCGTTGTGGGAAGTGCCGTCCAAGCCCTACTTGCGCTTGCGGTAGCGGCCAATCAGGTTATTCGTGGAAGCATCGTGCTGCAAAGCAGCCGCGGGGCCCTCGATCTCTCCGATGATGTGCTGGGCTAAAACCTTGCCCAACTCGACGCCCCACTGATCGAACGAATCGATCTGCCAGATGGTGCCCTGGGTAAAGACTGAATGCTCGTACAGAGCCACCAGCTTACCCAACACTTCGGGCGTGAGTTGCTCCGCCATGAGAACGTTCGACGGGCGGTTGCCCTCAAACACCCGATGTGGAACCAGCCAGTCGGGCGTTCCCTCTGCTTTGACCTGCTCCGCTGTTTTGCCGAACGCCAATGCCTCCGCCTGTGCGAAGACGTTGGCCAACAGCATGTCGTGGTGCCGGCCAAGGGGGTTGAGCGACTTTTCGAAGCCGATGAAGTCACAAGGAATCAGCCGGGTGCCCTGATGGATCAACTGGTAGAAGGAGTGCTGCCCATTGGTTCCCGGCTCGCCCCAGTAGATCGGGCCGGTATCGAAGTTGACCCGCTCACCTTCGAGGGTGACGTGCTTGCCGTTGCTTTCCATGGTGAGCTGCTGCAGGTAAGCGGGAAACCGCTTCAAATATTGCTCATAGGGCAAAACCGCCATGGTTTGTGCGCCGAAGAAGTTGGTATACCAGACGGTCAGCAGGCCGAGAAGCACAGGCAAGTTGCTGGCAAAGGGGGCGGTGCGAAAATGCTCGTCCATCTGGTGGAAACCGTCGAGCATGGAGCGAAAATTGTCCGGGCCGATGGCCAGCATGGTGGACAGACCGATGGCGGAATCCATGGAGTAGCGGCCACCAACCCAATCCCAGAAGCCGAACATATTGGCGGTATCGATGCCGAA
>Ga0182015_10006094_pt1 | contig 12223 bp, 8 predicted proteins | sample 712P3MmetaG_FD_120478 | JGI IMG/M metagenome (GOLD analysis project Ga0182015, IMG submission 120478) | Permafrost microbial communities from Stordalen Mire, Sweden - 712P3M metaG | ecosystem: Environmental > Terrestrial > Soil > Wetlands > Permafrost | place: Sweden: Stordalen | collected...
ACCTTGGCCACCGCGCAGCCAGTTGGCAAACCGTGGACCGGTATCCTCCGCGACGACCAGCGCCAGCCCATAGGCGGCGCGATCGTGAGTTTGGCGTCCGCCGCTCATCACGAAACCGCCACCACCGCTAAAGACGGCACCTTCACCTTCGCATCGTTACCCAGCGCGGAATATTCCATCGCCGTCGCATATCATGGCCTCACAGTCACCTGCCCGCAACCGGTGCAACTGCCCCGCGATTCCGCGGCCGTCCTCGAATTGTCCGCCGGTCACACACTCCTGCTCATCGACGAAGCTCCGTCCCACGAAGCTACCGGGGGCCAAAAGCTATCGGCTAAAGCCGTTTCCGAATTGCCGCTCAACAAGCGCGATTACAGCCAACTCCTGCTTCTGGCTGCCGGCACCATGACCGATACCAACGGCGCCGCGAATTTCACCCAGCAATTCGCCGTCAACGGCCAGCGCGGGACGGCTGCTGTATTTGCCATGGACGGCGCGGATTCGAGCGACCCCGAAATGGGCGGCGCCACGTTTACCAACTTCAACGTCGATGCGGTGGAGGAGATCCGCTCCAGTTCCGGTTGGATGCCCGCGGAAATCGGGCGCGGTGCGGCCGGTTTCACGGACATTATCACCCGCTCCGGAACCAACGACCTGCACGGCTCGGTCTTCGAGTTCCTCCGCAACGCGGCGCTCGATGCGCGCAACTTCTTCGACCAGCGCTCCATTGCGCAACCGGAACGCATCCCGCCGTTCATCCGCAATGAATTCGGCCTCACCAACGGCGGCCCCGTCTTCATTCCAAACCTGTACGATGGCCGCAATCGTACCTTTTACTTCGCGGAATATCAAGGCTTCCGCCAAGTGCTCAGCGACACCGAGGTAATCCCTGTTCCTACCGCCGCCGAACGCTCCGGCCTGGATACCACCGCCTTTCCCGGAGACACCTTGATCGTGCCGGTGGACCCGCGCATCGCCAAGTTGCTGGCCCGCTATCCGCTGCCCAACGACCCCGCCGGCCCCTACGCCGCGCGCACGTTCGCCACTTCTTCGAAGGTGACCACCGTTTCGGATCAGTTTTCCGTGCGCATCGACCACCGCATCTCGGATCAATCGCATCTCTTCGGCCGCTTCACCATGGCCAACGTCGCCGGCCCCACCACCAACCCCAGCCAGACGGCCATCGATCCCCAGTTCGCGGTTGGTTTTCTCGACCATCAGCGCAACGCCGCGATCGCTTACACGCGCACGCCATCGCCCACCTTCACCATGGAGTCCGGTATCGGCTTCACGCGCACCACGCCTTCGTTTCCTACCTTCGATCGCACCGATCCGGCGCTGACCTTCGGCGACGGCTCCTACGAGGCGTTCAACGCCGCCGCCGGCTCCGTAATCGGCGCCTACGGCAACCTGTTTCAGATTCGCCAGAGCTTCCAGTGGATCCGCGGCAAGCACACCGTCAAAGCCGGCGGCGAAGTTCGCGCCAACCGCGACACGACCGTTTTCGGCATCAGTCCGAATGGCCAATACCAGTTCGGCGGCGGGCCCGCCTATGCCACGGCCCCCATCCGCTCCGCCAGCGGCATGCACGACATCCCCACCGGCGGTCTCCTGCCCGACGCCCTCACCGGCCTGCTGGACGCCAGTGCGTTTTCCTACCAGTCCGCCGTGGCGCCCGCCATCTTCGCCCAGGGCGCCAGCATTGGCGATTCCGCAATCCATCGCGAGTCCTACAACGCCTACGTCCAGGACTCCTGGAAAACGTCGGACCGTCTCACCCTGAACTACGGCCTGCGCTATGAGATCACCACGCCGATCCGCGAAGCCGATAAGCGCACCTCGGCGCCCGTGCTCGATCCTGGCCCGGGCGTGGTGCCCGGTTCTGAATTGCTGATCAACCCGCGGCCGGGTTACAAGCTCGATCGCAATGGATGGGGCCCGCGTCTATCGCTCGACTGGCGCGCGGCCGCCAATACCACCGTCCACGCGGGCGGCGCTCTCACCACCTTGCTGGTCAACCTGTGGCAGGATAACTTTCTCACCGGCGGCACGCCCTTCGTGGTATATCCGCATCTGAATGCCGTGCAGGGACAGCCCATCGCTTTCGGCACATCCATCACGCCACAGCAGTTGCCCACCGTCTATACCACCGGCGGCGCGCCCGTATTTGCCTCCGGCGACTCCAAGCAGGTGCCGGCCAATACCGAAATGGACCTGCTACGCTACCAGCGCGACCTGGCCGCGTTGTCGCCCGGGCAAGGGATAACGCCGTTTTTCATCTCAGGCATTTCGCCCGATTTCAAGAGCGGCTACATGGCCACCTGGACCGCCGGTATCGAGCAGAGGCTGGGCGGCGCGACCCTCAACGCGGGCTATGTGGGCACTGCCGGCATCCAATTGCCGGCCGTCGATTTCCCCAACGGATTTTCTGGAGCCACGGCGGCCTTTGCGCCTTACACTCAATTCGATTTCTCGGGACACATCACCGGCGGTTACGGACCGGTCTTCGAGATCGATAACCGTTCGCATTCCTCTTATCACGCCCTGCAGATTTCGATGCAACAGAACCTCACCGCTTCGGGACTCGGCCTCCAGGCCAGCTACACGTTTTCGAAATCGATCGACGACGCCAGCGCGGTGATCGGCGGATTCATTTCCGGGCAGTCCGGCGCAGTGGCTCAGACCGCGCCCGAAGACCCGTTCAACGCCCGGCTCGACAAGGGTCCGTCCAATTTCGACGTGAAGAATGCTTTGGCGTTCAGCCTCTTCCAGGATCTGCATGCCGATCGCGTGCCATGGCTGCGCGTCTTAGGCAAGACCCTCACGGCCGGGTGGCAAGCGCTCGGTATCGGGACGTTGCAAAGCGGTTCGCCATTCACCGTGTATTCGGGAATACAGCAGACCGGAGTTGGCTCGCAAGGCACCGACCGGCCCAATCAAATTGGCGCGCCGGTACTCTCCACCAGCCGCACGGTGCGCGAAGACTACTTCGGACTGGGCGCCAATAACGCTTCGTTTTTTTCCATTCCCATCGATGTAGCGGGCGGGACCGGCCCGAACAGCGGCGTGTTCGGCACGCTGGGCCGCAACACGTTTCGCGGTCCGGCCTTGCACGACTTCGATCTCGCCTTAATAAAGGATACGCCTCTGCTGGAGCGGGCCGGAACGCCACGCGCATCCTTGCAATTCCGCGCCGAGTTCTTCAACGTGTTCAACATTGTGAACTTCGGCCTGCCTTCAAATATTGTGTTGGGGCCGGGCTTCGGCGAAATCAGCCGGACGGCGAGCAATTCCAGGCAGATCCAGTTCTCTCTAAAGGCGATCTACTGAGGGGATGCGGGGGGTTGCATCGATCCTCGGCAGGGCTTGGACACAGGCTCGACCGCCTCGAATATCGCGTTCACCGTGCTCGCTCACCGCGACTTCCCGCCCCTGAACCGCGTTTATGTGTGTAACTGTCATATAACAGACCCTTTTTGGCCGTCGTATTTGGCTGAGTATTTTTCTTTTACCGGTATTTCCATCTGCGCCGACGCCCTATTTCGCCAGCTTATCTCGAAGGATCAAAATGTGGAACACGCGCTGAGCCGGCTCACTTTTGGTACACGCTCAGGGGACGTGCAGCGGGTGGGGGCACTCGGCCGCAAGAAGTGGATCGACCTGCAGCTTCATCCCGAACGTATCCCCGAGAACCCCGCCCTTGCGAACAAGCTGCAACCGCTGGACACGCTCAATATGAGCACAGCGAAGATGCTCCAAAACTACCCTTCGCCCCAGCAAGTCAAGGAAATGGTGGCAGGCAAGCTCCCCTTTCCCGACGATCCCGATAAGCGCATGATGGTCGGCCGCCTCGCGGCGCGCCTGCAAGGCAAAACGGACTAGGAGAGCGGGCAGGCGTCAGCGCCCGAGCTGGCCGCGCTTCTAGCGCCGGAGCAACTCGGCACATTGCGCGCGGGGGCGCCGCAGGAGATGCTCGATTTATTTGCCTCGTTCACGCGCGACCGTCAGGGCCAGTTGTTGGAAAGCATGGGACAAGGCATGCGCATGCAACTTTTAGCCGCCGCTCCGCCCAACTTGCGACGCCGCACACAAGGCGCCAATGGACCGGTGTCCATGGTGGCGCAGGATCTTATGGAAGCCAAACTCTTCCGTGCCGTTTACAGCAACCGCCCATTGGCGGAAGTGCTCTCAGGTTTCTCTTTAACGTCTTCATTGAAAGGGCGTGGACCGCAACCTGGTCACCGCGTATGAGCGGGATGCCATTCGCCCGCACGTCCTCGGCAAGTTCGAGGATCTTTTGCGCGCCACCGCGCAGAGTCCCGCCATGCTGTTCTATCTCGATAACTGGGAGTCCGTGGGAGCGCAATCTCCCGCCGGCCTGCGGCGGCAGCAGGCTGAATGAGAATTACGGACGCGAATTGCTGGAACTGCACACCCTGGGCGTGGACGGCGGCTACACCCAAAAGGATGTCACCGAAGTGGCCCGCTGCTTTACCGGATGGACCATCAACAGCCGCAACGCGTGGCCGAAGTTCAATCCCAAATGCACGACCAGGTTGAAAACAGGTTCGAGGCAGGGCCTTGAGAAGACTCAAGTATTCGGCGATCTGCTGCTCGGAGACTCTCCTGCGCTTGCTATATGAGACGAAGATGCTGTTGGCAATTTCAAAGGCCCAGATCTCCGGCACGATGGCGTAGTCTACCAGCTCGCTGAGGACCCGGCGGCTGTAGGGCGTATCCTCGGTTGGATCGCCCGGAAAGCACCGGGCCTTCCACACCGATTCCGTAGGCTACAACTCGCTCACCAAGCTCATGCGCTACGAGGGCTGCCTACAGCGCGAGTTCTCCCAAGCCCTCCGCGAATTGTTCATGCTACAGGACGAACGCCGCGCCCGGTTCGCCGAAGCGGCGGCCGGCGAGGCCAAAACCGCGCCCGCCCAACCCGAAACCCCGCCTGCGAACCCCCAAACCGAAAAAATGAATCGAACCCAATTTCCAGAGCCTGCTGCCCGCCCCGGAGGGCGGCGTCCCGCCGGATTCATCCCAAATTCCTCCCTGGCCCCCTCCCCGGCGGCCGCTGGTTGGCTCAAAGCGGCAATCCAACCCTAAAAAACCCTCCGAATTCGTCCTTGGCTGCCTTCCCGTACCCCAACTGCGCGCCAACCGGGTCTGGCCTTTCTTGTATAATCTCCCTCTATGGACCTTACACGTTACTGGCGCGCGCAAAGCAATGGAAACAAAATCGAAGTGCAGTGGACGGGTTTTCGATTCCGAGGCGGTTGGACACCGCGGCTACTGGTCAACGGCGAGTTGAAAGCGGAGCACAAGGTCCGCAGGTGGGCTAAAAACTTTGAAATTCAGGATGGCTCCGTTACCGCAAACTTCTGGGGCAAACTGTTCCGGCATCGGTGCACGATATCCGCGGGCGGAACTGTACTCACGGATCACACTCGACCATGGAACCCATTGGCTTTTGCGGTAATTTTCGGCGTGATCGGCTTATACCTGATTCTTGCGCTCTGCATCACCATCTTGCACGCCACCCGTTGATACTGGTCAGTTTAGTTTTGTGGGGTGGGCAATCTTGCCCTGGGAATCCCCTCTGGGGACGCCTTTCAGGCGGCTTGCAGCATTGCCAGCTATCCTACCGCACCGGGCAAACCGGCCCACTGCGGCCAACATTGGCCTCCCCGCACAGGCAAACTGACTACTACCCGCCAGTTGACTCCGGCCACATCCGGCCGCGTCTTGCCGTGCGCTCTTGGCGCCTCGCGCAAGTCGCACACCTGTCTGGCCGGTCTACGGTGACACGCCGAGGGAATATTTATCTCCATGCCTGTCAATCTCATACGGCTTTGCTGTAGCCTTTCCTGTCCACCTCCGGGCTACGCTCGGGTGTGAAGCAACAAACTGCCTCCGCAACTCAGCGTCTGAAGTCTTTCGCCGGCGAATTCGACCGGCTGAGCAGCCTGGCTATGGCTGCCGGCAAGGATTTCAACGACGAACTGACTTTCATTTTGAATTACGCGGATGTCTCACTCGACCTGCTCGGCTCGGAGCACGCCGCCAGCGACGGCCTTGTCGAATTAACGCACGCTGCCATGCGTTGCGCGGAGACTACCCGCTGCCTGTTGCTGCTGACGGCACGCGCGCGAGCGTCGGTCGGCTACGGTAAAGTGGGAGCAGGCCATGCGCATCCTGGGAATCGAGAGCTCCTGTGACGAGACCGCCGCCGCGGTGGTGGAGGATGGCGTCGCGATTCTCTCGACAGTGGTCGCCTCGCAGTTGGATACCCACGGCCGCTACGGCGGTGTGGTGCCGGAGTTAGCCTCGCGCGTGCACCTGCGCGCCATCGTACCCGTGACGCGCGAAGCGCTGGGCCGGGCCGGAACTTCGCTGGCGGACCTTTCCGCGATCGCGGTAACTGCCGGGCCGGGACTGGTCGGCTCGCTGCTGGTGGGCATCACCTACGCCAAAGCGCTGTCGTTCGCCCGCGGGATTCCGCTGATCGGCGTCAACCACATTGAAGGGCATATTCATGCGGTGGTGCTGGAATCCGCGCGCGACGGGCATCCGCTAGAGTATCCGGCGCTGGCGTTGGTGGTGAGCGGCGGCCATACGCACCTGTTCGAAGTGCGCGAGGGATTCCACTACCGCCTGCTGGGCAAGACCCGCGACGATGCCGCTGGCGAAGCTTTCGACAAGGTCGCCAAGTTGCTCGGCTTCGGCTACCCGGGCGGGCCTGTGATCGACCGTCTGGCGCCTTGCGGCAACCCGCGCGCGGTGCGTTTTACGCTGGCCCGCATGAAGGGCAATGCGCTCGATTTCAGCTTCAGCGGCCTGAAGACGGCGGTGCTGCGCTGGGTCGAAAGTCACGACCTGGCCGCCGAGACAGCGACGCGGCGCGACCTGCTGCGTGCGAATCCGCATCCATCGACCGAGGAATGGCTCGCCGTCACTCCGCAAACCACGCGCGACCTGCTGGCTTCGTTCCAGCGCACCGTGATCGAGGAACTGTTGCGCCGTGCCGCGGCCTCCGCCGAAAGCATCGGCGCGCGCACCTTGATCGTTTCCGGCGGTGTAGCCTGTAACATAGGCCTGCGCGCCGCCGCGCGCGCCGCCCGGCTTCCCTGCCCCGCCCTATTTCCCTCGCCCGGACTCTCCACCGATAACGCCGCCATGATAGCCGCCGCCGCCTTCCCGCGGCTTGCCCGCGGACAGTTCGACGATCTCAGCCTGCCCGCGAGAGCTAACCTCACACTCGCGTAAGAAATGGAGCCACAGATGGACACAGATGCACACAGATAAGAAGGACCGGAGGCTGGAACTTAGTTCGGAAGCATGGTGCGGCGGATCGATGCGCTGCCAGCACCGGCGGGGTAGAGTTTGGGGGCTGGCAGATCAAAATCTTGGCGAAAAAAGAAGGGGTACGGATGGTACGGAAATCGCTTGAACGAGGGCAGTTCCCTGGTTTTTAGCTTACCCGGACGGCAGGGATGGCGCTCCACGCGGACGGCGGGTTGACCAGAATTAAACTTCGTTAACAAAAAGCCCCGAGCGACGAGTTTGGATGTACGCTTACAGAGAACCAGGAAGCCAAAATGGAAATCCTGGATGAGTGGTAAGGCACCCAACTTGAATGCCTAGACGGCAGCATATTCCAGCGGTTTGATTTCGGGCCTCACTGATTCTAAGGGCCGTTTCGAGCGCACCGTCCGACCCGGGGTTGATCAAGAGAAATCCGCGATCCATCCGTTTTTATCTGATATCCTACCCCAAGGCACAAAGGGAAATCTATGCGAAGATTTCGAGCACAAGACGCTACCCCGGCCCTCTGTCTGGCGCTGACGTTATGCGCCGTCTTCACTGCATCCGCGCAAGATGTGAACTTTCTATCTCGAATCAAAGAGTTGGGGCTGCAAAATATCGACGGAAAGATCCCGGCCTATTACAGCGTCGGACACAGGGAGCACGCGGAGAGATTGCAGTCGAGAATTGAGGACATGAACACATACTTTCAGGCCCACTTGGGAGTTCAGGCGAACGTCGTCCTCGCGCTCCTCGATTCCACGGGCTGGACGGATGTTACGGGGGAGCCCTACGGTATTACGATGGTCATTGGGAAACCGCGGGTCATTTTCATGCCGGCCACCTCCGACAACCCCACCTTTGGTTTAATCAGAGCCCGCCAAGAGGCGATCCCACCCGAAACTTTGAAGCTATTCCTGCAAGACAACCACATTCCCTTTGAGTCCGCTGTCAGCCAGTTCGTCGACCTCGTTGGTTTCCATGAACTCGGTCACGTGCTGACATTGAACTTCGGAATCGACCCACAAGATCGCTTTCTGAGCGAATTTCTCGCCAGCTATTGGTCTTACGCTTATATCTCGGAACGGCAGCCGGAGTGGAAGCGCGTCTTCGATCTGTTCGGACGGCCTTCGAAAATACGACCTCAGCACACGTCGCTGGAGGATTTCGAGCATCTTTATATGCGCGTGGACGACCCTGGTTGGTATCACGGGATGTTCGAAGCTCACATTCGCGAAATTTATCCAAAGCTTGGTTTGGGCTTTCTGAGCGATCTGCGGAAGGAGTTCCCGCTATCAGGCGATCCCCTGGCTTACACCCTGCCTAAACGTCGGCTGCAGGTTGGGGAAATCATCGAAAGACTAGACAAGATCGCGCCAGGGTTTCAAGCATGGGCGGATACATTCAATTCCGCGCCGGCGCCCGCAGTGCTCCAACCGTCCGGTGCTGGTCCCGCGCCTTCTTCGAAATCGCCCCACTGAGTCTCGGCGCAGCGACGGCGGCCAACCTTACGGCGGCGTTATCGCCTCCGCCGCCGGCGCGCTCTTCGGAACCGCGGGCTACGCCGGATTCGCGGAGGGCCTTAACAATGAACCTGTGTTATCTCGGTTCCTGACGGAGCAACGGACGGCTAACCCTGACATCGCCAGCTCCCTGCCGGCACACCCGCCGGTTGGAAGCCTCAACGTCGAGGACGTTTTGCGCTCAGCGTACTTTTTTTGCCTTCAGAGCTGGCCTCGCCCTCACTGCCGTGTACGGGATGGTTACACTGGTATTTCTTTTGTGAAAGGGGGTGGCAAGCAAACAACAACCTCGCAACCAATAAATGCGAACTTATACGTTTTGCCAGCGCCCAGCACCCAACACCCAAAACCGGTTCTTATCCGTGTGCATCTGTGTCTATCTGTGGTTCCCTTCTTTCAGCCGACGATCTTATACGGCCGCATCATCTCGTTGTCTTCATGTTCGAAAACGTGGCAATGCCAGACGTAGCGGAACTCGTCCCCAGGCTTGGCCAGTGTTCCGGCGGGCAGATCGAAGCGCGCGATTACGCGCGTGATATAGCCTGAGTAAGTCTTGACCGTATCTTTCCAGGCGGGGCGCTCGTTGGATTCCGGCAGCATCGGGATGTTCGTGAAAATCAGCTTTCCGTTTTGCAAGTATGCTTTCGTGTCGAATGGCTGGCGATTGAGCGCTTGGAATTGGACCAAATGGAGGTGCATCGGATGCACGTCGCCGGTAGTGTTGGCGAAGGACCAGATTTCCATTGAACCGGCCCTCGGATCCTCCGTAATGGGATCGTCCCAGTGCTTGTTATCGAGCTGGCCGATCATGGTGTAGCCGTCGGAGGGACGATCCATTTCGGTTAGCGCCAGGGTTCTTTCGCGAACCGCGTGGGCTGGGTCGAGAGGGGAAAAGGGCACAAGCGTTTCCGGAACCGAACTCGTATCCGCACCCGCGAGCGGTTTCGTCACTGTGAATAGCATCACGTCGAAGCTCTCCCCCCGGCGAGAAGACTAAGTAATGCATGCGCAAAGGAGCGGGAAGCAGGCCGCCGTCGCTGCCGATCTGGAGGAACGGCGGGGCATCCGCCGGCTTGCCCTGCGGCTTGCCGGAGGGATCCGCGGGAACTAGCGTGAGGTTGGAGCCGTTGACCATGCGGCAGCGATATTTGCGGCCCGACTTCAAGGGATGGCGCGGCTTTACCGTTGACGCAAATGACGTCGCCGAAAAACTCCTGCATCCACGCGGGATGCGTGCCGTTCCTGGCCGGAGGATACAACAGCGATCCATCGGCGCCGAAGCTGCGGTCCTGGATCATTAGCGGAATCTCGTAAGGTCCGCTGGGATGGTTCAGGCTATCTTCTTCCGGGTCGCGGATCGGATAGAAACCGGCGAGACCCGCGTAGGTTCAGTCGAGTGATGCCGAGGGCGTGGTCATGATACCAAAGCGCCGTGGCAGGCTGGTCGTTGGGGTAGTCACAAGGATCGGCGGCGCGCACCGGTCCGGAGCAGCCGTCGAAAGTAACCCAGGCGTCGGGATAACCGTCGCTGTCCGGCATGACCCGGGCGCCGTGAACGTGCGTCACCGTGCGGACCTGCGGCACATCCTGGCCGGCGCCGTGAATGGAGTAGTCGAGCGGCAGAAAATGTTTTTTGGGAAGTTGGTTCCACCACTTCACCCAATTCGGCTGGCCCTTGCGCGCTTCGAAGGTCGGTCCCGGCCACATGCCGTTGTATCCCCACATGATGGCGGCCGGGAGATCGCGGTGCGCCCGATGGCGGAACGGGCGCATCCGAATCCGGACTAGCGCGATGGCCGGTGCCTGTGGGATCGCCGCACTCATCCGCTCTTTCGTTAAGAGGCCGGCGAACGGAAACCGAGTCGTTTAGCGCAGCGGCAGCATTTCCAGTCAAGCAGATAATTTGTTCTTGTTTTCAATGATTTACGGACATATCTTGTCACTCGGCATGCGAGTGTGCTAATAATGGTGATCGGACTCCGTTACCCGGATTCCGAGATACCCAAGACAGAAAACCGAAACATGGAGGTTGTACCGTAATGAAGATTCGTCCGCTTTACGACCGCATCGTGGTCAAACGGATCGAGGAAAAGGAAACCATGCAGGGTGGCCTTTACATCCCCGATTCCGCAAAGGAAAAGCCGCAGGAAGGCGAAGTCGTCGCCGTCGGCAAGGGCAAGCGCCTCGAAGACGGCAAAGTCGTGCCGCTCGATGTCGAGGTTGGCAATCGCATCCTGTTCGGCAAATATTCCGGCAGCGACATCAAGCTGGATGGCGATGAGTTCATGATCATGCGCGAGGACGAAGTCCTCGGCATCTTGGAAAGTCAGCCCGTAGTGGCCAAGAAGGCTTCCTAAAGGAGTTAGAAAATCAATGGCGAAACAGATTGTATACGCAGAAAATTCCCGTCAAGCGATCTTGCGCGGCGTCAACCAGTTGGCCGACGCGGTGAAGGTCACGCTCGGCCCCAAGGGCCGCAATGTCGTTCTAGAAAAGAAGTTCGGCGGCCCCAACATCACCAAAGACGGTGTGACGGTGGCCAAAGAGATCGAGCTCAAGGATCCGCTGGAGAACATGGGCGCACAAATGGTGCGCGAAGTGGCTTCCAAGACCTCCGACGTGGCCGGCGATGGCACCACCACCGCGACCATCCTGGCGCAAGCCATCTACCGCGAAGGCGTGAAGGCCGTAGCGGCCGGCGCCAATCCGATGGCCCTCAAGCGCGGCATCGATAAGGCCGTGGAAGTGGCCGTCGAGGCAGTCAAGAAGCTCTCCAAGCCGGTATCCGGCGATATGATCGCGCAGGTCGGCACTATTTCCGCCAACAGCGACTCCACCATCGGCAACATCATCGCCGAAGCGATGAAGAAGGTGGGTAAGGACGGCGTGATCACGGTCGAAGAATCCAAGACTATGGTTACGGAGTTGAGCACCGTGGACGGCATGCAGTTCGACCGCGGCTACCTCTCGCCCTACTTCGTCTCCGACCCCGAACGCATGGAGTGCGTGCTCGAGGATCCCTACATCCTCATCCACGAGAAGAAGATCGGCAACATGAAAGACCTGTTGCCCCTGCTCGAGCAGATCGCCCGCTCCGGCAAGCCGCTGCTGATCATCGCCGAGGAAGTGGAAGGCGAGGCCCTGGCCACCCTGGTGGTGAACAAGCTGCGCGGCACGCTGAACGCTTGCGCGGTGAAAGCCCCCGGCTTCGGCGACCGGCGCAAAGCCATGCTGGACGACATCGCTGTTCTGACCGGCGGCAAGTCCATCATGGAAGAGACCGGCATCAAGCTGGAAGGCGTGCGTCTGGACGACCTGGGCCGCGCCAAGCGCGTCACGGTGGACAAGGACAACACCACCATCGTGGACGGCAACGGCAGCCAGAAGTCCAT
>Ga0182015_10006095_pt1 | contig 12223 bp, 6 predicted proteins | sample 712P3MmetaG_FD_120478 | JGI IMG/M metagenome (GOLD analysis project Ga0182015, IMG submission 120478) | Permafrost microbial communities from Stordalen Mire, Sweden - 712P3M metaG | ecosystem: Environmental > Terrestrial > Soil > Wetlands > Permafrost | place: Sweden: Stordalen | collected...
AACCTCTGGGGCCAAATCGTTGGATCAGGAACCCTCCACGGGCACGCCCGCGGCTTCTTGTTGACCCCGACTTTTTTCTAGAATGGTTTGGCGTCTGCGTAGGAATTTGCGGCACGGTCGCTTCATTAAATTTGCCCAGTGAAACGTCCCACGGAAAATGTCACAGCAAGCCGCGATCCTTAATTGCGGGGAAAGTACTGCGATGATCACTGTTTTGGCCGATCCAACCGAGATTCGCCTTCTTTTGCACAGGATCGACCGAAAAGTGCCTCACGGCTTGTGCGAATCCAAAAGGAAACGCGTTGATGGAACAAAGTCCAGTGACTATAATCACAGACTCGAACATTGCCCCCAGCCGATAATACGTAGCAAGTCATCGAAGATCGAAATCCCTTCCCCACAAATAGCAGCAACTTCGTTCGCATCTGCGGGCGCGTGGACTTGATGAGTTCACAAAAGGGTGAAGAAATGGCTGTTGGGGATGGTGCTTCGAAACGGAATCCCAAACCAATCGGCTTGGATGCCGGTGAACGGGCTGCTTGTGAGCTGGAATCTTTTGCGCTCCTGAGTCGAGGCCCGCACGAGTTGATCCAAGATCAAGTCGAGCGCACGCCCAATGCTCCCGCCTTGATCATGGGCTCCGAGCAGATTTCCTACCGGGAGCTGAATTCCCGCTCGAACCGTCTGGCACATTTCCTTCGTGAACAAGGCGTAGGGCCCGAGACGCTGGTAGCCGTGTGCCTGGATCGTTCGTTTGATTCGATCATTAGCCTCCTCGCCATTCTCAAATCCGGCGGGACCTATCTCCCGCTGGATCCGAGGTTTCCGAAAGACCGTCTGGCATTTATGCTGGCGGACTCCGAAGTTAAACTGCTGCTGACTCATTCTTCCAAGCTGGAGGATCTTCCAGAAACAACCGCGCGGATCGTGCTGCTCGACCTGGAAAACGAGGCACTTTCCAAAGCTCCAGTCGCCAATCCTTCCTTTGAGAGCAAGCCTGAACATCTGGCCTACCTGATCTACACTTCGGGCTCCACTGGCAGGCCTAAAGGAGTCATGGTCCCGAGGCTCGCATTGGTCAACTTTTTGTTGTCGATGGCAGAAACGCCGGGGATGGCCACGTCCGACACGCACTTGGCGGTCACCACAACTTCCTTTGACATTTCGATCCTGGAATTCCTTCTCCCTCTCGTGAGCGGCTCCCGGATCGTCATTGCGACTGCGGAGCAGTCTGCGGACGGGCGCGTCCTTCAACAATTGCTTCGGCAACATCAGGTCACGGTGATGCAGGCAACGCCAACAACATGGCGCATGCTGGTCGAAAGCGGCTGGGAAGGCAAGAACGATCTGCGAATCTTTTGCGGAGGCGAAGCCCTGACCGCAGACCTCGCAGGTCAACTGCTGCCTCGTTGTCTTGAACTTTGGAATATGTACGGGCCGACCGAAGCCACCATTTGGTCTTCCACCGAACGCGTTACCTCCGGCGACCGCATCTTTCTTGGTTCGCCTATTGCCAATACGCAATTCCATGTTCTCGATGAGAAGCAGCGGCCGGTTTCTCCGGGCATGTCCGGCGAGCTTTGGATTGGCGGCACTGGCCTGGCCCGCGGGTATCTCAAGCGTCCTGAGTTAACCGCAGAGAAGTTCGTGATCGACCTCACCGGCAAGAATCCTGATGAACGTCTGTACCGCACTGGAGATGAGGTCCGCTGCCTCCCCGATGGCAGTCTTGAGTTTCTAGGGCGGCTCGACCAGCAGGTAAAGCTCCACGGTTTCCGCATCGAATTGGGCGAGATTGAGAGCGTTCTCGCCAAAATTGACGGGATCAGCCAGGCCGCCGTCATTCTGCGAGAGGATCGTCCCGGCGATAAACGCCTGGTCGCCTACTACAGGGGCCATACCGACTTGAGCTCTACATCTTTAGTTCAAGCCCTCAAGGCTGCTCTGCCGGACTACATGATCCCCTCGGTGTTCCTGCGCTTGGAGAAATTTCCCCTGACTCCGAATGCCAAGCTTGATCGCAAAGCTCTACCCCGTCCAGAGGGCAAGCGACCGCTTCTCGCGCAGGACTTTATCGCCCCGCGAACCGTGACAGAAAAACAACTGGCAGATCTCTGGTGCGACTTGTTGCAACTGGAAGAAGTTGGCATCGACGACAGCTTCTTTGATCTAGGCGGTAATTCACTGGCAGCGGTCCGCATGGTGACTTCCTACCGCTCTCGCTTCGGGTGCGATATCGCTCCGGTCAAAGTCTTTCAATACCCCACCGTAGCGAAGCTTGCAAATTTCCTCGAAGAGAGCGAGACGAAGTCAGATTTCCTGGCCGAGGCCGAAACCCGGGCCCGCCATCAGCGGCACAACGGGCACGACAAAGCTCGCGGTGCCGTCGCCGTAATCGGCATGGCCGGCCGCTTTCCGGGCGCGGCCGACCTCGATCAACTTTGGCGCAACCTTTGCAATTCCGTCGAATCAATTTCTTTCTTCACCCCTGAGGAATTGGGTCCTGGTATTGAAGAACATCTTCGCCATGATCCCGACTACATCCGCGCTCGGGGTTTGATCGACGGGGCGGACCTTTTCGATGCCGCGTTCTTCGGTATTAATCCGCTCGAAGCCAAGGTGATGGATCCTCAACAGCGCGTCTTTCTCGAACTCGCCCAACAAGCCCTTGAGAACGCGGGCTACGACCCGGAGCGCTATAAAGGCCGCATCGGTGTCTACGCGGGCATCGGGGACAACCATTACTACACAACCAACCTCTTGACTCAACCCGATCTCCTGGCCATGGCTGGCAAACTCGCCGTCGAATATGGAAACCAGAAAGATTACATCGCTCTTCGAACCGCCTATCTTCTGGATCTCCGCGGCCCCGCGATCAGCCTCAATACCGCGTGTTCGACCACGCTCCTGGCGGTGGATCAGGCCTACCGCTCACTCCTCGACTATGAGTGTGACATCGCCCTCTCCGGTGGCATTGACATCACGGTCCCACAAAAGAGCGGCTTCCTCTTTCAAGAGGGAGGCACCTTTGCTAAGGATGGACACTGCCGTCCGTTTGATGCGGACGCCACTGGAACCATGTTTTGCGACGGCGCTGGCGTGGTCATCCTAAAGCGCCTCGCCGATGCTCTCACCGATGGGGACAAGATTTATGCGGTTATTCGTGGCACGGGTAAGAACAACAACGGTTCACGGCCTGCTTCTTTTTTGGCCCCCAGCGTGGATGGTCAGGCGGACGCAATAGCCCTGGCCCAGTCCAATGCCGATGTTCCGGTCGACACCATTCGCTACATCGAGGCGCACGGCACCGGCACTCCTGTCGGCGATCCAATTGAATTCGAAGCGTTACGGAAGGTCTTTGAAAGCAAGACCGACAAGAAACAGTTCTGCTATATCGGCTCCATCAAAGGAAACATTGGGCACCCGACCAATGCGGCAGGAGTTGCCGGTCTCATCAAAGCCGCTCTTGTTCTGCATCACGAGGAAATTCCTCCGACCCTCCATTTCAACAAGCCCAATCCCAAGATCGATTTTGCCAACAGCCCTTTTCTCATGGCCGACAAACTCACTCCCTTCCCACGAGGAGCGGCGGTCCGCCGCACCGCAGTCAGCTCTTTTGGTTTTGGCGGGACAAACGTGCACGTCATCCTGGAAGAGGCGCCCCAGCCAACACGCGGAACTGCATCGCGTCCGCTGCAACTTTTGCCTCTTTCCGCGAAAACTCCGGCGGCGCTCGATGCCTATACCCGCGCTCTGGCGGAACATTTCGGCGAGGCGGATCCAGGAACTTTTGCGGATGCGGCCTACACGTTTCAGGTCGGGCGGAGGCAGATGGCACACCGGCGTTTCGTTGTCGCTGCCGATTCCACCGAAGCAGCCAGACTTCTGGAGCAGCCCAATCCACTACGCTGCGGCAGCACGAAACGCTGCGACCGCCGAAATCCTCCCGTCGTCTTTCTTTTCGGCGGTCAGGGGACTCAGTATGTCAACATGGGCCTGAACTTGTATCGAGACGAGCCTGTTTTTCGCGCAACCGTTGACCATTGTTGCGAATACTTGAAGCCTCATCTGGGCAGAGATTTGCGTGAACTTCTTTATCCCCAGAGTGGTGATGAAAAGACCGCGCAGATCTCACTGCAGGACACGTTTTTCACTCAGCCTTCAATTTTCGTAATCGAATACGCGCTATCGCGTTTCTGGCAAAGCTTGGGCATCGAGCCTGCCACGATGGCAGGTCACAGCATCGGGGAATTTGTCGCTGCCACGCTTGCCGGCGTATGGGAACTCGAGGATGCTTTGAGCATCATCGCTCTTCGCGGCCGCTTGATGCAGAACCTCCCGCGCGGCTCGATGATGGCGGTGAGCGGCAACGCAGATTCGATCGCCAAGCTTCTCCCCGCACAACTCCAGATCGCGTCCAACAATGCCCCGTCTTTGTGTGTGGTTTCGGGTCCAGAAACGGACATCGTCCAGTTGCAAAAGCAACTGGAAGCGGAAGAGATCGTCTGCCGACGCCTGCATACGTCTCACGCCTTCCACTCGGCAATGATGGATCCCATGGTTGCACCATTGCGCGATGCGGTCGCCAAGATCAAGCTCCGTCCTCCGGAGAAGCCCTTTGTCTCAACGGTCACGGGGCGCCCCATCACCGCTGCGGAAACCACCGATCCCGATTATTGGGCGCGTCATTCCCGGGCCACGGTGGAGTTTTCGAAAGCGATCCAGTATCTCAAAGAGCAAGGACACGACCTGTTCCTGGAATGCGGACCGCGCTCCACTCTGTGTTCTTTGGCCCGCCAGCAGTTCTCGCCCAACCATCCCTGCGTGGCCATTCCGACGTTTGCCGATACGCACGCAGACAATACGGAGTGGGCAACCCTGCTTTTTGCCTTGGGCTCTCTCTGGCAAAACGGCGTATCCATTGATTGGGATGCCTTCTACGCCAACGAAGAACGCCATCGCATTCCTTTACCAACTTATCCTTTTCAACGGCAGCGGTTCTGGGTAGATCCTGCCGCGCTAGCACCTGTTGCCCAAAGTCTCCACTCCGCGAGTCCCGCTTCAGCTCCTTCTTCCTCAGTTGAGACTTTCGCTACCGCGCGAGATAGCGTTGTCCAGACAAGTTCGACGTCTTCCCGCAAGGATCGCATCGCTTCCCGTCTGCTTGACCTTCTCGTACCGGTCTCCGGACACGAACGCTCGGAAATCAGCAAGTCCGCCACCTTCATGGAGCAGGGATTCGACTCCTTGTCCTTGACGCAGGTCGCATTTGCCATCCGCAAAGAGTTTTCTGTCAAGGTCAGCTTCACTCAGCTCATGAGTCAGTTGCCCAACATTGACATGCTGGCGGCGCATCTCGACGCTATCCTGCCGGCTGACGTTCTTCCTGAAACTCCTGTCGCCCCCGCTCTGCCGGCTACTTCCGCCAGCGCTGCGCCTCGTGATACGAATGTGCCAAACGGAGGAACGCTGGAGCGAGTCATTGCCGATCAAGCCCGCACCATCGATCGCCTGGTCGCCCTTCTGGAAAAGAGTGGTACGAATCATTTAACTGCATCCGTCCCTGCCGGCGGACAAAAGACTTTGGTCGCCACACGGCAAGAAGGTGGCTCAGCGCTCACCGCTCCGCCCAATCCTTTAGAAGTTGAAGCCACGGTTCCCCAACGCGGGATCTATGCCTCTTCTCGCCTCTCCGAACGCTTGTCCGCCTCCTACAACGAATCCGTGACGTTGCGTTTTACCGGCAATATCTCGATCGAGAAGATGACGCGCGCCATGGAACGATTGGTGGAGCGACATGATGCTCTTCGCGCCACATTCGATGAAACCGGCTTGGTGATGAAGATCGCACCCGCGCAGAGAATTGCGATGCCGGTCACCGATCTTTCTTCGATGAACGAGTCCACCCTGCAAGAGAAGCGTCTCGGAGAAATGATTGCGGCAGAGACCTTACTGCCGTTTCCTCTACCCACTGGCCCGTTGTTCCGCTGCCAAATGGTTTTGCTCGGGCCCGATCGCGCAGCGGTGATCTTCACGGCGCATCACATCATCTGCGACGGTTGGTCCTTGGATGTCCTGATCCACGATCTCTGTGCTTTCTATTCAGAAGAAGTCTCGGGGGGGCCCGCACGTCTGGAGCCGGCCCAGAGTTACGTCGATTACGTGCAGACGGTAACCCGACGGCACCGCTCTGACGAGTTCACGGAAGCAGGCAACTATTGGCATGCCAGATTCAAAGACGGTTTTCACGTCCTGGCGCTTCCGACCGATCACCCTCGGAAGCCGCGGCGTGAATTTAGCGCGCGCCGTCTGGATCACTCCGTCCTGGGCCCAGTGCTGCAAAACCTCAGGGCAGTAGCCGCAAACCAAGGCTGCAGCTTTTTCTCCGTCCTTCTCAGTTCTTTGGCTATCCTTCTCGCCCGCATTTCACGGCAGCATCGTTTTGTCATCGCTCTTCCGACCGCGGAACAACCCGTCATCGGCCAACCCGGTCTCGTCGGGCACTGTGTGAATCTTCTTCCCTTCCCCGTAGAGTTACGCGACGGCGAAGATGTCAGCGCCTTCCTCCAGAGGGTACATGGCGAGCTTTTAGCTGCCCAGGACCATGCTATCTTCACCATGATCAGCTTGCTCGAAGACACGCATCCGGTCGTGCCTGCGCCAGGTATTTCCTCGATCTCGACTGGCCTTACGAACATCAAGAAGTTCAGGCGAAACGAATTGCCACAATCGGGATTCACCATCGATTACGATGCCAACCCTAAAGCGTACGAATCCTTCGAATTTTATGTTAATGCGATCGAGATAGAAGCCGAATTGCAACTTCGCTGCCACTACGACACCAGGCTTTTTGAGGATCTAACCATACGAGAATGGCTGGCGACGCTGGATTCGATTTTTCAGGATGTTGCAACAGATTCCTCGCTGGAGGTTTTGGATCTGGCCGGGCTCAAGCGTAGCGATGCTTCAGTCGCCTTTTCTGCTGATACCTCAAGTCAACAAGGTTCTCACGAATTCCTTGAGTCCGGTACGACTTCAACGCGCGAAATGCTACGGCAATCTTCAGATTCGGCCGCAAGCTCCACCTCCACGGAACCAGCATTGATCGAAGCCCAGCTGCCGCTCTGGCAACGCGTTTTGGGTATACCCGATATCAGACCGGATGATGATTTCTTTGCAATGGGTGGCCACTCCGTGGCTGCAGCCCGTCTGTGTGCCCAGATCGAACGGGAGTTGAGATGTGTGGTGCCTCTCGCAACCCTCTATGAAGCCTCTACCCCAAGGAAGCTGGCGGGGTTTCTAGCGAGGGCCAACGAATTAGAAGACTGGCAACGTCAGGTGGCCGTTCATGGATCAGCTGACTGGCCGCGCGCAAACGGGGCGAAGGGCAAGCCATTGCACGAGCGTAGCGCGGTCGCCAATCGCGATGTAGATCGCCGGGTCTTCGCTTTCCAACCAGGCGCTTTGCAATCAGGCACGAATGGCCGTTCGACCGTCGAGGGCCAAGTTGACCGGCTGGTACGCAGCTATGTTGACGAGATCCCCCAAGTGCAGTCCGGCGGAAGCGGCATGCCAGTCGGGGCGGAAAGTTCGGCAATTGCTTTGTATGAAACCGGCTGGGACGTCAGCCCAACTGAATCGACGAGTGCGAAGCTGGCTATGCCAGCAATCATCACTGCGACGAACCATTCGAACGTGCGTCAGTTCGTCGAAGAGGACATCACTCAAGTGGCGGATCTGTGGTGGACCTTTCTGCGTCACGGCAAAGGTGCCGCTCCCCTTGCAGTTCAATCTTATTTTCACGATCTCTACTTCACAAGTCATCCCTGGATCGATCGCATATTCCCTTCCCTGGTTTATGAAGGCGACAACGGCAGAATCGCAGGTTTTTTGGGCATCATACGACGCAAAATGTCCCTGCGCGGCGAATCGATTCGCGTCGCCTTGGGCGGCAACTTTGTAGTTCATCCGGAGGCCAGGTCCACCCCGGCAGGCGTGCGTCTGTTGGCGGCCTATATGGCGGGAGACCAGGACCTTTCACTAACCGATTCAGCAAATGATGCCTCTCGATACTTACTGGAGAGACTGGGTTTCAGCACTATCGTGCCCTTCAGTATGAGTTGGGCGCGTCCGCTGCGACCGGCTCACTACGCTGTCCATGGTGTCTCCCGCTTAACGGGGCCGGCCCTTTCCGCAATCTTAAAGTTTGCCACTAAACCTTTTTGTAGCGTCATCGACGGCATCGGCGCCGCACTTTCTTTCGGTCCGTTTCGCCAGACCATGTCCTTTCTTCACGCCGAAGAGCTTGACCTCGAAACCCTCCTTGGCTGCCTCGCCGAATTTCGTGGAGAATATTCACTCTGGCCAGAATACGATCTCGACTCCCTGAAGTGCCTTCTTGCGTTCATGGAGCGGATGCACCCGCACTCGCATTTTCGAAAGCTGGTGCTACGCGATGACGGCCAGAAGATCGTGGGCTGGTACGTCTATTACTTGAAACCGGGGGACGTTGGCCAAGTCGTGCAGATCAGCGGTGAACGGAAATTCACCAAGGAGGTTCTCGATCATCTCTTCTATGATGCCTGGAAGCAGGGATGCATTGCCCTTCATGGAGTAGTGCGCAGCGACTTGATTCCGGATTTCTGGGAGAGAAACTGTTTCTTCACCTGCCGCAGCGGCTGGGCGCTGGCTCATTCTCGTAAGCCCGAACTCCTTGAACTCCTCAATCGCGGCGACGCTTTCCTCTCACGTCTTGACGGGGAGTGGTGCCTGGGCTTTGACGACTGACTTTGGCTGGGTGATCGAGCAGAAGAGTCTTCCATTCGTGTTTCTGGTGAAAGCGTCGCAGCTATTTCGCGTGAAGCCGGATGCCAATCCTCTAACTCTAACTCTTTTTGGACGCAATACATTTCGGTACTGCCGTGGCCCCAGCGAGTCCACCAACCCTGTTTGGACAGTCGATCCGATTGAGGCAAGTTCGACAGCTTGGCTTGCGCGCCAACCGGAAAACGATGACTCCGATGACGCCGTAGAAACCTGCTAAGCCATACATCCAGTGGGGGAGTGAGAACATACGGTCTCCTTTTTGGTCAGCAAGTATTCCATCCTATTTGGCGAAAACCGTGTGACCTCTGTCATGCTTGGGGGTGATTTCGATCACGTAGAGATCGCCTCGGAACTCAGCCTTCTTTTTCCAGGAAGCGACGAGCCGCACTTGACCAAGCGAGCACTGCACCGATGGCAGCACCCAGCGAGTTCGTGATAATGTCAGTTGTGCCGGAGTTCCGCTGCGGTATATAGGCCTGCAGCACCTCAATCGTGAAGCTCAACGTTCCAGCGGTGACAATCGCGTAGAGAATTGCCTTTCCTGGGCTTCGCGTCGACATCAGATACGAATAAAAAACAAAACCCAATGGAACAAATCCTGCTATGTTTTGAAGGAGATCCTTGACATACCCTCGGCTGGGTTCGAATTCCTTCCTTGGGGACGCCAGCAGGGCCTTTTGTGGAATCTCGAAGTTCTTCGGGATTTCAAGATCCGGCGCAGAGGCCACTGCGTTGTGGATTTCGCGGCCTTTCCGCTCAGTAAAGGAGTAGAGAGCAACCTCATCGCTCCCATCCCCTGGACCGACTCCGGGAGGATCAGTCCAGCTTTTGTAGTGTTGAAAGACTTGGTCCGGTGTAAGTTCGTCTGAATAGATAGCCAAACCACGAACCTCGCCCGCCCAAGGCTGATAATCTGCGGCCGCGGTCCCTATAACGATCTGACCGGCTAGTTCGTTTGGCAATATCCTGAATCTAGGAAAGAACTTGGCCTGGCGGCCATTGGTGTAAACGACGGTACCGTTCGCTCCCGACACAATCGTCAGCAGGACGCTCTTGCCCACCTGGAAGGCATGATCTACATCGATCTTGCTTCGTTTCGCTTGGTGATTGCCGCCCAAAATGTCATGCGAAACCAACAAGCCATCCGTCCACTGTCGCAGGAGAAACTGCCCTGGATTTTTTGCTGTATAGAAATTCGCGATCGTAGACAAGGAACTAAGAGCGGCTGGCTTCAGCAAGATCTCCAGGGCGCATGATTGTAGAGCACTGTTCTCCGCCGCTAGGAGCGGCGCTTTGCTTATAACAACTCCAGGCCTATCGAACCCAATTCCATTCGCATCTCCCAACCAATGGACCCGATTTCGGGGAAAAGGATTGAAAGGCCACAACGTGGCGGCCAGAACGGCTATAACCGCCATGCCGCAGATGATTCCAAGTCTGTTCGTTCCTCGCGCTGCTCGTGAGTTGTTGTTCACCATTTCCGCCAAAACCCGCACCGCTCAACGTTCGTATACCTCGATCGGCAAGTCGTCAGGATCCCGAAAAAAGGTAAATGATTTGTTAGTAATCTCATCGATCCGAACGGGCTCGGGGTCAACTCCCTGGCTTTGTAGTTTTCGCACCGTTTCTTGCACATCTTCAACTTCGAACGAAATATGTCGCAGGCCGCAGGCTTCAGGAGACGAAAGACGCGCGGGCGAACTTGGAAAGGAAAAGAGCTCGAGCTGATATTGATCCCCAACTTGCAAATCCAGCTTGAAAGACCTTCGATCTTCGCGATAGGCCTCCCTAACAATCTTGAAACCAAGAATCTCGACATAGAAGCGCTTCGACCTCGGATAATCTGAACAGATGATGGCAACATGATGGATACCATTGAACATGGGTCCTCCAGCTTGCGTGCTATTCCTCCTCTGAGGAACGTCCACTTGAATTGGTAAAAACCTACTGATTGTGTAGAACGAAACCGAATTGCCGCACTTTGGCGAACATCTATCGCGTTTTATCGCGTTTCGATCGTTAACTCACGTTTTTTGTTGGGCCTGGCTTTAAGTGCGTTCCAGAAGAGGCATCATCCAAGTAACGTGTAAGCGCTAAACCCAATTTATCGAACTCCGTCGTGAGCATACCCAAGTGATCTCCTGGTGCTGTCTCGATCTCGAATTTCTCCGCGAGGTGTGACCATATCGCGACGGGATTATCGGGAAAATCAGTGGTTATTTCGGCTTTCACGAACTTGATTTTGCCGGAATAGTACCGAGGTTGATAGCGCTGCCAAGCGAGATTTTCAGCCTCGCGCATGCGGCGCATAATGGGATCGGCCAACACGGCAGGATTTCTTCCAAGCGAAGCTCTTCCGCCGGCATCTTTTGCAGTCTTCTGGCGAGTTCTCCGCCTAGCTGTTTCAATCAGTAAGCATGCGCGGCGTTTGGCCCGACGAAACGTCAAGCGTCGGCGTTGCTTGGGTGTGAGCTTGCTCTTGTGAGGATAAGTGTCGACGAGCGCCAGCAGTGCAACCTTTTCGCCGACCGCAGACAATCGTTGAGCTATCTCCAGCGTCACCAATCCACCGAGCGAATAACCGATCAGGAGATATGGGCCGTGCGGTTGCAGCAGCTTTATCGCATCGAGATGAAACTGTGCCATCGCTTCGATCGATGTTAAAGCGTCATCCACTCCATCAACGCCTCTGGCCTGTATTCCATAGATGGGATGCGAGGATCTCATCTGCTGCACGAGGTGGAAGAAGTTGAACACCGTGTTGCCGATCCCGTGCGCAATGAAAATGGGTGGCTGCTCAGCTCCTGCCTTCAATAACAATAAGGGTGAAACCCGCGGGGGGTCGGGTCGCTCCAACAGTGCTGAGAGAGCCTCGATTGTGGGAGCTGAGTAAATCAGGACTGGTGGGAGACGACGGCCGAACACTTCGGCGATTTCCGCAAATAACTTGGCGGCCGACGAAGGATTGCCCCCAAGGTCGAAAAAACTGTCGTTCGCTCCGACAGAGGGCCGCTGCAGTATGCGCTGCCAAATCGCAGTCAACACCTCGATAATCGTAGTGCGATTCACACCGCACCTAATCGATTCCGACCGGCCAGATTCATCTAGGCCCTGCGCTGCATCTGAGACCACCGATCATTCATACCGGAAAGCTCATGTTCTCGGCGCAATGCTTCCTGCAAGCGACGGGAAAGGGCGGCAGCGAGGCTGTCAACATGGTTCGTGATCATTCCCACGTGATCGCCCGGTACGGTTTCGCATTCAAATTCGCTCGCCAGTTCGCCCCAAACGGCGGCAGGCTCAGGGGAAAAATATGTAACCGTCTTCGCGCGTATGAAGTCGATCCTCCCTCTGTAAAACCGCGGCTGGTAGCGAGTCCACGCCAAGTTGGCGCTCG